>OJKC01000446.1_pt1 | contig 36368 bp, 26 predicted proteins | sample 1596401 | NCBI WGS metagenome assembly OJKC01 (sample SAMEA4350162, study PRJEB24818) | metagenome | biome: human; feature: gut; material: faeces | place: Denmark | collected 2013-09 | reverse complement strand
TGTCCCACTGGGTATCGGTCAGCTCGTATCGCTTTGCTGCCATAAGATCACCCCTATGCTTTTTCTTTTATTCTACTGCATTTTTGGATTTTGTGCAATTTATATATGAGGTTTGAGTTTTCAGATACGCCCTAAAATCTTTTTTAAAGATTTTAATTGCCCGACGGGCATGAAGTTCAGTATCAAATAAATATTCTGACAGTAAGGAAGCGCAAGCCCGATGGGGCTTGCGCTTCACTGCTTTATAGAGTTACTTCTTGTGCTTTTTCTTGTACAGAACGACCAGCGCTATGATACCGGCCAGGGACACGCAGAGGATGCCTGCCCACATGCCGACGTGGCTGTCGTCGCCGGTCTTCGCCGGGGAGCCGGTGGCTTGGATTGTCGCCTTCTCCACGTATTCGCAGACCTCACAGGTGCGGGTCTTTTCCCCCTCCTGCCTGGACGTCGCCTTTTTGGTGACGACCCATTTGCCGAAGGTGTGGGATTTCTCGGGGACGGTCACTTTGCCGCAGCACGACCATTTCTTCTCGTGTTTGGTCTTGGTGATCGTCCACTCCTCCTTGCCGGTGTGGTTGGCGGGGTCTTTATCGCCGTATTTGCCGCCGCAGTCGGCGCAGGTCGCTTCCTCCGTGCAGGTGGCGGTGCCGCCGGAGCAGCTGACGGTCTCCGTGTGGCGCTCGTCCCGCTTGCAGACGCGGGTGTGGGTGTCGTCGCCGTTGGACGTCCACTCGCCCCAGTCGTGGTCGAGGGCGGGGATGGACACGTCCTTGGATGCGTTCTCCGCCCAGTCGGCTTCAAAGGAAGCCTGATATCTGCCAACGCCAGCCGTAAGACAGGTTGGCTCAGTGACAACCGTATAAGCCGCCGTGACAGTCTCGTTCTCCATGTGGGCAGCATCATTCTTGCAGACGCGCTTCGCGGTACAGGTATAGCCGGTCCCGGTCTGCGTCCATGTATATGTCGTATTCCAGTCGTGGTTGAGGGCGGGGACTTCCGTTCCGTCAGCCAGCTTGACGCCGCAGCCCTTGCAGTAGGTATCGCCGGTGTAGCCCTTCTCGGTGCAGGTGGCGGCCTTGGCGTTCTTCACCTCGGTGCCGCCATCGTGGTTGTTCGGATTTGTGTTACCCCACTCGTAGACGTAAGTATCCGTTCCCTTGTAGTAGCAGGTACCGCAGTTTGTGTAGTACTCAGGCGGGGAAATACAGGTGGCCTCGGACTTCAGGTGCATATTGCCCTGAACGAAAAAATGCGCAGTCTCGGCTTTTCGTCCTTTTCGCAATAGCTGCAGGCGTACCAGTGAGTATTCTCGTCGTACCCATACGTATAGGGTTTGGCAAAATAGTGTCCGCCGTAGTACGGCTGGCCGCAGACGGTGCATGTGCCCTGTGTGACGCAGGTCGCGGTGCCGTCACCGCCGCAGTTTGCCGTGTCAACCGCGTTGCAGCCCTCGCGCTTGCAGGTGCGGATGTGCGTCTTGTTGTCACCATTGGGCTTCCACTCGCCCCAGTCGTGACCCAGAATGCCGTATTCACCGCCGCATTTCTCACAGGTTTTGCCTGTGGTGCAGGTGGGCGTTTCGGTTCCGCCAGAGTGATCCTCACCCCCGAGATAGCCATCTTTGCCGCAGCTTGGGCATAGAACATGCAGCCAATGTTGTTGGTCGTTCACTTGATAGCCATCTCTTTTCCAAGTATACCCAATAATCTCGAGAGTTTGCTTGGTCTTGCATTCAGGGCATACGTGCCATAACGTTTTCGACGATTGTCCATCGTCCGCCGCCGCCTCCGGCGCCGTCACCGGCAGCAGCGTCAGCGCCATGATGAGCACAAGCAGAATACTGAGCAGTCGTTTCTTCATGGTGATTCCTCGCTTTCTTCCGGCGTCTCCCGTCCCCCATGGGAGGCGCGTTGACAGAAGGGCATTGCATCGGGATATATCACGATGCAAGAGAGTACTCCCTTGCAATACCTATTGACTTATTTATTCACAGGCTCTGTCAGCCCGGTGAGGGAAAATTCGTAGCGCATGGCCAGCGCCTTGAACAGCTTCTGCATCACCTGTTCGGCAATTCCCCGGATGTCCAGCCCCTCAACGAAGCGGATGACCTGCTCCACTTCCTCCTTGGGGACGCTGTACGCCCGCAGGCTCATGGTGAGAAACAGCCTTAGCTTCTTTTCCAGCGTCAGCTCCCCGTCGCAGGGGTGTGCCATATAGCCGCGCATGATGCTGGCCGAGCCGATCTCCATATCGTAAAAGTCCCGCTCTGTGGCGTCCGGCAGGTAGCTGCCAAAAATGCCGTGCAGCTCCTTCGCCGTCTCCCGGAGAATATATTCGGAGGCCTCCTTCTCGGTGTAGGCTTCGATGTAGATTTCCCGGAGATTCTCGTTCAGCTCCGTCAGGGTCATCTGGATGGCTGTCTCCACCGCGTAGACGTACACCGGCGGCAGCTTCGCCCCCGCCTCCCCCCGCGCCATGGCGAACTGGTTGGAGAACATGAATTCCACCAGCTCCGTCAGGACGCCGTCCTTGGCACGGAAAATATTCTGGAAGGTGCTGTAGGAAACGTCGGCTTTTTCAATGATCTCCGCCAGCGTCGAACGTTTGTAGCCCTTTTCCAGAAAGAGCCGAACACAGACGGTGAGAATCCGTTTTTTCGCGGGCAGACTTGCGCTTGTAATGGCCATAGGGGTCACTCCTCTTATTGGATGGTATATATACCATCAGTATATCACGCTCCCTTAAGAATCGCAATCCCTTTTTTGGCGCAAATCGAGGAAACTTTTCCCGAAATGGAATCTTAAGAAACGCCGGCATCGACTTTCTTTGGCGCATGTGCTATGATGGGACAAAAAAGGCAGGTGCATGATATGCGGGAGATCTTATTGCTGGAAGACGACACGACGCTGGGCAGGGGCATTCAGCTGGCGCTGCAAGGCCCGGATGTGACGATCGCCCTGACCGGGACGCTTTCTCAGGCGCGGGAAATGCTGGCGCAGAAGAAATTTGACCTGCTGATTCTGGACGTGAATCTCCCGGACGGCAGCGCTCTGGATTTGCTGCGGGAGGTGCGGCAGGGGGAAGCCGTTCCCGTGATCCTCCTGACGGCAAATGACCTGGAGATGGACGTGGTCACCGGGCTGGAATCCGGGGCGGACGACTACATCACGAAGCCCTTTTCCCTGGCAATTCTCCGGGCGCGGGTGAACGCCCAGCTTCGCCGGAGAGTGAAATTCTCCTGCGTGGAACTGGACGGCTTCCGGTTCGATTTTGAGCGGATGGCGTTCTGGAAGAACGGTGAACCCATTGAGCTGAGCAAGACGGAGCAGAAGCTCCTGCGGCTGCTGGTGGAGAACCGTGGGCAGACCGTGTCCCGGGGCGCCCTTATTGACCGCATCTGGACGGACGGGGCGGATTTCGTGGACGAGAACGCCCTGTCCGTCACGGTGAAGCGTCTGCGGGTCAAGCTGGAGGACGACCCGTCCAGCCCCCAATACCTGAAAACGGTGTACGGCCTCGGCTACACATGGGCGGTGAAGTGATATGACGGCCTTGGGATACGGAATTCTCGCGGCGGCAATCGTCCTCTGCGCCGCCGCGGTCTGGTGTGAGCGCCGGAAAACCCGCCGGACACTGGAAAAACTGAATGAGATGCTTACCGATGCCATGCGGGGGGACTTTACGGAGGACAGTTTCGACGAGACGCTGCTTTCCGCGCTGGAAAGCAAGCTTGCCCACTACCTGGCGGCGTCCACGGTGTCCGCCCGGAACGTCAGCACAGAAAAGGAAAAGCTGAAAACCCTGATCGGAGACATTTCCCACCAGACGAAAACGCCCATTGCCAACATTCTGCTCTATGCCCAGCTTCTGCGGGAGCAGCCGGGGAACACGGTGTGTCTGGACGCGCTGGACGCCCAGACGAAAAAGCTGCAAAGTCTCATTGAAGCGCTGGTGAAGACCTCCCGGCTGGAATCCGGGGTGATCGCCCTGCGCCCGGAGCCGGGGGCGCTTCAGGACGTTCTATCCTCGGCGGTATCCCAGCTGGAGCCGAAGGCCGGGGAAAAGGGCATTTCCATCACTTTTCTTCCCACGGATGCCGAAGCGGTTTTCGACGCAAAATGGACGGAGGAAGCCGTATTTAACCTGCTGGACAACGCCGTCAAGTACACCCCCGCCGGCGGGGCGGTTCGTGTGTCCGCGTCCGCCTACCAGATGTTTTCGGCCATTCACGTAGCGGACAACGGGCCGGGGATACCGGAGGACGAGCAGCCGAAGGTATTTCAGCGCTTCTATCGGGGCTTAAGCAATCCCACGGAGGAAGGCGTGGGCATCGGGCTGTATCTGGTGCGTCAGATCGCGGAGGGGCAGGGCGGCTATGTGAAGGTCAGCTCCAAACCGGGCGAGGGCAGCACATTTTCCCTGTACCTCCCCCGGGAAATCTGTCAACACTGTTAGATTCCGGAAAGAATGTAGAAAGAATCCTGTAGTAAAGTCTGTAGTGTGAAAACAATACAGACTTTTCTATTTGGGAGGTTATTATGAGTATTTTGGAAACCAGAAACCTGCGCAAAATCTACGGCTCCGGTGACACGGAGGTTCGGGCGCTGGACGGCGTGAACCTGAGTGTGAACAGCGGCGAATTTGTCGCCATTGTGGGCACCTCCGGCTCCGGGAAATCCACCCTGCTGCACATGCTGGGCGGCCTTGACCGGCCCACCTCCGGCAGCGTGATCGTGGACGGGAAGGACATCTTTTCCCTGAAAGATGAAGCGCTGACCATTTTCCGCAGGCGGAAGATCGGCTTTGTCTTCCAGAGCTACAATCTGGTGCCGGTGCTGAACGCGAGGGAAAACATCGTCCTGCCCATCCAGCTGGACGGGCGGCAGGTGGACGAGGACTTTCTCGATAAAATCGTGAACACCCTTGGTCTGGAAAAGAAGCTGGGGAGCCTTCCCAGCCAGCTGTCCGGCGGTCAGCAGCAGCGGGTGGCCATCGCCCGCGCCCTTGCCGCCGCCCCCGCCATCATTCTGGCGGATGAGCCTACGGGCAATCTGGATTCCAGAACCAGTCAGGACGTGCTGAGCCTGCTGAAAGTCACCAGCCAGAAATTTGCCCAGACCATCGTCATGATTACCCACAACGAGGAAATCGCCCAGACGGCGGATCGGATCATCCGCATTGAGGACGGACGGATCGTGAGGTGAGCGGCATGAAGGTGAAAAACGGAAGCTGCATTCGCCATTTAAGCTTCAAGACCCTGATGGCCGCGAGAAAGCGGAACATCATCGCGGTGCTGGCGATCGCCCTGACCGCCCTGCTGTTCACGTCCCTCTTTACCATCGTAATGTCCATCAACGAGACGAACCAAAACTACCAGTTCCGCTCTGTCGGCGGGTATGCCCATGGTGCGTTCAAGGACGTGGACGAAGACCAGATCGCGGTGCTTTCGGCACATCCCGACGTCAAAGCCGTGGGCGTGCGGACGGTGTTGGGTCTTGCCACCCAGGGCGCTTTTGAAAAGGACTACGCCGAAGTCAGCTACATGGACGACAACAACGCCAAGTGGAGCTTTTCCCAGCCCACGGTGGGACGCACCCCGAAAAGCGGCAACGAGATCACCATGGACACCAAGGCCATGGAGCTTCTGGGCGTAAAGCCGGAGCTGGGGGCGCAGGTGAAGCTCACCTACACCCTGGCGGACAAGGAGCAGATGGGCTGGGACGTCACCGACACCTTTACGCTGGTGGGCTGGTGGGATTACGACGAGTTGCTGAGCGTCCACTTCCTCAACGTTTCCAAAGAATATGCCCAGAAGATTGACAAGCTGGCTGTAGCAGGAGGCTTGAAGCCCTTCCGCACGGATTTGAGCGTCATGCTGAGAAGCTCCCTGAACATTGAAAACGACCTGACCAGAATCGGCGAGGACTGCGGCTACAGCATCGGCGAAGATGCGGGGCAGCTTCGCATCGGCGTCAACTGGGGCTATACCGCCACCCAAGTTTGGGACACGCTGGGCGTTGGGGGAATCCTCGCCATGCTCGCCGTGCTGATTCTGGTGGCGTTTACGGGATATCTGGTGATCTACAACATTTTCCAGATCTCCGTGGCGGGGGACATCCGCTACTACGGACTGCTCAAAACCATCGGCGTCACGCCGAAGCAGCTGCGGCGGCTGATCCGCCAGCAGGCGCTGCTGCTGAGCGCGCTGGGCATTCCGGTGGGTCTGCTGCTGGGCTACGGCGTGGGCGCGGCGGCGGTTCCCATCACCATGTCCACCTCCACGATGGGAGGGCGGTACACCACAGTCAGCGTTTCCCCATGGATATTCCTGTTTTCCTCAGTGTTCGCCCTGCTGACGGTGCTGCTTTCCTGCGCCCGGCCGGGACGAATTGCCGGGAGGGTCTCCCCTGTGGAGGCGGTGTGCTACACCGAGCGGCAGTCGTCGGGGAAAACGCACCGGAAGGGCGGCAAGGTCACCCCCATCCAGATGGCCGCCGCCAACTTGGGCAGAGATAAAAAGAAGACGGCTCTCGTGATGGTGTCGCTGTCCCTGACCGTCGTTCTGCTGAATCTGCTGGTCACGTTTATCGGCGGCTTTGACATGGACAAATATCTGAGCCGGCGAAGCTGCGCGGACTTCCTCATCAGCACACCGGACTACTTTAACTATCGGGGTTTTTCCCTGACCAAAGAGGCTGTGGAACCGGTGCGGGCAAACACAGCGCACTCTCTGGAGGGCTTTGCCTATCAGACCGGCGGGGTGGGTATGTATCTGCCGGAAAGCGTCTGGCGGGATGAAGCCGCCTTCTACAGCCGGGATACGGATATGGACATCGACACGCTTCTCGCCCAGACGCCAAGAGACGGCGACAAGGTGCAGGCGGTGTCCCAGATAGAGGGGCTTGACCCGGCGCTTGCGGAAAAGCTCACGGTGATCGACGGCAGCCTGGATTCCCTCTGGGAACCGGACAGCCATGCCATCGCCATTGCCGTGAATCTGGATGATTCCAGGAAGCTGCCTGACCCCGGGATTTATCCCGCCGTGGGCGAGAAAATCAAAGTCACCTATGGAAACGGCGATACTGCGTACGACGTAAACTACACCGTCTGCGCACTGGTGGACGTTCCCTACAACATGAGCAGCCGGTTCTACACCATGGGCTATCAGGCAATCCTCAGCGCGGACGCCCTGTACCGGGATGCCGGGGAGGACAACGTGTTTCCCATGGTCTACCTCTTCGACACCCCCAGTCCCGAGGCGGAGGCCGCCGCGGAAAGCTACCTTGCCCAGCTCACTTCCGACCCCGACAGTCCCCTGATGTACGAAAGCAAGGCGACACACCGGGCATATTTTCAGGAGTTCCGGATGACCTTTGTGATTCTGGGCGGGCTGCTGTGCGCCATCATCGGCATTGTGGGTATTCTGAATTTCTTCAACGCCATGATGACCGCCATTCTGGCGCGGAGCCGGGAATTCGCGGTTTTGCAGTCGGTGGGCATGACCGGCCGTCAGCTGGAAACCATGCTTCTCTGGGAGGGGCTGCTGTATACCCTTGGTTCCGGCCTGATCGCGGGGCTTCTGTCCGCCGCGGTGAACCCGCTGGCGGGGCGGCTTCTGGAAAGCGCCTACTGGTTCTACAGCTATCACTACACCATCACCCCGGTACTGGCCATGCTGCCCGTCTTCCTCCTGCTCGGCTGTGCCATCCCGGCGGTCATGTACCATCAGGCGGTGAAGCAGAGCATCGTCGAGCGGCTGAGAAGTCTGGATACGTAACTATGGAAACAGCGGGAAGCCGGTCGGCCTCCCGCTGTTTTTTGAATTTTTTTGCATTATCGTGTGTTTTACTTGAATTAGTCCGGTTTATTGGACACATCGCATTGTATAATCCTCTCAGAGGCCCAGAAAAAATATGGATGGAGGAAAAGCTATGCGTTTTACGATCAGTGGTTTTGGTGGAGCGTCCAAAGAGGGACAGGAAACTCCGGCAGCGCGGGAGGCAGAACCGGTCAGCGCCGCGCCCCGGAAGTCTGTGGTGCAGGTTTGTTTTCCGGAGACCGGAAGGTCGCTCGCCTATTACAACGACCGGTTCAGCCTGAAGGCCGGCGACCGGGTCTATGTGAGCGGCAAGCTGGAAGGGGTTCTCGGCATCGTGACCAGCATGAATTACAATTTCAGGATTCGGCTGTCCGAATATCAGAAGGTCATTTTCCAGGTAAAAACCCGGGTGCACGGCAGATTTTACATGTCCGCTTCCCATTTTATCACCTTCGACTCCACTGCTCTCCCCGCCGCTCAGGTAACGAGCTGGTTCCGGGCACCCGTCGGCGAAGACGAGGAATTTGCCAGCGGAAACGACGATTTCTCCTTCTCTCTCGAGCATTTGGAAGAAATGAAAGTCACCAATGCCATTGCGGAGCGGGGACACGATTACTTCATGGAGAACCGCGTCCGTTATCTCTGTCTGGATGGGACAAAGGGGTATGCAGTCGTGGAAGGGACAAAAGCATACGCCGTTGAATTCCGCTATCACGACGGGGAAATCCAGAATTTACTGTGCGACTGCTTTTGCAGCTATCCCTGCAAGCATGAATTTGCCGCGATGCTTCAGCTTAAGGAGACGCTGGGACACATTGCCAAGCACTATGCGCATGAGTACGAGCAGACCGGCTATTTTGCGGCTATCGCAAAGGAGACATTTTTCGCATTTGCCATCAGTAACTGTCAGGAGGGCGGTTTTTCTCTGTGACGGGGAGAGACTGGCGGCTCCCGCCGGTCATTGCCTGCGCCGTTTCTCCCTGAAATTCCATTTCATTGCCCCTGCGGCTTGATCTCGACCGTCCTCCCACCCAGATTTTCATAGACGCGGTGGGAAACGGACAAAACTGTCCGCCCCTCAGAGGCGCGGCGCAGAGCTTCCAGAACGCGCTCCTCCGTCTCGGCGTCCAGATTTGCTGTGATCTCGTCCAGCAGAAGCACCGCCGGGTCCGCCGCCGCGGCGCGGGCGATGGACAGAAGCTGCCATTCGCCCTGAGAGAACATGCCCTCGGTGCATACCGTGTTATAGCCCTCCGGCAATGCCTGAATGGCCGCGTCGATCCCGGCAAGGTGCGCCGCGTTCTTTGCCATATCTTCCGTTATCTGCGGGTCGCCAAGGGTGATCTGATCCAGCACCGTCCCCGGCACGCGGGAAAAGTGCTGCTCCACACAGCTGATGCAGGTTCGGCGCTCCTGATCCGAAATGGCCGAAACGTCCGCGCCGCCAATGGTGATCGTACCGGCTTCCGGACGATAAAGCCCCAGCAGAAGCTTGAACACAGTGCTTTTTCCTGCGCCCGTCCGGCCTACCAGCGTGACCTGCTCGCCCTGCCTTACGGTCATGGAAAAGTCCTGCAAAACAGGCTTTTCCCCGTAGCCGAAGGTCACGTGGGACAGTACCACGTCCCCCCGGGCGGCGGCTTCCCGATGCTCCGGAATGACGCGCTCCGGCTGGCTTAAGAATGCGTCGATGCGCTTGACCCCGGCCATGGCCGACTGAATGGTCTGAATCTCCATGCCAAGGCTCTCAATGGGCGCGAAAATGCGGGATATGTAGCTGATAACGGCCACCGACGTACCCACCGACATGCCGAACAGACACAGAATTTCCGCATTTCCGGAGGCGGACAGCAGCATGACGATGCCCACCACGACGGCGTTCAGCAGCAGAACCACCGGGGAATAGATGGCGTCGTAAAAATTGGTGCGCTCCATGGCGGCGTAGCTGTCCCCGATGCGCTTATCGTACCGGCGCTCCATGTAATCTTCCAGCCCCAGCGCCCGGATGGTGCGGATATTGTGCAACGTCTCCGGCACCTGACCGGACACGGCGGCGACGGCGCAGCGGTTATCCAGCTGGGCGGCCAGCATCCGCTTCTGCACGTGGCGGGTGAACAGGACAAACAGGGGCAGAACCAGCAGCAAGATCAGGGCGAGGCCGGTATTTTTCACCGCGATGACCGCCATGATGGACAGAATGCGGCACGCGTCCGCCACCATGCTGATGATGCCGGAGGTAAACAGCGCCTCAACCGTGTCCACATCCCCGGAAAACCGGGCGGCGACCTCACCTGGATTCTGGTCAACAAGGGTGCCTGCGGGCAGCCGGGTCAGCTTCCGGGACATTTCCGAACGCAGGGCGTGGGTCATTTTCTGGCCGAACAGCACGAGCAGGCTTTCCTGCGCGGAAGAAAGCAGTCCCTCCAGCGCAAGACTGCAAAAGTAGCCCTGTACCGCGAGAAACGTCAGTCCGCTGCCCACGGTCAGGCGATCGACCACCCGTGCCAGCAGCAGCGGCGGGAGCAGGGACGCACCCACCGACGCCGCCACGCAGAGAACCGTCCCCACCGTGAGAAGCTGGTGGGTCGCTGCCGCCGTCCGTATCGCGGCAAACACACCGTTTTTATTCATGAGTCTGCCCTCCTGTCTGGCTTTCATAGAGCTGCCGGTACACCGGGACGGATGCCATCAGTTCCCCGTGGGTGCCGACGGTGGCCTTGCCGTCCTCCATAAAGATTACGCTGCACATCTGCGGGAAGTGATACAGGCGGTGAGAGATCAGGAACACGACCTTATCCTTTGCATATTCCTGCAAATTTGCGAACACGGTATCCTCGGTATTTCTGTCCAGCGCGGAGAAGGGGTCGTCCAGAACCAGAACGGGTCTTGGGTGGGCAAGAGTTCTTGCCAGCGCCAGCCGCTGCGCCTGACCGCCGGAAAGCCGCGTGCCGCTGCTGCCAATGACGGTATCCAGCCCCTGCTCCATGGCAAGCACCTCGTTATCCAGTGCCGCCGCGGCGAGCCAGGGCTTCGCGTCCTGATCGCTTCCGCAGAGGACGTTATTCTGGATGGTGTCGGCGCTCAGCTCCGGGTCGTGCCCCAAATATCCCACGGTCGCCGCGATTTGACGGGGGGTGAGGGCGGAAAACTCGGTCTTTCCGAATTTCGCCGAGCCGCCGTAGGGCGCTTCGCAGAGGAACACCCGCCCGAAGGTGGACTTGCCGCAGGCCACCGGCCCGGTGACGCCGATGATATCCCCCGGATGGGCCGTCAGGCTCAGCCCGGAGAAAACCGGCTGGTCGCCGTAGGCAAAGGAAAGATTCTCTAGGGTCACGTCCACCGCTGACGGAACGGCGAGAGGCTCCAGCGTCTCCGGGGACTTCATCAGCGGCTGAATGCGCTTCCACGAGACCTCCGCCTTCTGCACCGAGTTGAACAGCTTCGCCGCCTTGGAGGATTTCACCGTCAGCTTGGTAAAGCAGGAAAGAAACGTAGTGAACGCCGCAATATCCCATACGCACCACCCGGAACCGAGGACGTTTTTCGCCCCGAACCACAGAATGAACAGCACCCCCGCCTCCGACACGGCCAGATACAGCGGCGGCAGGGCCGACTGCCACACGTTGCTGCGGACGGCGGTCTTCTCGTAGGTGTCCAGTGTATGCTCGTACTGCCCCTCCCGGGTGCTTTCACAGCCGTAAATGCGGTAGGTCACAGCGTTCTGCGCCCGATCCAGCGTGGCCGTGCTGAGTGCGCCCGCCGCTTTTTTGTAGGCGGCGCCCGCACGCTGGATGTTCCGCTTCATCCACGCCGCGCAGACGTAGGACACCGGCGTGAACAGCAGGCTCAGGATTGCCAGCCGCCAGTCGTACACCAGAAGCATGACGGCGTAGCCCACCAGCGCCACGCCGGTGTCGAAGACCTCGGTGGTAAATTTCCGCATTCCCTCCACGCAGTCGTCCACGTCGGAGATGGCCTTGGTCATCAGCTCGCCCGCGCCCTCCTGTTCCAGAGACGCCCGGCTTCTGCGCACCAGATTGGCGTACAGGATGCCCTTCATCCGGCGGTTGATGTTGTTTGCGAAGCGGCGGACATAGAACCGCTTGATAAACCGCGCGGCCTGCACCCCCAGCGCGACGAGAATACAGGCAAGCACCAGAACCGCCATTTTCCCGGCGGTGGCATTTCCGCCCAGAATGTCCGCAAGGCACTGCGCCAGCCGCCCTTCAAACCAGGGTGTGGCAAGCAGACCGATGTTGTAGATCAGGCCGGAAAGGGTCACAAGTGCCAGCGGCAGCCATTCGACGCGGAAATACGAACCGATCCTGTCCGGGCGGAAGGCTTTTTCACGTTTCATCCCCGGTTTTCCCCCTTTGCCGCCTGAATAAAGTGCGGGAAGCCCGCCCGGCTTTCCGCCTTGGATGCCGCGTAGAGCTTGTTCAGCGCGGCAGCAAAGGCGGCGGCTTCCTCTTTCGTCAGCGTGTCCGCCAGATACTCATAAAAGGCCGCTTCGATCTCCGCTTTGGAGGATTTCAGGTTCTCCGCCTTTTCCGTGGGGTACAGCAGCTGACTGCGCCGGTCGTTGGGGGCATCCCGGCGGACGAGGTAGCCCTTCGCTTCCAGATTCTTCGTTCTGCGGGCGATGGCGGCTTTGTCCGCGTGCAGCAGCTCCGCCAGCGCCGCCTGGGTGCAGCCGGGATTGTGGCGCAGGGCGTGGATCAGGTCGATCTCCGCCGTGCCGACGCCGGTTTCCCGCATGGTGCGCAGAACCAGCTTTTCCGCCTCCCGGGCGATTTTGGTGATTTTCCGTTCCGTAATGTCCATGGCAGTCTCCTGACTCGTTGTAGATACATCGTTGTATGTACAACTATTATGCCACGCGCATTCCCGGACGTCAACAGCAAAATGCGCCCCGTTTCCCGATCTGTGGGGAAACGGGGCGCTGTTTCGCTTGTTATGGCTCTTTGAATTCGGAAAGGGGATGGGTTTCCAGCTGAATGGGAGTATAGGAATCTAAGATGGCTTTCGCTTCTTCCTCCGTGATTCTGGTGTCAAAATCCGCGTAATGGTCTGTGGAGGATGTCCGCCACCAGTTCCCCTCCGCGTCCTTTTTCAGCCGGACGATGCTTCGTTCCTTCGGGTTGGAGAAGACCGGGTCGTCATTGTTGGCGAAACGGAAGATGTGATACCAGTATTCCCCATGGACATACGAGTCTCTCGGCCAGTCAATGAAAACATGATCTTCGCACGGTATCAGAGTGTAGCTCTTTCCTTCATCCGTGACACCGTCCTTCATGCCGACAATGCTGCCAATGCGGTCACCATAGAAAATGAGCAGCTCGTCTGTCCCGTTACCATCCGCGTCATAAAACGCATAGGTTTTGACAGGGGGTGTGTACTCCGGATCGGTAGAGGTATGGAACTCGTCGCCCCGGATTAAGTCTTCTACATACTCGGCATACGTGGCACGCCTGCCAATATTCGGGTCGTCCTGTGTGCTGATGATTTCCGCATTGGAAGCCTGCTCCCGTGCGTCCGCCGCGGCAGCGTCGGGTGCTTGAGGCTGAATCGTAAAGTCGAAGCATTCGGCGATTTCCTCGAGACTGACGTTCCCGTCCAGCATGATGCTCAGGCTCAGGAAGCAGTCCTCCCGGTCTGCCAGAATCATGCCGCTCTGCTCCGATTCCAGAAACAGGAGGGGTACGCCGTCCGATGTGGTATAGTTTCTCTCGGTAACGCTATCCGGGTTCGTGTAGCCGAACACGTCGTAGAAAACATCCTTTTTGACGCATTGGTAGGTAAACATCTCCGCCGCGTCTCCAAGATTCAGCGTACCGTAAATGGTAAAGGAGCCGCCCGGGAAATAGCGTCCCGCCGGAATGGAAAGCGTTGCGTCGGTACCGGCTTTCAGCAGGCTGTCAATGCCGAGCAAGGGGAGAAATTTATTGCAGTCAACCTGCTCGTGCCACGCCTTTCCGATCACCTTCAGCCCGTATTTAGCGCAGATCTCGTCCAGCTTGTCCACCATCGTCTGATCCTGAACGCTGTACGCCCAGTAAGCCGGGTCGCTGTCCCAGTACTCGCCGCCGGAGGGGGTATAGCTTTGAGTGAACGCCAGCCATTCCTGATTCGCCTGATAATTGGGCGTCCCCTCAATTCCCTGAAGGGAGAATACCGTCAGCTGCATTTCGGTTTCGGTGGGAGCCGTGCCGTCCTGCGACGCATCAGTGGGCAGAGGGATCGTCTGGGTTCCCAGCTCAAGCTGTCTCAGACTGAGCACATAGGCGATTCCGCAGCCCGCCAGCAGCAGCGCCAGCGCAATGACCGCTGCAACAAGCCAGATTTTTCTCGCGGGCAGTTTCTTTGTGGCGGATTCCTTCCGGGAATCCACTGGCTCCACCGCCGCCAGCAGTTCCCCGTCCACGCCGGTCAGTCCTCTGAAAAGTTGATAAGCTGTCATTGTAAACCCTCCTTTTTAAGAGTGTCGGCCAACTGTTTTCTTACCTTTTGCAGGATGTACTTCACCTGATTGGAAGACAGCCCCGTCTTCCGGGCAATGTCTTCCTTCGTACCGGCATAGTAGTACCGGAGCAGAAAGACGGTGCGGTCTTTTTCCGGGAGCTTCCGCAGAAAGCGGTTCAGCGAGGCGGTCAGCTCCTTGCGAAGCAGCTCCGTCTCCGGGCTTTCGCTTCCGGCGACGCACTCCGCCAGCTCGTCCAGCAGCACCTGCGTCTCCCCCTTCCCCCGCTTTTCGGCGGTATTCTTCCGCCAGCGGTCGATGGCAAGATTCCGGGTGATCTTTCCCAGGAAGGTGGAAAACCGCTGGGGTCTGCGGGGTGGGATCAGCTTCCAGGCGGAGTAATAGGTATCGTTGACGCTTTCCTCAGCGTCCAGGGGGTCGGATAAAATACGTTTGGCAATACTGTAACAATAAAATCCGTATTTCTGGTCAGTCTGAACGATCGCCTGTTCCGACCGGGCGAAATACAAATCGAGAATTTCATTGTCATCCATGTCGCCGCCTCCTTTTTTTAGTAGCTTCACCCCTATACACGCAGAAAAACGCGGAATGGAAGATTTTTCTTTCTGACAGCATACTACATCCGGCTGCACATGGCAATCTTTTCTGTGCGGCACTTCCTGGATAAAGCGAAAAACCCGAACTTACTCCCCACTCGGGAATAAGTCCGGATTTTTCTGCCTGGAACAACCAGCCGATTTTGAGGACAGCGTTCGGGAAACTGAGCAGTAGGCGAAGATTCCAATACCCAGTCATAACCGCTGGCCGGTGGTTATGACTGCAATATGGCTTGGTTTACTTCCTGTTCTTCCGTTTATGCCATACCACCAGCGCCACGATACCGGCGAGGGATACGCAGAGGATGCCGGCCCACATGCCGATGTGGCTGTCGTCGCCGGTCTTCGGCGAAGTGCCGGTGGCAGGGATCTTCGCAGTCTCGACGTAATCGCAGACTTCACAGGTGCGGGTCTTTTCCCCGTCTTTTCTGGATGTTGCCTTTTCGGTGACGACCCATTTGCCGAAGGTATGGGCTTCTTTGGCGACGGTGATCTCGCCGCAGCAGGACCATTTCTGTTCGTGGGTGGTCTTTGTGGTCGTCCATTTCTTCGCACCGGTGTGGTTCGCGGCATCCTTTTCGCCGTACTTCCCGCCGCAGTCCTTACAGGTCGCCTGCTCCACGCAGGTCGCGGTGCCGCCGGAGCAGCTGACCGTCTCCTTGTGGGTATCGTCTCTGGTGCAGACATGGGTGTGGGTGCCGTCGCCATTGGACTGCCACTTGCCCCAGTCATGGCCGAGCGCCCTGGTTTCAAAGACCGCTTCCTCGGCGGTGTCCTTGGCGCTCAGGCCGCAGGTGGCGCAGGACCTGTAATAGACTGCCTTTTCTGTGCAGGTCGCGGCGGATTTCAGGTACTGTTCCTCCACGGTTTCCGCCGTGAAGCTGTGTGTGCCAAGCTGGCCGTATTCGTGCCTGCACACAGCGCAGACTGCCTTTGCCTGACAGGTCGCCGCACCACCGGAACAGTTGACGGTCTCCTTATGGCCGCTGTTTCTGGTGCAGATGCGGCTATGGGTATCGTTTCCGTTGGACTGCCATTCGCCCCAGTCGTGGCCGAGAATGTTGCCGACCTCAAAGATTTCCGTTCCCTTTTCGCCGCAGACTGTGCAGGACTTGTAGTAAGTCGCCTTTTCCGTGCAGGTCGCGGCGGATTTCAGGTATTTTTCTTCAACCACTTCTGCCGTAAAGTCATGCGCGGCAAACTGGCCGTATGCCTGACCGCAGACAGAGCAGACCGCCTTTGCCTGACAGGTCGCCGTACCACCGGAACAGTTGACGGTCTCCTTATGGCCGCTGTTTCTGGTGCAGATGCGGCTATGGGTATCGTTTCCGTTGGACTGCCATTCGCCCCAGTCGTGGCCGAGAATGTTGCCGACCTCAAAGGTTTCCGTTCCCTTTTCGCCGCAGACTGTGCAGGACTTGTAGTAAGCTGCCTTTTCCGTGCAGGTCGCGGCGGATTTCAGGTACTGTTCCTCCGCCACTTCCGCCGTAAAGTCGTGCGCGGCAAGCTGACCATACTTCTGACCGCAAACAGAGCAGACTGCCTTTGCCTGACAGGTCGCCGTACCACCGGAACAGCTGACGGTTTCCTTATGGGTTGCGTTGCGCTTGCAGACGCGGGTGTGGGTGCCGTTGCCGTTGGGCTGCCATTCACCCCAGTCGTGGCCGAGAATATTGCCAACCTCGAAGGTTTCCGTTCCTTTTTCGCCGCAGACGGTGCAGGACTTGTAGTAAACTGCCTTCTCCGTGCAGGTTGCGGCGGATTTCAGATACTTTTCCTCCGCCACTTCCGCCGTAAAGTCGTGCGCGGCAAACTGGCCGTATGCCTGACCGCAGACAGAGCAGACCGCCTTTGCCTGACAGGTCGCCGTACCGCCGGAGCAGCTGACGGTTTCTTTATGACTGCTGTTTCTGGCGCAGACGCGGCTGTGGGTACCGTTGCTGTCGGGCGTCCAGTCGCTCCAGTCGTGGGGAATAAGCCTAACCTTGACCGTGGCCTTTAACTCCGGGACGGGCTGCTGAATAGTCGGAATATCGCCGAGATTGAGCGTGCCGGTAATGGCCTGCTCAGCAGTAGAATTCAGGTCATACGACGTCTTATCCCACGTTACGCCAATGCCTGAGTAGAACGACCCGTCCTCTGTCCGGCAGTGCACGAATGAAGGCAGCCAGAGCGCATCAAACTCCGTGCCGACCTCTTTGTTCGTGATATCCGTCGAGGGTTCGATGCTCAGGAGGGTGCGTTTGACCACTTCAATCGGGATGGTACATTCGGCAGGCGCATAACGAACGGTATCACTCGGCGTGAAGACCACAGTCACGTTGTATGTTCCCGCTGCGCTAAACCACTTAGGCGTACCGGCCTTGAAAGAGAATGTGCCGTCGATCTTCCTGCCGCCAACCCGCGCCTCACCGCCAATAAGCGCACCGATCTCGTCAGCTTCCTCCGGGGGCGTTTCCGTTCCGATCTGGAAGGTTTCGCTGACAAAAATCTGATTGTCGCCAAGCCGGAAGTCTCCCTTTGTCCAGCGGAACGTCGGCGCGGTCACAATCACAGGTACAACCGGGTCGTACTTCAGCTTCACCTTGACACTGACGGTGGACGCCCCTTCGGGGGGCGCAATATAATCCTTCCATGTGGACAGTACCAATCTGCCCGTAATGCGCTGCTCATATGGCGTATTCGGGTCATACTGGTTTTTATCCCAGACCACCGTGTCGCTCATGATCGTCGTTTTTTGGGGGTCACCGCGCATCACGTCCATCGAACCCGCTTCCGCCAATCCAAGTTGTTCAAACGCCGTACCAATGGGCTTGTCGGTGATGTCCTCGAAATTGGGATTGATTCTGACGATCGTGAGCGGGAGAACGTTCACGGTTACCGTGCAGGCTGCAGTTGTGTAGTTCCTGGAGTTTGTCGGCTTGAAAACGACCGTGCGCGTAAGCTGGCCGTATTTCAGCCCGATGCCGGGGTAGGCGGTGTCTCCGTACAGCAATTCGTCCTCATCAAACTCGAACGTGCCTTCGATCTCCTGACCGTTTGCCATCGCCTTTCCGCCCTTGAGACCGCTTGTCAGCGTCTCGTAACGATCCAGCGCATAGAAGGTTCCTTCAACCGTAGGCGGTGTGACAATGGTAGTCTGGAAGACCCGAGTATCCATAAGAGATACCTCAATGGTCGCTTTTACATCGGTTTCCGTAACGATTTTATCATGAAAATAGCTGTTGGCAACATCCAGCGTTCCGTAGATAGTCTGGGGTTCCAGAGAATTGGGATCATAGGCAGATGTGTCCCAAATGACCGGAATAGGGGCGAACATTGCGCCGGAGTCGGTTTTTACCGTGACGCCCTCCGTAGGGATTCCCAGCTCCGCAAGGGGCGTGCCCAGCGGTTTGTCCGTGATGGCAAACTTCGTAAGAACCTCCGTGATCGTATACCGAATGCCGGTCACAATCACTTCACATTCCGCTGTTGTATATGCTTCCGTGTCATCGGGAGTGAAGATAACATGCAGGCGGTTTTCCCCCACAAAACTTACGCTCCCGCCATACTCTCCCTCGAATGCAAACTTACCGGGGACGACGGTATCCGTTCCCTTAACCTGCGCCACTCCGCCCTCGAGCGCTTCATCCAGAAACTGGGTGCCGACATATGTTTCGGCGGGCAGGGTTGGCAAGGTCGTGATGACGGTTTCCGAAGGCCCGCGCTTCGGGCAGCAGTCGTGTCCGTCCGCGTTGTGGGTGCAGCCGCTTACGGTGCAGTAGCCATCGGCGTCCTTTCCGTGGAGGCATTCCTCGCCGCCGTCGCAGAAGCCGTCGCCGTTACCGTCGCCGTGCGTCCTCCAGTAGGCGTAGAGGGTCATTTTCATCCCACCGTCGATGGTGACAGTATCGCCGGGCTGGTACTGCGGGCTGTCGGCTCCGGCAGTGAGCGCCCAGCCGCCGAAGTGGGCATTTTCACGTGTCGGGATGGTGTCGGGAATCACAAACCTGTTTGTTCCGCCAGTCATGGCAGCCGGAGCGCCGGTGCCGCCGTTGGCGTCGAAGGTGAGGGTATACTCTGTCTCGCCCGCCTCCACGGTGAGTGTGACGGTTGCGCGAACGGAATAGATTTCGCCGTTGTTGTCAGAATTCACCGTGCAGACCAGAGGATATACGCCAGGTGTAATGTTCGTCAGAGTAAGCGTCGATCTCCAGCCCCCATTGGATGTCTGCGCATCGACATTTTCCGCGGGTATGGTTCCGCAGTCCCAGGATGTGATGACAGCACCAGCGGCGGTAGCACCGCTGATCTGGTACACATCCGATCGGAACGTCACCGTTTCTCCCGCTTTTACCGTATGGGCATACCTGACGTCATACTCTTCACCGGTGCCTTTGCCCGCGCCGGTGATCTCGATGTACGAAATCGGAGCGCCAATGACACGGACATTCTGAATGCTGTCGGCCTTGCAAGCTTCATCTTTGGAACGCAGGAACACGCCGTCCTCTGTTTTATACACAATGCAACTGCCGAGAAGCGCCCCGACGTCGCCCATGTTATTCCGGATCGCGTCATATCTGCCGCCGCCTTTGCCGAGGATCGTGACGGCATTGTTCGTAAGAGAGCCAACCGTTCCGTAATTCGATATGGTAACGCTTCCGCCGTTTATGTTGATGCCACTCACGCGGACATTTGTTCTGGCGTCGCCGATCAGGACGGTACGTTTCCCGTCTACATTGATATCGATCGTACCGTCATAGTCTCTCAGCACCATTAGAAACGTCGCGCCTTCCCGCGCTAGCGCGGCCATTGCATCGTTGTACGAGCCAAAGTACGCAGTCTCCCTGCCGCTCTGTACCAGGAAAGTGGCTACGTAGCCGCATACGTCACACACGCCATAGTCAAAGCTGTGTGCTTCCATGGGGAGCGTCGTGTTGCAGCAATTGTATTTTGCCGTATGATGTACGTCGTCAGCGATATATTGCGGCGCCTGGGCATGGTTATCCTTATCCTTGGGGAGCATTATATTCGAGATACCCGTTGTGCCGGTGTTATCGGTAAAATACTTGTAGCACTGGCCGCAATGCCAGTATTCCACATGACCGATATCGGTACAGGTGCCAGGCAGTTCCGCGTGATAGGCACTTGCAGGGAAATAGTGTCCCTTCGCGGGAATCGCGATGGGCGCGGCAAGCTCCTTTGTGCAGTCCTCATCCGAGAATATCTTCCGGCACTTGTTGCTGTCCGCATCGCTGCCGCACATCCAGTAGGATTCATAGCCCGCCTCGGTGCAGGTGGCTTCCTTTTTCGGAAAGTATTCCTTGTAGGCGATGCTCTTGTTGGAGGTCAGGGTCAGCACGATTAGATCATTGTTATTGCTGCTGCATGCCTTCCTGTAATTGGCAGTGGCGGAGACCGGCGTGTGGCAGGAATCCGAGTCGGTAAAGGTTCTTGTCTTGTTATACCGGTTCATCTCCTTCCCGCGCGGGCAGCCCGGCGTATCACATTGGAAGGAAATATCAAAATTCACCTTGATTTTCCGGTTTGCATCCCAGTCCGACAGGTCAACGCTGTTCAGGCATATATCCGTTATGGAGCCGGTATGCCCCGCCTCGCCGCACTGGTACTCGCTTGCGGACAGCGTGAATGTGGCATAGGACAGCGAATCATACAATTCGTCCGACATGGTTTCGCCGCTTTGCACGCTGATGAGATTTTCCGCGTCCAACGCGAGCGTATCCGGTGCATCTTCGGGAAGAGTCTCTTCGCCGCCCTCAATGCTTTCGGCATCATTTTCGCTCTCCGGCTGAGTCTCGTCCTTTTCAGTCTCGGGAACGACGGGCGCAGTGGTGACTTCGGTTTCCCCGACATTCACCGGTTCGGCGGTGGGAGTGGTGGTCTCCGCCGGATTCTCCGCGCCCTCGACGTACTTTGCGCAGTCATGCAGGTGCGCACCTTCCGCGCCGCACACTGGGCAGTCTTCGTTCATGGCTTCTGCCGTGCAAGCCGTTTCGCAGATGCACACGGGGGCTGCTTCCCCGCCGTCCTCGGCAAAGGCCGGGATGGGCAGCGTGGAGAGCACTATGACAAACACGAGCAGGATGCTGAGCAGTCGTTTCTTCATAGCTGTTCCGTTCCTTTCAGTTCTGTGCGTTTCCCGTACTCCGCGGGAACGCGTGGTCAGCGTCATTCCGGGATGGTATATGCACCACCAGTATAACATACAGCTGGGATAAGCGCAACTGTTTTTCTCGTCGAATCGGAAAAATTTTTCCAGAAACGAGGTCCAAAAAACGCCGACATCGACTTTTTCCGGCGCATATGCTGTGATGAAACAAAAAAGCAGTCTCCAGAAAACAAACAGCCCCCTCCATTCCGCTTCCCACGGAATGGAGGGGGTTCTGCTTATTGTGGTTCTGCCTTAAGCCCCGGTGAATGCGGTTTGGGGAATTGCTATTGTACCTGCACACTTTCCGCAATTGGCAGAAGCGCCTCTGCGGTGAAACTGCTGCTGGACAACCGGAACGAGATTCCTTTCTCAGGGGTGCCGATCAGCCATACTACTGCGGCGCTTTCGCCATTCTGTAATGCCGCTCCCGTGCAGCCGTGGACGGTTACCGGGCTTCCTCCGGTGCCGATAAGCATTTGAAGCACATCTTCCATATCGGTGCAGTCCGTAACATAGCTTTCATATTCCAGATAAATGTCCCGATTGGTCTTCGGGTCGAAGTACCAGCGGCGGACGTAGGAATATGATACCATTTTTTCGAGAAAAGGAAAGGCCATGTGTTTTTATCGGCACCTGCTCTCAATATACCGCGTTTTCCATTTTCCGGAATACATGGGGAAACCTCTTGCATCCTTTCCAAAATCGTAGTATCATGGATCACGATTTCGGAACTTTTCAGGGAAGGGGGATTATGGAACAAAATCTGCTGCCACGCTGAAGGAAGAGGTTGAAAAAGCACACCGCCCGAAAGCCGGGAACTGACCCGCAAAACCGGCATGGGGCTTTCCATTACTTAAGGAAGTAATGATTGCATAGGTTATCTGAAGATTTCTGCGTATGAGGGTGCGCAGGGCATCTTCAGGGGCTTCGGCCCGAAAAAAGAAAGAAAAGAGGACACACTATGAGCAACACGACAAAGAAACGCTGGGGCGACCGGAAAGACGCCCGCTGGATCCGCGATATGGATTCGCTCCATGTCATTCTGCCGCATCTGATGAACCACCGCACGGATGCCGAGGTCTACGTCAACATGGAATTCGACGTGACAGAGGCGCTTCGCTACATCGCACGGAAGAACGAGGGCGAGGAAGAATACCGCGCCACGCTTTTTCACTGCATTCTTATGGCTGTCGCAAAAACGATATATCTTCGCCCGCAGCTCAACAGCTTCATCTCCGGCCGGCGTTTTTACCAGCGCGACGAAATTACCCTTGGCTTCGTAGCCAAGAAACGCTTCGAGGATCACAGCGAGGAGTCCCTCGTGGTCATCTCCGCGCCGGAAGACTGGACGCTCACCGAGGTGACGCACCGGGTCGTCGGCAAGGTTCACAAGGCCCGCACGGAAAAGAACGACGGTGTGAATGGCGCGATGGACGTGCTCAAAAAGCTGCCGCGTCCGGTTCTGGCATTTGTCATCTGGATCATCAAGACACTGGACTTCTTTGGCAAGGTGCCCGACTTCCTGCGGCAGGATGACCCGAACTTTGCCACCGTCTTCCTCACCAATCTTGGCAGCATCAAATGCCCGAGCGTCTACCATCATCTCAACAATTACGGCTCAAGCTCCATTATGGCGGCCATCGGCACCATCCGCAAGAGTGAGAAGATCGCCGGGGACGGCAGCCGCGAGGTGCGGGATGTGGTGGATATCGGTTTCACACTGGACGAACGCATTGCGGACGGCTTCTACTTTGCCCGTTCGCTCAAGATCATACAGCATCTGCTCACACATCCTGAACTGCTGGAACTGCCATTGAATCAGGAAGTAGCCTGCGGCTGATATCGCTGTCAAGCGCCTGTGGGCAGGTCATACCGTAGATGTGCTGCTTCCGGACTGTTACCCGCAGAGCGGATGGCAAGGATAACAGAAAGCGCTGTTTCCGGAAACCTGATACTATTTCCTGATTAAAATCTTTATTTTAATCAGGAAGGCATCGCCTGACGGCTGAATTGACGGACACAGACCGCGAACATTGACGTATTGAGGCAGCGCCTTCTTCCAAAATGCAAGCCCGGACACAGAGCGGTCGTATCGCTCGTGCCCGGGCTTATGTCTTTTTATCCGATTTGCCCGTCAGCTCTCCTGAAGCTGCTGCTTGCGGAACTGGAGGGTATAGAGCTGGTAGTAGCGCCCCTTCAGGTGGAGAAGCTCCTGATGGGTGCCCTGCTCCATGATCTCGCCGTGGGACAGCAGGATAATGTTGTCCGCATGCTGGATGGTGCTCAGGCGATGGGCTACGATCAGCATGGTGCCGATGTTCTTCATCTTCTCCAGAGAGTCCTGAATGAGTACCTCCGTCTCCGTGTCGATGTTGGCGGTGGCTTCGTCCAGGATCATGACGGAGGGCTTGTGCAGAATGGTCCGGGCGAAGCTCAGCAGCTGCCGCTGACCTGCGGAGAAGTTGTTGCCCTGCTCCCGGACGGTCTCGTCCAGACCGCCATCCAGCTTCCTGATGAAGCCGTCGGCGTTGACATACCGGCAGGCCTGCCAGACGTCCTCATCCGTCACGTTATCGGAGCGCAGGACGATGTTGCTGCGGATGTCCCCCGCAAACAGGAATACATCCTGAAGCATCTGTCCGAAGTGGCTGCGCAGAGAGGCGATCTTAATGTGCCGGATATCAATGCCATCGATCAGAATTTGCCCCTTCTGGATATCATAGTTCCGGCAGATCAGGCTCAGGATGGTGGACTTTCCGGAACCGGTAGCCCCCACAAAGGCCACGGTCTGCTTGGGATACACATGGAAGGAAACTCCCTTCAGCACCCACTCGCCGGGATTATAGGCAAACCACACGTCCCTGAACTCGATCTCGCCCTTCATTTCCTTCAGCTCGATGGCGTCCGGCTCGTCCACCACCTCGGGAACCATATCCAGAATGGTGAATATCTTCTCCGCCGCGGCGAAGGACTGCTCCAGCATATCAAACTGCTCGGCCAGCGCCTGAATGGGGTTGAAGAACCGGGAGATATACATATAGAAAGCGACCACCGTCTCGCTGGTAATGGTTTGCCCCAGAAAGGTCGTGTCCTTGATATAACCCTTGCAGCCGATATAGAAGAGGAACAGGTTGGATGTGACGAACAGCATGTATACCATGGGCCGGAAGATGCCGAAGACGAACATCCGGTTCATCTTGGTCTTCTCAAGGCGCTTGCTGCGAGCCAGAAATTCGTCCATTTTCCGCTGCTCTTGGTTGAATATCTGGGTGACCTTCATACCGGATAGGTTTTCGGACAGGTAGGTGTTCACATCCGTCCGGGCGTTGTTGACCGTGCGATGGACATGGCGGGAGAACTTCTGGAAGATGATGGTAAAAATCACCAGGAACGGCACAAAGCACAGCACCATCAGCGTCAGGGCGTAATTCAGGATCAGCATGGCCGCCAGCACACCGATGATCACCAGAGAGTTCTTCGCCAGCGTCACCAGAATGTTGGTGAACAGGTAGCTGATGGAGTTTGGGTCGTTGGTGACTCTCGTCACCAGCTTGCCCACGGGAATCTGGTTCAGCTGGGCGTGGGACAGCTGCTCAATGTGGGTGAAGGTGTCCAGACGGATCTGGGACAGAATTTTCTGGCCGGTCTTCTGCAGGATCATGGCCTGAAAATAGGTGCAGACCATGGACACCGCCAGAATGCCCGCGTACACGGCAACCAGCGAATAGAGCCGGGACAGCTCAAAGCTCTGCTTGATGGTACCCTGAATGTCTGCCACCAGCAGGGGGGACACCACATCGTAGGCGATGGACACCAGCATAATGAGGAACACCAGAACGAAATCCTTTTTATAGGGTCTGGCATAGCCCAGCAGTCTTTTGATGATCTCGCTGTCGGACATATGCCGTTCGCTGGTCTCCTCTTTGGTTTTTCGCTTCAGCACAGCATAGGCCGCAAGGAACAGGATCGTAAACACACCGATGACGGCGCAGACGATCAGAAGGGGAAGATACTCACGCATTGACCGCACCTCCTTCTTCCTCCAGCCGCTGCAAGTCTACCATTTTGCGGTAGGCGGGGTTTTCCGTGTACAGCTTGTCATGGGTGTCAAAGCCCGCAAGACGGCCGTCCTCGATGAACAGGATCTTGTCCATCTGCTCGATGGTGGAAATACGGTGTGCAATGAGAATGGTGGTCTTGCCCGCCCGGGTGGCGCGCAGATTGTCCAGAATGGCCTTTTCCGTTTTGGTATCCACGGCGGACACGGAATCGTCCAGAATCAGGATGGGCGCATCCTTCATCAGCGCCCGGGCGATGGAGATACGCTGCTTCTGGCCGCCGGAGACGGTAACGCCCCGTTCGCCCAGTACCGTCTGATAGCCCATCTGGAATTCGGAGATATTGCCGTCAATATCCGCCAGCTTGGCTGCCCGACGGATCTCCTCAGAGACGGTTTCGGACTTGCCGAAGGCGATGTTGTTCTCAATGGTGTCCGAGAACAGGAAGTTGTCCTGAGGCACATAGGCGCAGGCGTCACGGACGGAGCGGATGGAGAGGTCGTTCACATCCCTGCCGTCAAGGAACAGCTGCCCGTCGTTTACATTGTAAGTGCGCAGGATCAGGTCTACCAGAGTGGTCTTGCCGGAGCCGGTCTTGCCCACCAGACCGATGCTCTCGCCGGGGCGGATGGTAAAGGACACATGCTCCAACGCGGGGATATCCCCGTCGGGGTAGGTAAAGCTGAGGTCGCGGAATTCGATCTCGCCCCTGGGGTCCGTCAGCTCCTGAACGCCGGGGCGGTCAAAAACGTTTTTGGGCGCGTCCAGCAGCTCGCTGATCCGCTTCAGGGATGCCTTGCCCCGGGAGGTCATGTCGATCAGATCGGCCACAGCCATAATGGGCCAGACCACGGCGTTGAAATAGCCGATGAACTCCATAAGCTGACCGGCGTTGAACTGACCCTTGTAGACCAGATAGCCGCCGTAGCCCAGAATCACGCAGATGACGCTCTCCACGAAGGTGGTCACCAGAATCCGCATCAGTACGGAGGTTTTTGTAAAAGCGATGTTGGAATCCTCGCTGTCCCGGTTCAGCTTTTCAAAGGCCATCAGCTCCTTGGCCTCCTTCACAAAGGCCTTGATGACGGCAATTCCGGAAAAGCTCTCCTGAGCGAAGTCGGACAGATCGGAGAAGCACTTCTGCCGGTAGTCCCACTTCCGGGTCATGTTCTTGCCCACCACCGCGGCGCTGGCGAACAGCAGCCCCATGGGGATCAGGGACAGGACGGTGAGCAGGTGATCCATGCGCCACATTCTGGTAATGGCCAGAGAACACAGAATGATGGGGTCAAAGAACTGCATGAAGCCCCAGCCGTAGCACTCCTGAACAGTGTCCAGATCGTTGGTGAACAGGCTCATCAGATTGCCCACCTTGTTCACCTGATAATACTCCCGGCTCAGGTCTTCTGCGTGGCGGAACATCTTATCCCGCAGGTCCGTCTCCACCTTAGTAGCCGCGCCGAAGATCGTTACCCGCCACAGGAAACGGCCGAAGACGATGGCAAGGATGATGCCGACCATGGGCATGCAGATCCTGTCCAGCAGGAACGCCATATCAAAGGGCACCTGTACGCCGTTTTCCACAATGTATCCTTGATTCAGTCCATTGATGACCAACTGATAAATTTCAGGCACCTTCAGCTGCAAGTAGTCCACGGTAAACAACGCCAGCAGCCCCGTTAGCAGAGCCAGCGCGTACTTGCGGTAATAGACGTTGATATGCTTGCCGAAAATCAAGAAAATCCCTTCTCCTCTCTCTTAGGGTCTATCTGAAAACCGGAAAAGACCCGCTGTTTGGGCGTGTTAACGGTTTTCAGATAAACCCTAATAAAAACTCCAATGAAACCGGTCGATTTTCCCCGGTTTCTCTTGCCGCTTCCCTTACACACGTTCCGGGAGCGGCGGACAGACTTTTGTTATTGTAGCACAAGCATTCGTTTTATGCAAGGAAAAGTTAGAAGGCTTTACGCAGCAATCTTATACTATTTCCTGATTAAAATCAAAGATTTTAATCAGGAAATAGTATTACACACATTTGGATTTTTCCAGTAAGGTCTCGTCTGCAAATGCCATTCCGCCTTGCTACCCTCAAACTCTTCGGGCAGAGCCTATCGGGCAATAAAAAAATTGCTCCGAAGCATGACACTTCGGAGCAAATATGGTGCCGGTGGCGGGAATCGAACCCGCACGGGGGATTAGCCCAATGGATTTTGAGTCCACCTCGTCTACCAGTTCCAACACACCGGCAGGTGCTTTTATAGTATAGTACAGATTCAGGAAAAATGCAAGAAAAAGTTTTCATCTCCGCCCGGTGATATATGCTCTAAGTGACTTCTTAATCATGATTTTGTCATGGTTAGTGAAGCAATCACTTAGAGCATTTTTGTTTCAGGAGGTACAGCCATGAGAAATGAAAAAATTACCCCACTGTACGAGCGCCTGAGCCGGGACGATGAGTTACAGGGCGAGAGCAATTCCATATCCAACCAAGAGTTACTATGTAGAGGGTGGTTTCTCCCACCTAATACATATGACTGCGGCTCATTTGTGGTGAATGGAACAGCAGTTGTAGGAAAGGAGCAGAATATTCCTTATAATTGCTGAAAATCAACACAAAAAGGAGCTGATTCTTATGAAGTCTCTATTTGAAGAAATGGGCGGCACTTACCGTCAGGAGGGCGATTATCTTATCCCAAACCTTGCGCTGCCGGACGAACCAGAATACCAAATCGGCAAGTACGGGCGTATGCGCCGCAATTATCTGAAAGAACATCGTCCTGTTCTCTATGCAAACCTGCTCACAAGCGGAACGCTGCATCGGCACCTTGCCGAGATCGACCAAGCCTGCAATGAGCGTATGGAAATCATCGTTTCCGATATGGCAAGGCAGGAAGATGTGACCGAAGCGCTCAAAGCCGCCGATCAAATGGAATGGGTGCGCCGCATGAACAGCATCCGCAATCGTGCGGAGGAAATCGTTTTGACCGAGCTTGTATATGAATGACAAATGCCCGTTATTGGCAGTATGACCGATAACGGGCATTATCTTTATTCTTTTGGTGCTATAAACTTGTATTTGCCCTTTCCAAAGCCGCTGACAGGCTCAATCAAATCCGCATTTTTCAGTTTTGTAATGAGATTCCCTGCGGCAGTAACAGAATCCTTTGTGATAGCAGCGATGTCAGATCGGCCAAAGACGCCATCAGCGCCCATATTTGCAAATACCGCTTTTGCCTTTGCAATCGTGCCTTGGCTTGCGTTCAGCCGGTCAATCGCAACCTCAATCGCAACATTTTCGTTCTCGATCGTAACCTTGTTTGCGGTTGCCGCAGTTCCGTAATTCAGATTATAGAGCGTAACTTGAAAAGAACTGGCATCCGAATAGAATTTAGGCTCCAGCTCATCGCGGTAATTGTGAGCGGCACGGTAGGTTTCCGTGATTTTCTTAAAGCCGCTGCCTTGCCGCTCCATATAGCCCAATCGTCCGAAAATATCTGCAAGGACGGGATTGCGGCGCGTAGAGGAAATGCTGGACAGATCCCGCTCCTGTATCCGTGTTCCGTCTGCCATACCACCGGGAGAATGGATAGTAAGACGGTCATCATAAATATCGATGTGAACCTCGCTACCCAAAATCAGATAATCCCGATGGATCAGCGCATTGACAAGCGCCTCAAAAACGCTCCGCTCGCAGTAGTCGGGCATCTCAACACGAGAATCGGCGGTTTTCTTCCAGCGTGTTTTCATATTCCGCTTAACAAAACTGACACCCTCATTGAGCAGAATGATCAAGCTGCCAGAGTATTCCGCGCTGTCAAGTGCATCTACCATACCGCCGCTTTTATCAAGGCCGTTCCAGCGTGTGCAGAACAGGCGGGAATGCCGGATGGGAGAATCGTCTGCAAGCAAGGCGCCTGCATTGGTCAGCTTGCCGTGTTCGTCCCGCATATCGAAGGAATCGAACAGCTTTTCTTCCATGCTGTTGCCCGTCCAAGCCTTATACCGTTCGCGCAGCTTGGAAAAAGCGTAATCCTTGAAATCATACTCGGAAACCAGTTCGTCATAGGTGCGGTGCATCCCCTTGAGAATCAGCTGGTTCAGCGCATAGGACGGAGCAATCACGCTTTCATTGCCGATGCGGATATACGCCTCCATAACGCCGTCTGCTTTGTAGTAATACGGTGTGGAGCGCCCTGCGAACACAGACAGCACAAGAATGTCCTTGCCGTCCTCCCGCTCCGGTGCGAGGACAAAACTCGGATAAGGCGTGATACGCTCTTTAATCAACCGGCTGATTGCCTCTGCATCGGTCTGCGCGTCAGCTAAGCCGACAACATTTCTGTCATTATCAATACCAAAAAACAGCGTGCCTCCAATGCCATTTGCAAAGGCACTGACGCTTTTGAGCCAGCTTTTCGGCTTCTTTACCTCCAGCGCGACCTTGAAATCACATTCGGTCGCTTCTGCAATCCAGCGGTCAATCATCATTCTCACCGTCCTGTCCCTTATTCTTTCCCCTGCTCTTATAAACATTATACTGATTCTTGCACCGGGCGCTGCAAAATGCGGAATTGGCCCGACTGCCGAGGAACACCTTCTGGCAGTGCTTGCACAGCCGCAAGGGTTTTGCGTCGTCCACCAGCATAAAGCTGAACATCATCTGCACGCCCAGCAGCAGGGAATGAAAGTCCCAATAGATGGTGGGCTTGTCCAGCAGTTCAATATGATAGGTAGGCGCAATGCCGCCGAAGGCAGCCATGGCCTTGCGGTAAAGATTTCTTGTATCCTCGTCAATGCTGTCGTAGTCGTTATAGTACAGAATAGAGGTGGTCAGCGTGAACGCCCAATCCTTGAACTGCTGGGCAACCCAATCATACGGCTCGGCATATTCCCGCTGGAAGCTCATGTTCTTCGCCATTGGCTCATCCATAAAGGTCATGGTCAGGGCAATCATCATATTATCCCCGGAAACATTCCAACTGGATTCCACGCCCTTTTTCACCACATCCAATTTGTCGAAGGGATAGAACAGAGCAAGATAATCCTCTGTCGCCATGCTTTCTTCCTTGATGAAGTGATTCTTCGGCAGATAAACCGCCTCGTAGTCCATAAACGACGGCGTGGTGGGCAGTGCCGTCATCAGCCCCAACAGGCCGTAGTGGGTCGCAAAGGCCAGAATTGCCTTTTCCACCTCGTCCTCCGGACTGCGGCTCATCATCAGCATCCCCACATTCAATGCCTCCAGCACCATCTCGGAGGATTCCTTCAGCGGGTTATAGACATCGGGCTTTGCCGTCTTCTCCGGTGTGATATAGCGTTTTCCGTCCTTGCCGGTCTTGATCTCATAGCGGTCATACCGCACCCAATGGGAACGGGACTGCGCAAACAGATTGTTCATGACGCTGTTCCTCTCAATTCGTAATCTATCTATATATTAACCATATTACTATTGTATCAACCGTCCTTGGCATCGTCAAGGGCGGCTTTCTTTTTTCTCGGTTTTGTTTTGTTCTCCCTGCGGATCACGGCATCCTTGCCCATGGTTTGCAGCAGCGCCTCATATTCCTCCACGAACTCGCGCTCCCGCAGGGTAATGCTGTAGTCCTTTTCCAGCTTTTCGCTCAGATGCTCGTACATCTGCTTTTGCAGCTTTTTCTGAATGGTCATCCGCAGCTTTCGGATGTTCCGGTCGGACTGCCCTCGGATGGCGGCAAGCCTTGTGGTGCTGTATTGCTTGACGAACAGGTAGTACAGCACTTCTTTCTGTTCATCACTGAGGGTGAAGAAGAGCTTGGAGAGAAAGCGGTTAGCTGTCAGCTCGTGCAGCTCGTAGGGACAAGAGAAGATGATGTCGAGAAAATTTCCCTGACAGAGCTGACGGAACCTCGGCAGATTCATCCACAGCGGGGCATTCTTCGGATCAGGCACAGCCTGAAACTCCAACGGAACGTCTCCACGCAGGGTTTCGTGGTCACGCTCTCGGCGTTCCCGATTTCTGTCCAGCTTGTTCCATTCGTCTACCACAGTCAGAAAATCCGATTCTGTCCGGGCTGCTTCCTCTAAACGCTTCAACGCCTCTGCACGAATTTCCCGCTTGAGTCGTTTTTCGCTGGTGGGCGCGGCTTCCTCTTCCTCGTCCTCCAGCTCGGCGTTGTAGTCTCTGGGGTGCTCGTCCTGCTCCAGCTCGCTTTCCAGCTCCAGCGTGCGTTCCTCTGCAAGTGCTTCCTCCAGCGTCTCATCCACCGGCGCAGCGTCAGACGCATCCTCCCAATCGGCAAAGCCATCCGCATCCATTTCAAGGTCGGTTTCCTCAATTTGCTCCTCGGTATCTTCTCCCTCATCGGAAAAATCATCATCCCACAGCAGTTCATCCTCCCATGGTTCCACGACAGCTTCACCTCCCCGAAAAAATATTTTTCTTTTTTTCAAAAACAGTTCCGATTTACACCCCGTATTTCTCCTATTAGTAGAGGAAGTAATCTTAGCGCAAGTTACACAGATTACTTTCTGGGCCATCAACAAAGAAAAGGAGGATATGGAGCATGGAAAAGCAACCGAAAGACACGGTTGGCTTACAGCCAACGGAACCAAACACATTATATCAAAAACCAACCAAACACGCAAGGAGGATGCCTATGGAGCAGAACAAACGAGAACAGTTTATCATCCGCCGGATCGGCGGCACAACCTACAAGGTCAGAGTTGTGTTCAACGAAAGCGGCGGCGAGACTATGGAGGATAAAATTTTACGGATTGTACGCAACGATATGGTTACAAATGACGGAACCTGTGGTATAATGGAGGCACCACAAATGAGCCGACAGTCTGAAAGGAGCGCATCATGAGCGTGAAACAGACTGAAAGCAAAATTACCGCTCTCTATGAGCGGCTGTCCCGCGACGATGACAATGCCGGGGATAGTAACTCCATCGTGAATCAGAAAAAATACCTCGAAAGCTATGCCCAGCAGAGAGGCTACACCAACTGCCGCCACTATACAGACGACGGCTGGAGCGGCGGCAATTTTGACCGTCCGGCATGGAAGCAGCTTATCGCGGATATTGAGGCAGGCAAGGTTGCCCATGTGATCGTCAAGGATATGAGCCGGGCGGGGCGTGACTATCTGCAAACCGGATTTTACACGGAGGTATTCTTCCGGCAGCACGGCGTTCACTTCGTTGCCATCGCAAACAGCGTGGACAGTGACGACCAGAACAGCAATGAGTTTGCCCCCTTCCTCAACATCATGAACGAGTGGTATCTGCGCGACCTGAGCCGCAAGCAGAAAACTGCAATCCGCGTCAAGGGAGAATCCGGCAAGCCTACCACCAACTGCGCCATCTATGGCTACAGGAAAGACCCGGAGAACAAATACCATTGGCTGATCGACGAGGAAGCCGCTGCCGTGGTGCGGCGCATTTTCCGATTGACCATTGAGGGCAAAGGTCCCTACGATATTGCCCGTATTCTCTTTGAGGATAAGGTGGAGACGCCCGCCGTGTACTTCGGCAAGCAGGGCAAGGGCATCTGGAAAAGCAAAGAGGAATTTTCCAATCCCTATAACTGGAGCGGCTATGTTGTGGGACAGATCCTCTCCAAGCCGGAGTATATGGGGCATACGGTGAATTTTCGCTCCCACAAGCAGTCCTACAAGGATAAAAACGCCGTGATGAATCCCAAGGAGGATTGGCTGATTTTTGAGAATACCCACGAGGCCATTGTGGACAGGGAAATATGGGAGCTTGCGCAAAAGCTCCGCAAGACGCCCAAGCGCATCGACACGCTGGGTGAAGCGAATCCACTGACCGGCCTTTTGTACTGCGCTGACTGCGGCGAGAAGATGTATAATCACCGCTCCAAGGGCGGCACGGAGAATAATCCCTATCCATCTGACTTTTTCGATTGTTCCTCCTATACCCTCGCCCGGCAGAAAAGAACTGCCGCCTGCTGCGGCCATTATATCACGACCAAGGCTCTGCGAACTCTGATTCTGGACACCATCCGCACGGTCAGCACCTTCGCAATTTCCAATCAGGCGGCGTTCATGGAAAAGGTGCGCTCTGCCTCCCAGCTCCGGCAGGCAGAAGCGGCCAAGGATGCCAAGCGAAAGCTGAGCAAGGACAAAAAGCGCATTGCCGAGTTGGACACCATCATCAAAAAGCTCTATGAATCCTTTGCCGTCGGGCGTATCACCGATGAACGCTTTGACAGTTTGCTGGCAGATTACGAAGCAGAGCAGAAAGCGCTGCAAATTTCTGTCACAGAAGCGGAAGAAAGGCTGTCCGCTTTCGCTGAAGACACCGCCCGCGTGGAGCAGTTTCTGGAGCTGGCAAAGAAGTACACCGATTTTTCCGAGCTGACCACGCCCATGATCAACGAATTTATTGAGAAAATCATCGTCCACGCCCCGGAGCGCATCGACGGTGACCGGGTGCAGGAGGTGGAGATCCACCTTCGCTTTATCGGGCAGTTTGAGCTTCCCGCGCCGGAGCTGACCGAACAAGAAATTAAGCGGCAGGAATTTTTGAAGAAAGAGCGTATCCGCAGCCGGGAGCGCTATCAGAAGCTGAAATCCGGTGAACGCGCTGTCGGCGTTCCTGTTAAGCTGACCTGCAAGTGCTGCGGGCAGGAATTTGAATCCAAGCGGACAAATACCCTGTTCTGCGGCCCCAACTGCCGGGCAAAATTCTACCGGCAGGAGGCGGCAGAAAGCCGCAGCCGGGAGTGTACCTGCGAAAATTGCGGCAAGGAGTTCATCACAACAAGGTCAGATGTGAAATATTGCAGTGACGATTGTCGGTATGCAGCACAGATCAAGCGGCAGGGCGCACGGAAGAAAGCCTTGCGAGAAGCTAAGAACGAGGAAGAAAGGAAAACAGCATAAGAAAAGACGCAGACGGCGGCTTGCCCCAAATCGGGCAGGCCGCCGTTTTTGCGCAGAAATGGAGGTATCATGCGTATTTTTGAAATCGTAAAAGAGAATGTCAATCTGCGGGAAGCGGCAGAGCTGTACGGGATCGATGTGAACCGATATGGAAAAGCTCTCTGTCCCCTTCATAATGACCGACACCCCAGTCTGTATGTGGCAGACGATCATTACTATTGCTTCGCCTGCGGGGAGCACGGGGATGTGATCGACTTTGTAGGCAGGCTGTTTCAGCTTTCACCCTATGATGCGGCGCGGAAGTTGATGGCAGATTTTCATCTCAGCCCGGACAAGCCGCCCAGCGCAGCGGCGCTTCACGCAAAGCATATCCGAACAGAAGCACAGCAGCTCATGGAAAACGAGCGGCTGTGCTTTTCTGTTCTGTCGGATTATGTCCGTGTGCTGCAAGACTGGAAGGTTCGGTATGCGCCACGCACACAGGACGAGCCGCTTCATGAGCGATTTATAGAAGCCTGCCGCAATCTCGACCAGACAGAATACTACTTAGATATTCTGTGCGCCGGGGATTCCCACGAACGCGCCGAAGTGGTGCAGCAGCAGGTGGCGGACGGCAAACTGGACAGGCTGCGACGGAGATTAGAGGAAATTCACAAGGAGGACGAAAATGACAACGACACCGCAGACGTGGCCTGACTGGTACGATGGCAGGCACATCAATGAGGTGCTGTTCTGCCAGCAGTTTTTGGACAAGTACCCCATGAAATGTGTACGCGGGCGGCTGTTCACGGTTGACGGTCTCATCGAGGATGAGGGGCAGATTGGCAATCTCATTCTGGAGGAAATCTCCGGAGTGCTGACCTCCGGCCTGTCCAAAGTCGTAACAAATCTACTGGCCAGCATCAAGCTGCAAGCGTATTCGCCGCCGCTGCTCATTGAGACGGACCGCATCCACGTTGCCAACGGGACGTATTTCATGGACGGCAACTTTACTCCCGACAAGAGCTACTGCAACAACCGATTGACCGTCTCTTACAATCCTGATGCACCTGCACCGAAACGCTGGCTGCAATTCCTGTCCGAGCTGCTGCAACCGGAGGACATCCCCACCTTGCAGGAGTTTTTAGGTTACTGCCTGCTGCCCACCACCAAGGGGCAAAAAATGCTCATGCTCATCGGCAAGGGCGGCGAGGGCAAAAGCCGCATCGGGCTGGTCATGCGCGCTCTGTTGGGCGACAGCATGAATACCACCAGTATCCAGAAGGTGGAGAGCAACCGGTTCAGCCGCGCGGATTTGGAAAACAAGCTCCTGATGGTGGACGACGATATGGATATGAGCGCCCTGCCCAAGACCAACTATATCAAATCCATCGTCACATCTGAGTGCAAGATGGACATGGAGCGCAAGGGCGTTCAGAGCTATCAGAGCCAGCTTTATGTGCGCTTTCTCTGCTTCGGCAACGGTGCGCTGACCGCCTTACACGATAAGTCCGACGGTTTCTTTCGCCGCCAGATCGTGCTGACCACCAAAGACCGGCCCGCAGGCAGAGCAGACGATCCGTTTCTGGTGGATAAGCTGCTGCGGGAAAAGGAGGGTATCTTTCTCTGGTGTCTGGAGGGGCTGCACCGGCTGATCGGGAACAACTATCAGTTCAGCATTTCAGGTAAGGCCAGAGAGAACATGGAGACGGTCAAGCGCAGCAGCAACAATGTGATCGAGTTCCTGCAATCCGAGGGCTATATCCGATTCAAAGCCGACAGCGAAGCCAGCTCCAAGGCGATCTATGAAGCCTATACGAGATGGTGCGACGATAACGCGCAGAAGCCCATGTCCGCCAACCGGGTCAGCTCCGAGCTTGCGCAAAATGAGCGGCTTTATAACGTGGAGGCCACCAACAATGTCCACGTCGACGGCAAGCGGGTACGGGGATTTATGGGCATTGAGGTGGTCAATCCGCTGCTGTATTGAAAATGAGGAGCGGACTTCAAAATTGCCGTACACGCCGTACACTCTGTACGGCTGTTTTTGATTTCATTCTTAAAAACCGTTTTTGCTTGTGCGCACCGTGAAGCATTTCACGGCAGCGTGTAAAATCTGCCGCTGAACCGACGGCTGGTACGCAAAACCGGCGTACAGAAGCGTACACAAGGGGGCTTTTCTGTACCGAGCCGTACACAGGCGGCTCAATTTTGCGCCTTTAAAATCGATGCTTGTGAAAACCGTGAAAATTTTCGCCGCAAGCCGAACGCGTTGCACCATCCGGTGATTTACCGAAGCGTGAAGCTGCTGCACCGGACTGCGGCATATTCTGCGGCTTCGTATGTTCTCACACAGAACGATGAAGCCGATAGGGTGCTGTTATGAACAGGGCATCACGG
>OJKC01000444.1_pt1 | contig 36537 bp, 36 predicted proteins | sample 1596401 | NCBI WGS metagenome assembly OJKC01 (sample SAMEA4350162, study PRJEB24818) | metagenome | biome: human; feature: gut; material: faeces | place: Denmark | collected 2013-09 | reverse complement strand
ACGGCGGCAAGCCCGCCCGCAGACAGGATCCCGGCTGCGATCAGGCTGTACTGCGCGGCGGCAAAGCCCAGCAGGATCAGTAAAAACCCAATGATAATGCCCTTGACGGAACGCACGGCATTTCCTCCTTTGCGATTTACACGGAACGCTGCGGGAACTTTTCCAGACAGTAAAGCTGTTCCTCGTCCAGCCGGTCGCCGCCGGGGGCGAAGGCGTAACCGAGTTCCTGATAAAAATGCAGCGCGTTGATGGAAGCGGGGATCACGACGCGCGGCGCGCGCAAAAACAGCGGATCACGCTCGATCGTCTCAATGAGCGCGCGGCCCACGCCGCGCTTCTGCTTCTCCGGCAGCACAAAGACGGAATAGAAGCAGCCCTCAGCCGGGTTTTTGTGGTACGGCCCAAAGGCGGCGCAGCCGATCACGGTCCCGTCATCCTCGCAGGCGACGTAGAAGTGCATCTGTTCGCCGCGTCTCAGGAAGTACGCGCGATCCTGCTGGGCGACCATTTCCTCGACGAAGGCCGCGTCATAGACAGCGCCGGAGGTGATGCGGGTGGCAAGCTCCGACACGCGGACGACCGCGTCCGCATCGGCGGGGGCAAAACGGCGGATATACATATTACGATTCCTCCCTGTTTGTATGTTCAAACTGTCTGATCTCGTTCAAAAAGGCCGTGCCGTAGCGCTCGGCCTTGACATGGCCGACGCCGGAAACCTCCAGCAGCTCCTGCATGGAGCCGGGCCGCTTTGCGGCCATATCCAGAAGCGTTGCGTTGGAAAACACGATATAGGCCGGGACGCCCTGCTCCTGCGCGATGCGGAAGCGAAGCGCCTTCAGCGCGGCCAGAAGCGGCTCGTCCGTCCGGGACGCAGCTGCTTTTTTCTGCGTTCTCGGCCCGGCGAGCGTCGTATGCTGCACGCGCGCAAGCACCTGTTCGTCGGAAAACAGCACAGCCGCTGCCCGCTCCGTCGTGTCGATCCCGCCGTGGACGGGATCAGTCTCCAGATATCCCGCGCGCTCCAGCAGCTCGATCCATTCTCGAATCTGCGCGCCCGGCAGCGCGGACATCAGTCCGTAGGTCGGCAGCAAATCAAGCCCCAGCTCCCGCACGCGTGCCGAACGGCCCCCGTGCAGCGTTTGGCTTAGAATCGACGCGCCAACGCAGTAGCCGAGCCGGTTCCGCGCCCGCACAACGCAGGACAGGATCATCTGCGCCTCGCGCGTGAGGTCCCGCGTCTCGTATTCTGCCAGACAGTTCCCGCAGTTGCCGCAGGTTTTTTCATGCGGCTGGCCAAAATAGTCGAGCAGATACCCGCGCAGACAGTCCTGCGTCTTGCAGTAGCCTGTCATGGCCTCCAGCCGGGCCAGATCCTGCGCCTGCACCATCTGCCGCTCCTCGTCAGTCAGCTCCTCGTTCTCTGCGGATGAATTGAAGATCAGAAATTTAGCCGTCGTGATGTCGCCGGAGGAATACAGCAGGATGCAGTCGGCAGGGGAGCCGTCGCGCCCCGCGCGTCCCGCCTCCTGATAATACGCCTCCACGCTTTTCGGCATATTGTAATGAATGACATAGGAGACGTTCGACTTGTCAATGCCCATGCCGAACGCGTTGGTCGCGGCCATGACGGGGCTGCGGTCGCAGATGAACGCCTCCTGATTTTCTTTTCGCTCGTCAGCGTCCAGTCCCGCGTGGTAGCGCGTGGCGGCAAAGCCCGCCTCCTGCAGAAGTCCGCAGACCTGCTCGACCGTTTTGCGCGTGGCGCAGTAGACAATGCCGCTCTTGTCCCGCCGCTCGGAGAGCAGCTGCAAAAGCGCGGTGCGCTTGTCCTTCGGGCGCAGCACTTCGAAGCGAAGATTGGGCCGGTCAAAGCCGGTTACGACCGTTTCCGGCTCATGCAGCTGCAAAATACGGATGATATCGGCGCGCACCTGCGCCGTGGCCGTTGCGGTAAAGGCCGCGACAGCCGGGCGGCGCGGGAGCCGCTGCAAAAATTCCACGATCTTTAAATAGCTGGGCCGGAAATCCTGCCCCCACTGCGAAATGCAGTGCGCCTCGTCGACGGCGACAAGCGGGATCTCAAGCTCCTGCGCAAGGGAGCAGAAGCCGTCGGTCAGCAGCCGCTCGGGCGCGACATAAAGCAGCTTATATGCGCCATAGCGCGCGTCGCGGTACGTCTCGCGCAGCTCGTCCAGACTCATGGAGCTGTTGATGCACCCGGCGGGGATGCCCGCGTTCCGCAGCGCCATGACCTGATCCTTCATGAGAGAGATCAGCGGCGAGACGACGAGCGTCATTCCCGGCAGCAGCAGGGCGGGCAGCTCATAGCAGAGGCTTTTCCCGCCGCCCGTCGGCATCACGCCGAGCGCGTCGCGCCCGGAAAGCACCGCGTCGATCAGCGTCTGCTGTCCCGCACGGAATGCCGGAAAGCCAAAATACTGCCGCAGTACCGCAAGCTTGTCCATGCCATCGCCCCTTTCGCCCTTTTTCAACATTATATCAGTCCGCACGCCCCTTGACAAGCCCGGAAGCGCCCCGGAGGCAGCCTCTTGCCAACTGCTTTTGCGCTTCAGCGCCTTTTACATGGATTGAGCGCGCCGGGGTCAACGACCTGCACGTTCGATATTTTTTTCAAGAACCACTTGACATCACGCGTCTACTCGTGTAGAATAGCGGCAGCTTCTACACAAGTAGACAAGGAGGTGTTGAAACTGGAAATTCCGAAAATTCACGAAGGGGAGTACCGCTTCTGCCTGATTTTATGGAAGCATGAGCCGGTCACGGCGGCGCAGCTTGCGAAGCTGTGTCTGGAGCAGCTCGGCTGGAAGCGCACGACGACCTACACGATCATCAAGCGTCTTGGCGAGCGTGGGATCCTGAAAAATGAAAACGGGTTTGTGACCTCGCTCGTTTCCAAGGACGAGGCGCAGGCCTGCGAGATCGACGAACTGGTCGAAAAGAAATTTGAAGGCTCTCTGCCCACCTTTATTGCCGCGTTCACAAAGCGGCAGGATCTGTCCGCGCATGAGCTCGACGAGGTGCAGCAGATGATCGATCGCATCCGAAGAGGAGAAACACAATGAGCGCACTCTTTTTAACCATCCTTCACATGAGCGTCTGCGCAAGCTGGCTTGTGCTTGCAGTGCTTCTTCTGCGTCTCTGCCTGCGCAGAGCACCCAAGTGGTTCAACGTCCTGCTTTGGGGCATCGTCGCCGTACGGCTGATTTTCCCGTTTTCCGTCGAAAGCCCGCTGAGCCTGCTTCCGCGTACGGAAGCCATCCGCCCGGCAATCACAACCGTGCAGACGCAGCCTGCGCAGATCAGCTCTGCCGCAGCCGCCGGCGGCTCTGCTGCCCCGGCGCAGAGCTGGCTTTCGATCCTCGCCTGGGTCTGGCTCGCGGGAGCTGCCGCACTGCTCCTGTATACCATGGTCAGCACGCTGCGGCTGCGGCACAGGGTACGCGAGGCGGTCCGCCTGCGGGGAAACATCTACCAGTCTGAGCGGATTGATTCGCCGTTCGTGCTCGGTACGATCCGTCCGAGAATTTATCTCCCATATCGCATGGACAGCCGCGACCGGCAGCACGTCATTGCCCACGAGCAGGCGCACCTGCGCCGGGGCGACCACCTGTGGAAGCCGCTGGGCTTCCTGCTGCTGACGATCCACTGGTTCAACCCGGTGATGTGGCTCAGCTATGTGCTGCTGTGCCGGGATATCGAGCTGGCGTGCGACGAAAAAGTGATCAAAAACCTAAGCTGCGGGCAGCGGGCCGACTATATGCAGGCCCTTGTCACGTGCAGTGTGAACCGCCGCAGAATTGCGGCCTGCCCGCTCGCCTTCGGCGAGATCGGGGTAAAGGAGCGTGTAAGATCTGTGATGCACTACAAAAAACCGACTTTCTGGATCATTCTTCTGGCCGTCGCCGCCTGCGTCGTCCTGGCCGTCTGCTTTCTGACGAATCCGATCGGCTTCCGATATGACGCTGCAGCCGACCCTATCGTCTCTGCAAAGTATTTTGACGCACGAAATCACACCGACCCGATCGCTGTGGATCTGTCCGCGGCCCAGATCGACGAGCTGAGCTCCCGGCTGGACGGACTGAAAAACGCGAAAACGAGCGATACCCTCGCCGGTTGGACGCCGATGTATCAGATCAGCGCGCAGCTGCAGGATGGGTCCTATATCCGGGCCAACGGATATTCCAGTGCGGACGACACGCAGGTGGATATCGAATGGAACGGCGTGCACTATCTGGTGACCGACCGGGAGTTTCAGGACTATCTGAGCCGGGTCTGCGCCGGCGCGGACGTTGCGGCGGCGGAGGAGGCCTCTGCAAGGGAAACGCCCGCCCTGCCCGCAGATACGAACGCGGCAGAGCCGGAGCAGCCCGCCGAAAGCGATGCGCTGGGAGAGAAGCTGGCCGAAACGGAAACCGAAGCGGAAGCCCTCGACCACGATCCGGTGCTGGACGACGCGATCAGCAAAGCAGTCCTGGATCATTACGCGGACGCCGTGCAGCCCGGGCAGATTCATGTGGAAAGCCACGTCCTTCTGGCGCAGGACGACAGCAGCGCCGACACGATCACCGTATATCTGCTCGTCCTGCAGGAGACATACAGCGCAGACGGCGAGACGCTCACGATGGAAAACGGCAGCTACGTCCCCACGGCCATCACATTCTCCCTCAGCACCTCCAGCGGCCCCACCCCGCTTGAATACTGGGAGCCCAGCGACGGCAGCTATTCCGACGACATCCGCGCCAAATTCCCCGCCGCCGCAGCCGACGAAGCCCTGAACGACCAGGCCTACATCGACGCCCTTCGCTCTGCCTGCGAAGAACAGGCCCAAAAAGCACGGACAAGCACGCAGGGGTAAAGTCCCTTCCTGCCGAAAGCGCAAATACAGATAACAGCATGAAAAACCCGATGTGCGGTGCACATCGGGTTTTTCGGAGGGAAATTTGTCTGTCTGTATTACTTGCGTACTTCTACGCCGGTAATCCGTTCATAGTATTTGAGGATCGCGCTGTGGTCGCTCTGGCCGTCGCCGTTGTTGTGCAGCCACTGCAGCATCTCCTGCACCTGCGCGGTCAGCAGCATCGGCGTGCCGAGGCCGTGGCCGGTATCGAGGGCGTTGTTGAGATCCTTGATATGCAGGTCGATCTTGAAGCCGGGCTTGAAGTTGCCGTCCATCATCATCGGGACCTTCGCATCCATGACCGTCGAACCGGCCAGACCGCCGCGGATGGCCGCGAAGACCTTCTCCGGGTTGACACCGGCCATGGTCGAGAGCGAGTACGCCTCGGCGCAGGCCGCGATGTTGCAGGCGACGATGATCTGGTTGGCCAGCTTCACGGTGTTGCCCGCGCCGTTGACGTCGCCGCAGTGGACCACGGACGCGCCCATGACCTTCAGCAGGTCGAAATACTTGTCAAACAGTGCCTTCGGGCCGCCGCACATGATCGACAGCGTGCCGTCGATGGCCTTGGGCTCGCCGCCGGAGACCGGCGCATCCATCATATGGATACCGGCCTTTTCGCACTCCGCCGCGATCGCCTTGGACTCCAGCGGGGCAATGGAGCTCATGTCGATGACATCCAGACCCTCGTGCGCGCCTTCGGCCACGCCGTCCTTGCCGAGCACGGCTGCGCGCACGTGCGGGGAATTGGGCACCATGGTGATGACGACATCGCTCTTCGAGGCGACGTCCGCATTGCTCTCGCCGCGGGCTGCGCCGCAGGAGACGACGTCATCGAGCGCTTCCTTCGCAAACGGGTCGAACGCCGTCACTGCGTAGCCCGCCTTCAACAGATTCTTGCACATGGGTCTGCCCATGATGCCAAGACCGATAAAACCAACTTTATACATACTTCAACGCATCCTTTCTGTTAGATCCAACGGTTTGTTTTTTTATTGGAGAGATAGGTCTCCAGCGGGGCCCAGCCAGTCTCGTTGAACTGGCTCAGGAGCTTCTGGGTCACGCCGTAGGTGATGAACTCCGACGGCTTCATGCCGTCCGGCTCGTAGGCGCGGACGAATTCTGGGATCTTCCTCAGCTGATCCAGGATATCCTGCGGGACCGGATTCGAGATCCGCTCCTCCTGCGGGGGATCCGCCGCGAGGATCATGTCCTGCACGCGGGTGTTGATCGTGTACAGGAGCTTGCCGCCGGCCATCTCCGTCAGGTGATAAGCGCCGCGAAGGCCGGCCGGCATGATGACCGCGTCATAGCCGCGCTGTTCAAAAATCTGATAGGTACGCTTGGCTACGGCGAGGCCAGCCATCGTGATGACCGACTCATCCAGACCAAGCTTCATATCCTGCGCAACATCGCGCAGATAATCGTCCAGACGGCCGACTTGCTGCACGACAATGCACAGCGGGGGTTTTACGCCCGCGGCCAGCGCCTTCTGCTTGCCGCGCGCATAGGCCTCGGCCACGGCGATCGCCTGCGAGACGGAGACATTGATCGTGGCGCAGATGGGAATGCCCTCTTCCGCCAGATGCTCGATCACCTCGATACCGGCCGCGGTCGCGGGAAGCTTGACGGCGATATTTTCCGCCCATGAGTGGACGCGCCGCGCCTGTGCGAGCATGCCCTCGGCGTCGCCGGCCCGCGTGGGGTTCAGCTGGCCGAGCGCGTAGCCGTCCGCGCCGTTCGTCCGCTCGTAAACCGGGCGGACCTTTTCCGCCGCATAAGTCGCAACGAGCTTCAAAAGCGCCTCTGCGCGTGCTTCCGGCTCAAAATCGTCGCCGAGCGCCACGACCTTCGGGTTCCAGAATTCCGGCTGGGACTGGAACGAGCGGAAGGTCAGGACCGGGTTCGTCGTCACGCCGGTCGCGCCGCGCCGGATCGCCAGCTCGATCTCATCCGGGTTGCCGGAGTCGTGCCACCACCGGGTCGGGGTGCACTGGTTGATCCACTCCAAATAGTTCATATCGGTACCTCTGCTCAGAATTTAAAATTGATCAGCGGGTTCCAGCCGTCGTTGATAAACTGATCGGTCGTGCGGTTGGCAGAGCCGAAGGTGATGAACTGCTCGCGGGTCATGCCGTCCTCGAGATAGGCCTTGCGGAACTCCGGCATGGTCATCAGGCGGTCGATCACGTCCTGCGCGACCGGAACATCGATGCGTTCTTCGCACTTCGTGTCGCTCGGGAGCATCTTGACGATCTTCGGGGCAATGGAGAAGATCATCTTCGCGCCGGCCAGCTCAATGATCTGGTTTGCGCCGCGGCAGCCCGCGGGCATCAGGTAGGTGTCATAGCCGCGCTCGTTGAAGATGCGGTAGGCTTTTTTCAGGCAGGCGATACCGGCCTGGGTGATATCGCTCTCGCTGACGGCTGCACCGCTGTCGTGCGCAACGTCGCGCAGGTAGTCATCCAGACGGCCGCACATCAGAACGGCAATGGTCAGGCCCGGCTTGATGCCGTTCTGCTTTGCACGCTCCTTGCCGCGGGCTGCAGCCTCGCCGACGGCGAGGACCTGCGGGACGGTGAAGCTGACGGTGGCTGCGACGTTCAGGCCCAGCGACGCGCATTCCTCATACGCCTTGATACCGGCGTTGGTCGCGGGCATCTTGACCACGATATTCGGCGCCCAGGAGGCGAGGATCTTCGCCTGCTCGATCATATACTCCGCATCGCCGGTCTTGTTGGGGTTCGTCTGCGCGCAGACATAGCCTTCGCCGGGGACGCCCTTTTCGAAGATCGGGCGGGTCTGCTCAGCATAATAGCCGGTCACGCACTGCATGAGCGCGTAGACCTTCTCGTCGCCCTTCAGATCCTGCGGGGTGGCCGCGAGGCGCTCGGCCCAGAATGCACGGTCGCCGTTCAGCGTGGACTGGATCAAAAACGGGTTGGTCGTCATGCCGGTGGCGCCGTTGGCAAAAGCAGCCTGCTGCTCTGCGCGGACGGCGGAATCATGCCAGTAGATAGACTTTGTCTGGCTGCTGAACCACTGCAGGTATTTATGTTCGTTATTCATAACTATGTGTCTCCTTTGCGGATCCGGCCGCAATGCCGGACCGGGTACGATCAATGTGTAGTTGGTATTGGCTGCGCAGCGGATGCGCCGCCGGTCGACTCGCGGACCACGAGCTTGCTCTGCAGCAGGATCTCCCGCGCGGGAGAAGCCGGCTTTTTGATGCGCTCGACCAGCAGCTGCGCGCTGGTCATGCCGATCTCGTAGAGCGGCTGGGCGATGGTCGTCAGGGGCGTTTTCAGATAGGCGCCGAATTCGATGCCGTCGTAGCCGGTCACGCGGATCTGCTCCGGGATGCGGATGTGCGCGGCATGCAGCGCCTCGATGACGCCGATGGCGACCGTATCGCAGCCGCAGACGATCGCGTCTGGCAGAACCGGCAGGGCGAGGATCTCCCGCACCGCGGCAAGGCCCGCTTCCACGCTGACCTCGACCTCGAAGTTGGGGAAAGACTCCAGGCTGAGGCCATATTCGCGCAGAGCGCTGGCATAGCCGTCACTGCGTTCGCGGCTGGAACGGGAATCCTGCAGGTGCAAGAACACCGGCCGTCTGCAGCCCTGGGCGAGCAGATGCGATACGACCTCGTAGCCACCGTCATAGTTGTTGTTCAGGACGGCATCGGCGGTATTCTGGCCGCGCTCGCCATGACGCATGGCGATCACGGTCGGAATGCCGAAGCCCTGGATCCACATGAGCCGCTCCTCGGTATAGCACTTCGGGGCAACAAGGATGAGGCCGTCGATCCGCTTGTCGATCAGAGACTGGATCGCATCATATTCCAGCTCCGGCTGCTTGTCGGTGTTGGTGATGATGACGCTGTAGCCGTTTCTGCGCGCCTCGTCCTGGATCCCGCGCAGTACGCGCGCGACGACGGACTCCGCACTGTCAGACAGGACGACGCCGATGGTCCGGGTCGCCCCGGTGCGCAGACTGCAGGCCACCTGGTTCTGGCTGTAGTTCATCTGCGCGGCGATCTCCAGGATCCGCCGGCGGGTCTCATCCGAGAGCCCCTCTTTGTTGTTGAGCGCCTTGGATACGCTCATAACAGAGACGCCGGCTTCCTTTGCAACTTCTTTCAGTGTGACATTTTTCATCTTGCTCCCCCGATTTCTGCAGATCCTGTGTTCGCCGCGGCGTTTGTCTTCGATGGGTGTATCTTGCGAATGAAGTTCGAAGCTTAACGTTACCTTACGAATTATGTTAGACTATGAATCCGCAAAAATCAAGCTTCCCTTACCCAAACATGGTAATGAGTCCCGGGCAGAACACCACGATCAGCAACACCACAAAGAAGCAGCCCAGATACGGCAGCTCGCCCTTGCTGATGCGGCCCATCGGGAGGCCCGTGAAGGTGCTGGCAGCGAAGATGTTGTTCGCCACCGGCGGCGTCATGCAGCCCATGACGTTCGTCATGGTGACGATCATGCCGAGGTGCAGCAGATCGATGCCGACGGCCTGCGCGATCGGGATGAACAGCGGCAGCAGCATGGAGACCGCGGCAATGCCCTCCAGGAAGAAGCCGAAGATCAGCAGGATCACGGTGATGATGAGCAGGATCGGATAGTAGCCCAGACCCGCGCCGAGGTTGGCAAGGCCGACGGCGTTCGGAGAGGTGTAGTTATAATGGGCGCCGCCGCGGCGGATGTCCACGCCGCGTTCGATGCAGTCGTCGACAAAACAGGAGACCAGCGGCGTCGGGCACAGGGTGCTGTGGGCAAATTCGACCGCGTTGACGGACTGCGCATGCAGGTCCATGAAATAGCGCTGCTGGGTCCGGTAGGCGTCATAGAACGCGGTGAAATCTTCAAACTGCTCGCCGACGGCGAGACCGATCTGCTTGCCCCGGATGGGATCGACGCCGTTGAAGATCGTCGTTTCGAGGACCTTGCAGAGGTTCGTGAAGCCCGCGGAATACATGCCCTCCATCCGGCCGGCGACATGCGGCTCGACACAGCCGACCTCGCAGTAGTCGCGCGCCTCGGCCAGCGAACAGCCGATGTTGCGCAGGACGGGGATGATGGCCTCGTCATTGAAATAGGCAGGCATGCCGATACCGGCGCGTGCGACCTCCGCGGCGGCCAGCTTCATGCGGCGCGCGGAATGCTTATGCCAGCGGACCGACAGCGACGGCTGCGAGAGCTTCAGCTCCGCCGTCACCTTGCAGCAAAGGACCGACACGTCGTTCGTCACGTCGTTGCCGTCTGCGTCCATGCCGCCGACGATCAGGTTCTGGAACATCGGGTAGCCGCCGAAAGCGAGCGAGCCCATGTAGTCGCGCAGCTTGCTGATCTCCGCAAATTTGACCCAGAGGCAGCCGAGCAGCTCCTCTTCCCGCTCCGGCGAAACGCCGCGCTGCATGTCGTTTTCGTAGCAGCGCCAGGTGTACTGGTCAAAGCGGCCGGGGCTCATGCTGTGGCCGTTGGAGTCGATCTGCAGGCAAAGGTGCAAGAACCAGAAGCTCTGCAGGGCCTCATGGAAGGTCTCGGCGCGTTCGCGGGGGACCTTGCGGCAGACACGGGCGATCTCGAGCAGCTCGTCCTTCCGCTGGCCTTCGGCCCGCGCGGCCTGGGTCTCGGCGAGGGCGGCGAAGCGCTCAGCGAAGTGCAGCATGGCCTGCAGGACGATCTGGCAGGCTTCGTAGAATACTTTCCGCTCCACGTCCTCCGCGGCGGTCGGCTGGCAGTGCGCCAGCTTTTCCCGGATCTCGTCAAGCAGGAAGTCGATGCCGTGGTCGATCAGCTTCTGATAGCTGACGCTGATATGGCCGAGACCGCTGGACAGCGGGGACAGCAGGAACGCCTGGCTGGCCATGGCCTCCTTCGCGGCCTCAGGGATGATGCTCAGCGCGCGGTCCTTCGTCGTTCTGCCCTGCCACTTCGGAAGAAGCTCCCGCAGCACGGTCTTGTTTTCCTCGGAAAGCAGGAATCTGCTGGAGGTGCGGGTACTGAAGCTGTCAAGCTCCTTGATGATCCAGTCCACGGAGAATTCCGGATAGACCGGCGCGCCCTTGGCCATTTTCGCCTGGTTGCCGACGATCAGCTCGTCGTCGGCGATCCAGATGGTCATTTCCTGCATGATGGCTTCAAAGGTCTTCGCCCGCAGAAGAAGCGGCGGAAGGTCCTTGTATTTTTCGTACGCACGTGTTACGATCTGTGCGCGTTCACTGCATATTTCCGGCTGCTGCGTCAGGTTCTTTGCGCGCAGGCGGGCGATTCGTTCATTCATTCAGTAGCCTCCTTATCGCATTATCGAAAATTGCTTCGTTCAATATCCACGATCGTTTCCATCGCCCGCATATACCGGATGCAGCGCTCCGCGCCGGTATAGGCATCGGGGTACGGGCGGCACTCGACCGCGATGACGCCGGTATAGCCGACCTCGCGCAGCGCGTGCATATGGCTGCGGAAATCGGGATCATTGGGACCGGCGCGATGGGCTGTCTGTTCGGCGGCTATCTCTCCCGCCGGGCGGACGTCACGCTTCTGACGCACCGGAAGCAGCAGGCACAGGCCATCGAGGAGACCGGCCTGTCCATCCAGACCGACGAGGGGCCGGTCGCGTGCGGGACGCTCCGCGCCGTCTGTGCGGCGGAGGTTTCGGAGGTCTTTGACCTTCTGGTCGTGTTCGTCAAGGCGTTCCAGACGCGCGACGCCATCGAAGGCATCCGCGGCTGCATCGGGCCGGAGACGGTCATCCTGACGCTGCAGAACGGCATCGGCAACGGGCAGACGCTGCAGCAGCTCTTCCGTCCGGAGCAGATCCTGGTCGGCACCTCGACCATCAACAGCCAGCGTCTTTCGGACACCGCGGTCAGCCAGCACGGCGGCATGGGAATCACGACGATCGGCAGTCTCTGCGGCAAGACGGCGCTCGCCGAGCAGACGGCAGCGTTTTTCACCAGCTGCGGCTTCTGCGCCGAGGCCAGCACGAATATTGACGGTCTGATCTGGAAAAAGGCGTTCATCAATCTGACGATCAACCCGCTGACCGCACTCTTTGACCGGCCGATCGGCATGGTGGAGCAGTGTGAGGAGGCCTGGGCGCTCGGCCGGCAGGAGATCGCCGAGGCCGTCCAGGTGGCAAACGCCTCCGGGCAGAGCTTTTCCTATGAGGAGGTCTGTAATTTTGTCTGGCAGGTCCTCCACGGCGCGCGGGAGGGCACGACGTCCATGCGCACCGATATCCGCGCGGGCCGCCCGACGGAGATCGCGTATCTCAACGGCGCGGTCGCCGCACTCGGCAAGCAGTACGGCATCCCCACGCCGTACAACACCATGATGACGCAGCTGATCCGCACGCTGGAGTTTACCAGCCGCCGCAGTTGACCGGACGCCGCCATGCGGCAGGGAGGGACGAATCATGCAGAACCAGCAGATCATTCTGATCCACGGAAAAAACCATAAGCAGATGACCAAGCAGCTGCTGCAGGCCGCCGGGCTGGCGGACGAGATCGGCAGCCGGGATACCCCGGTCGCGCTGAAGCCGAATCTGGTGATCGGCGCGCCCGCCTCCCGCGGTGCAACGACGCACCCGGAGCTGGTGGCGGGCGTGCTGGAATACCTGCAGGAAAACGGCTTTCGCGACCTGCGCGTCATCGAGGGCTCCTGGGTCGGCAGCCGGACCTCGGAGGCCGTTCAGACAAGCGGCCTGCTGGACGTCTGCCGGCAGTACCGGGTCCCGTTCATCGACCTGCAGAAGGATGCCTCGGCCAGCTATGACGCGAAGGGCATGCAGATCAAAGTCTGCAACGAGGCCATGCGCCCCGGATTTCTGATCAACATGCCGGTTTTGAAGGGCCACGGGCAGACGCTCATCACCTGCGCGCTGAAAAACGCGAAGGGGCTGATCCCCAACTCGGAAAAGCGCCGCTTCCACGCGCTCGGGCTGCACGCGCCGATTGCGCATCTGAACGCGCTGATCCACTGGGATTTCATCCTGGTCGACAACATCTGCGGCGATCTGGACTTTGAGGAAGGCGGCAACCCGGTCGAAATGGACCGGATCTTCGCCTGCAAGGATCCGGTGCTCTGCGACAGCTTCGTCTGCCGGACCATGGGATATCAGCCGCAGGACGTCCCCTACATCCCGATGGCGGAGGCGCTCGGCGTCGGCAGCACAGATCTTTCTGCCGCGACGATCACCGCGCTCAACGAACCGGCACAGGCCGTCACAGACCAGCGGCCGTCGCGCCGCGTGCAGGCGCTGGGCCGGTATGTCTGCGCGGATGCAGCCTGCAGCGCCTGCTACGGGTCTTTGCTGTACGCGCTCAACAAGCTGGAGGCGGACTATGGCCGCCTGACCTTTGACGATACGATCTGCATTGGGCAGAATTACCGCGGGAAGACCGGCAGTCTCGGCATCGGCAGCTGCACGCAGGGCTTTGCCTGCAGTCTCAAGGGCTGCCCGCCCTCCGCCGCGGAGATCTATGACTTTTTGCTGGCGCATATGACTGCGCGGTAGCGCATTTTCCCGATCCGGCCAGCCCATCTTCGGATGGGCTGGTTTTTTTCGGCGCAGCCTGGCTGCGGGGGGTTGACAAGGACATGATGGCGGCGTATAATAACGCAGCGTTATATAACTGAGTGTTATAAATCAAGGAGGGTTTTATGCCGGCTGTCAGGAGGATCTCGCGGGATGCGATCGTGGATGCGGCGGTGGAGGTGCTGCGGGAGGGCGGATTTTCGGCTGTCAACGCCCGCAGCGTCGCAAAAAAGCTGGGCTGCTCAACGCAGCCGATCTATTCGTCGTTTCAGAACATGGACGAGCTGAAGGCCGCGCTCCGCGCGCGCGCCATCGCGCTGCACACGCAGCGTGTGCAGGACTCCCTGCGCGCCCACGAAGGGAACGACACCCGCTACAGCAGCTACGGGATGGGCTTCGTCAAATTCGCGGCGGAGGAAAAGCAGCTGTTCCGCTGGCTGTATCTGGAGGGCGGGCAGATGGAGCCTTACCAGAACGACATTCTGCTGCCGGAGGTCCTGCGCGCGATGGAGGATGAATTCGGCTACCCGGAAGACGTCGCGCGCCGGTTCCATCAGGACATGATCTACTACTCCTACGGGCTGGCGATCCTCGCGAACACCGACCATCTGCATCTGACCGAGTCCGGGCTCCGCGAGGCCTTCCGCCGGGAGTTCCGCGCGCTGATCGCCATCCACGGCAAGCCCGCAAAGCTGCCGGCATTTGCTGTGAAGGCGGGTGTCGTCCTGTGAATCTGAAGGTATCGTTCTCCTGGGTCGGGCTGGTGGTCTTTGCGCTGCCGATGCTCATCAATCTCGCCTATGCCGCCTTCCCGCCGGCCGGAAAGGCGGGGCCGCCCACACCCGTCACCCGCTGGGTGGAGCTCGTAGAGCAGAGCAGCCGCATCGCTTATCTGCTCGCCGTCATGCTGCTTGTCAGCCGCAAGCCGGTCCGCCCGCAGGGCGTCTGGTTCTGGCTGGCGGTCTGTTTTCTGGCCTTGTATTACGCCGTATGGATCCGCTATTTTCTCGGCGGACGGGAGATCGCGCTGCTGCAGCGCGCGTTCCTGCTGGTCCCGCTGCCGTTGGTCTTTTTCCCGGTCCTCTATTACCTGTGCGCGGCGCTGTGGCTGCGGAACCTGCCGGCGGTGATCCTGATGCTGATCTTCGGCGCGGCACATCTGACGGTGTCGATCCAGTCGTTTTCTGCGCCGGGCGCGTAAAAAAATTCCTGTTTGCCGCGTCCGCGCTATTGACAAGGCTGCTCCGGCCGCGTATAATGTTTGATATACATCGAACGATGTGTATCGAATGATATATTTTAAAAAGGGGCACGGACCATGGCGCCGAAGAACAAGTTTACAAAAGAAGAAATGGTGGCAGCCGCGCTGCAGGTCGTCCGGACGAAGGGAATCGAGGGGCTGACCGCGAAGACGATGGCGGACGCGCTCGGCACGTCCACGCAGCCGATCTTCACGGCCTTCGGCTCGATGGACATCGTCCGGCAGGAGGTCTGCGCCGCCGCGGTGCGCGTGTACGACCGATATACGAACGCGGGCCTGCAGGAGAAGATCCCCTTCTTCGGCGTCGGAATGCAGTATATCCGCTTCGCGCGGGAGGAGCCGGAGCTCTACCGGCTGCTGTTTCTCACGCGGGCGCAGGGGCAGGGCTGGAGCGCGATGCAGTCGATGAAGCATCTGCAGGCGCTCGTCCGGCCGACGCTGATGGAGATCTACCAGATCACAGAGCTGGAAGCGGATCTGTATTTCCGCGATCTGTGGTTCGTGGTGCACAGTCTGTCCACGCTGATCGTGACCGGCGACTGCCCGTATTCCGACCAGGAGATCTGGCAGGTCCTGACGGGGGTCAGCATCAGCATCTGCAAGTCCATCAAGGAGATCGCCGGCTTCGCCGCCGGGACTTTTGACCGCGACGCGGCCTTTCGCGCGCTGGTCGGAAAGGGACCCAGGGTACAGGAGGATGATTAACATGACCGAAACGCTTCCGCTCAAATTGAATTGGCTCCGCTGTCCCCGCTGCGGCGGCAAGACGCGGACACAGCTCCGGCCGCACACGGTGCTGGAGGATTTCCCCCTGTTCTGCCCGAAGTGCAGATACACCTGTGTGATCCGGTTTCAGAACGGAAAAACAGAAGAAATTGAAATGCCAGACGCTTAGACGCAGTGCAGACCACAACAGACGTGGAACGCGCTGCGTCTTTTATTTATTGTCAGGAATGAAGGAAATGCCCATGAAAGAATTTATAAAAAAGCACCCCGCACTGGCGGATGTCTGTGATGTGATCTTGTCCCTGCTCTGCGGCAGCTTCGCGCTGCTGGCCTTCGGCATCGTCTGGATCCTGGAAAAGCTCGCAGACGCGCGGCAGGGACAGGAGGGAAGGTGGCGGATATGAAAGAAATCGTTATCTACGTCCACGGGAAGGGCGGCTCGGCGGCGGAAGCCGGGCATTACCGGCCGCTGTTCCCGGACGCGGAAGTCGTCGGCTTTGATTACCGCGCGCAGAGCCCGTGGGAGGCCGAAGCCGAATTCCCGCCGTTTTTCGCGGCACAGCGGAATCGCTGTGACCGCCTCACGCTGATCGCCAACAGCATCGGCGCGTTCTTTTCCATGTCCGCGTTGGATGCAGCGCTGGTCGACCGGGCGTATTGGATCTCTCCCGTGGTCGATATGGAGAAGCTGATCGGCGATATGCTGCAGTGGGCCGGCGTGCGCGAGCAGGAGCTTGCCGAAAAGCAGGAAATTCCCACAGCCTTCGGCGAAACGCTGTCATGGAAGTATCTGACCTACGTGCGGGCGCATCCGATCGCATGGCATGTGCCCACCCGCATTTTGTACGGCGCGCACGACGATCTGACCTCGCCGGAAACCATCTCGGCCTTCGCCCGGCGCGTCGGCGCGGAGCTGACCGTCATGCCGGACGGCGAGCATTGGTTCCACACGGAAGAACAACTGCGCTTTCTGGACGCCTGGATCACGGAAGGCGCCGGAAGATGAGGAAACATAGATGAAACAGGAAGACATCATGAAACTGGAAGCGGCCATCGCGGCGGACTACGGCAATATCGCCGGGATGGTCGTGCGGAAGGACGGCGAGACCGTCTATGAACGCTATTTTGGCGGCTGCACGGCCGAAAGCCGTCTTAACGTGTTCTCGGTGACCAAGAGCATCGTCTCGATCCTGCTCGGGATCGCGCTGGACCGGGGCTGCCTTGGAAGCATCGACCAGCAGGTCCTGGAATTTTTTCCGGAATACACGCCCAAGCGGGGCGAAAAGACAATTCAGAATATTACGATCCGTGACATGCTCACCATGACTGCGCCCTACAAATATCGCTCCACACCCTACACGAAGTATTTTACCAGCCCGGACCGGGTGCGGTTTTCCCTCGATCTGCTGGGCAGGAAGGGGCCGGTCGGCGAATTTCGCTACGCACCGCTCATCGGGCCGGACATCCTGACCGGCATTCTGACGCGGGTGACCGGGCAGTCCGTGCTGGACTTTGCAAAGGAGCATCTCTTTGCCCCGCTGGGTATCCCCGTGGAGCAGAGCATCACCTTCCGCAGCAAGGAAGAACTGATGGCCTTTTACGAGTCGACCGATCTGCGCGTCTGGGCCGCGGACCCGGCGGGTGTGAACGCAGGCGGCTGGGGGCTGACGCTCTCGCCGATGGATCTGGCAAAGCTCGGGCAGCTGTATCTGGACGGCGGCATCTGGAACGGGCAGCGGCTCGTATCGGAACGCTGGGTGCGGGAGAGCACCGCCGAGCAGAGCCGGTGGGCAGAGCGCGATCTGCCCTACGGATATCTGTGGTGGGTCCTCCCGCAGGGGCACGGCTTTGCGGCCATGGGCGACGGCGGCAATGCCCTCTATGTCAGCCCGGATAAAAACCTGGTCGCCGCCATCATCTCCCACTTTCAGCCCCGTGTGAAGGACCGGATCGAATTGATCCGAACCTACGTTGCGCCCTGCTTTGACTGAGAAAGGGAACCGCAAATGATCATGATCGAGACAGACCGCCGTCTACGGCATCAGCCGCACAGATTGGGAAACACGGAACATGAAACATGGAACATAAGATTTTTGGAGAGACCATATGAAAAAAGAGAAACCGCCCGTGACGTATGACACGCGGTATCGTTATAAGCTGGATATGCTGGAGCCGGGGACGATCATGCTCAAGTGGGTCGGGATCTTCCTGCTGATCGGTCTGGCGCTGGAGCTGCTGCGCTGGAAGCTCGCCGCGGCGATCGCGTTCGGGTTTTCCGGCGCGCTGTTTCTGCTGCTTCTGATCCTGCTCGCCATCAAGGCGCATCAGGACCGCGTCTTGAACGAGATCGCTGCGCAGGAGGACCGGGACACGGACTGACCTTCCCCGCATTTTCTCCGGAAAAGCCGAACAAAAAGGGCTTGACAAACGCTTTTTCCGTCGCCATAATCTAAATCGCTCGTTGCAGAACGAGCGTTTTAAAACAGATATTTTCGTTTCAGGAGGGAGTCTATGCCGCCGAAACCGAAATTCACCCGGGACGAGATCGTGCAGGCCGCGCTGACGATCGTCTCCGAAAAAGGCGTCGAGGCGCTCACCGCGAAGGAGCTGGGCGACGCGCTCGGCGCTTCCGCCCGCCCGATCTTCACGGTCTTTGCCAGCATGAAAGAGGTGCAGGACGCCGTGCGTGAGGCCGCGATGCGCCGCTTTGAGAGCTATGCGGAGCAGAAGCTGCCCGGCATGCCGCTGTTCTGCCCGAAGTGCCGGCGGACGTTCCTGATCTCCATGCGGGGTCAGAAAACCGAATATCTTTGTCAGCCAGACGCTAAGACGCAGAGCTGAACCTGAGAGCAAAAACAGGTTCACTCTGCGTTTTTACCCGTTACAAGCGCCCATTTTGGGCTTTTTATTGAGAAAACAGGAGGGGAACACCATGGAAAAGACGATTCGGCTGCTCGCGGCGGCGGGCGTTCTGATGCTGCTGGCGGGGGCGCTTTTTGCTCTCATACGGCAGTGGGTCTATGCGGCGCTGATCTGGGCCGGGGCGCTCGGCTGCCTGGCAGCGGCGCTGAACTTCAGAGGCAAGGCCAAAGACGCCCATCAGCACGAAGATGAGCAAGTATGACGCGCTCTGGCGCTATCTGCAAACCAGCGGCCAGACGCAGCTGACGCTGACCTTTGACGAGATCGCGGCCCTTGCGGGCACGGCGCTCGACCATTCATTTCTGACCCGCAAAAAGGAGCTGCCCGCGTACGGCTACGCCGTCGGGAAGATCTCCATGAAGCAGCAGACCGTAATCTTTCACAAATTACCGGAAGGAGGATCCCAATGAGATCCCTGAAAACCATCCAGAAGCTTTCGAGTCTCGGAAGTATTCTCAGCAAGATCGCGTTCGTCCTGTCCGTCGTCGGCTTCTGCGGCTGCATCGCGGGGCTGATCGGCCTGCGCTTTGGAAGCGACGCGGTACTCAAGCTCGGTGATATCCGCCTGCACGGGCTGCTCGCCAACGAATATGGCCGCGCCGCTGGCTGTGGACGGAAGTCTGTCTGGCGCTCATCGTCGCGCTCTGCGTTCCCTATCTGCTGATCCGCCCGGCGCTCGCGCGAGCTTCTCTGCCAGATCCCGGAGCATACCCATACCGACAGCTGCTACACGCAGCTGTCCGCGGAGGACAGCGAGGATCCGGACGGCGATCCCGCTGAACTCCCGCTGACCTGCACCGTCACCGACGAGACGCACGTCCACGGCCCCCGCTGCTACGGGACGTGGGTGCTGACCTGCGGGCTGGAGGAGCACACGCATACGGAGGCCTGCTATTCGACCGAGGATACGCTTCCAGACGGCGACGCTGATGCTGCCGTTCACGCTCAGCTTTCTGGACGATGTGGTCCCCGACAACTACCGGCTGCCCGTGACCGCGTCGGTCTCCGGCGGCAATATGACTGCGCCCAACATCTACCGGCCGCTGTACAAGGACTGGGAGATCCAGAAGTTCGTGAATTCCAACCGCCTGGACGCCTTCGGCAAGGACGGCGCGGAAGTCGTGGTCACGCCGCAGGAGGAGGGCGGGAACCCGTATCTGGACGATCTGACCTACGTCGATTTCGCCTTCATCGTCAACAAGTACACCAACGACCAGTGCGGTCTGGCCGATCTGCGCGACGCTCGTTCCGTCACGCTGACCGACACGCTGCCGACCTATACGGACAGGAACGGCGTCAGCCGGATCGCCGTCTTTGACGCAGACCAGAACCCCGGCTGGACGCTGAGCGAAGACGGGAAGACCGTCTCCAGGACCTATACCGGCGAACATTCCGCAGAGATCCTTCTGCAGATCTACAACGATGCGCTGCACCTGCGCTTCCCCGGTCTGCAGTTCACTGCGCTGGCAGGCGGAACGCTGGAAGCCGATCTGGACAATACGGTACATCTCGAAGCCATCCCGAGCGGCGAAGCGCCGGGCGAGACGCACCCGGAGACAGACGACCCGCTCCGCTTCCGCCTGACGACCGACCCTACCGCACAGGGTAAATTTGCCAAGGGCGCAGAGAAGGGCGATATCTACGACGTGGAGGTCTATAAGACCAACCCGTACCCGTGGAGCCTTGCGCTTTCCAACGGCAAGTCGCAGCAGCTGCGGCATATCGTGATCCAGGACCGGACGATCGTGGAAGACGGCGAAGTCGTGCTGGCGGGGCTGGACGAAGCCCTGCGGTTCGTCCGGCTGGAATCCGTCACGACCGGCGCTTCCCTGCCGGAGGGCAAAACATATGCGGATCTCGTGGACCATATCACCGCCTATTACACGGACGGGACGACAGAAACCATCTCCGCCCTGCAGGCGGACGCCCACGGCAATATTACCGTGACCTTTGACGGGGAAAAAGTCTGCGACGGCTATGATATCGTCTTCGCGGAGGATTATGAGATGCAGGCCGGCGGGCAGGTCCGCTTCCATGCCTACACGGTCTACCGCGACCCGGAACACACCCACGTCCCGGACGGGCAGACAAAGGTCACCTATACGAACGCTGCCCGGTCCATCAACAGCTACCCGTTGGACGGCGAGACCGACGACAAGATCGCCTATGCGTTCTCCGACGCCACGATCATCGCCGCCCAGTCGATGTACGCGGAAAAATTCATCGCCCCGGCCGGGTCGGGCAGCTGGAGCAAGCAGGGACTGCTGGTCAAGGCCGGATCCGACTTCGACTACCTGTTGGAGATCGTCAACGAGACTGCCGCTGTGCATACCGGCCTGACGGTCTACGATACCCTGCCCCGCATCGGCGACCCGAATCTCTTCGGCGCATCCGGCCGCGGCTCGGACTTCCCGGTCCGCCTGCGCGGCGCCATCACGCCGCCGGAGGGCTATACGGTCTATTACACTACGAGCGACGCTGTCTACACCCATTCCATGGAGGAGATGATGAGCGCCGATATCTGGGCAGCCACAGTCTCCGACTACGCGTCCGTCACCGCCTTCAAGCTCGTCGCCGGAGAAGGGACCGTGCTGGCCGGGAATTCGACGTTCCGGGTCCGGATCCCGGTGTGTGCGCCGAAGACCTTTGACGAAGACTCCATGGCTCTCCTGCACGCGAAGGTCGATCAGGATCAGGCCAGCGGCACGGTCTCGTGGCTGCAGGCCGTCAACGCCTTCGGCTTCCGGACCGTGCAGACCCCCACGGTCAAGGAATCCAACACGGTCTGGGCCCGGGTGTGCTTCGCGGGCTTCTGCGTGAAAAAGGTGAACGGCGCGACCCAGGCGGCGCTGCCCGGCGCGGAATTCACGCTGACGGATGCCGCGGGGACCATCGTCGGCACGGCCGTCAGCGATGCGGACGGCCGCCTGCAGTTCCGCGAGCTGACCGAGGGCACGTACACGCCCGTCGAAACGAAGGTCCCGGACGGCTTTCTCGACACGCACGTTTCCGTGACCGTGACGATCACGCAGAATCCCGTCACGCTGGCATACAGCGTGACCTTCAGCGGAGATCACACCGGTCTTGGAACATCGGCAGACCCGCTGTGCATTGAAAACCACGGCGCCTACGTCCTGCCCAAGACCGGCGGCCGCGGGACCGCTGCCTTCTACGTCCCCGGCGCGTTCTTGCTCCTCTCCGCCGCCGCCCTTCCAGACCTCCGCAAACGCCGCAGCCGGAAGCGCTGCGGCAGCATCCCCGTCCAATCCATAACGCCGCCGGCGCAAAAGCGCCGGCGGCGTTTTTCGGCAAAATGCCGGGTTTGTCTGTATCTTCTTGCAAAGTTCTCCTGCATATGTTACACTTTTTACTGGAAAAACGTACAGGAGGCGCGGCATGGATCGGTATCGTATCATTGAGGTCAAGCAGAGCGTCTTTGCGGACAACGACGCTGCGGCGGAGCGGCTGCGCGGCGAGCTGGACGCGCAGGGCACATATCTCATCAACCTGATGTCCTCGCCCGGCTCCGGCAAGACGACGACGCTTCTGCGTCTGCTGCCGCTGCTGCAGCGGCAGCTGCGCGTGGGCGTGATGGAGGCGGATATCGACTCCGACGTCGACGCGGACACCGTCTCGCGCACCGGCGCAAAGGTCATCCAGCTGCACACGGGCGGCATGTGCCACCTCGACGCCGGGATGACCCGCGAGGGGCTGCAGCAGCTGGACGCGGCGGGGCTTGACCTGGTCATTCTGGAGAACGTTGGCAATCTCGTCTGCCCGGCGGAATTCGATACCGGCGCGCATCTGAATCTGATGATCCTCTCCGTCCCGGAGGGGCACGACAAGCCGCTCAAATACCCGCTCATCTTCCAGACCTGCGGCGCGATGATCGTCAATAAGATCGACGTCCTGCCGTATTTTGATTTTGATCTGGACAAGGTCACCGCGTTTGCGCGGCGGCGCAACCCCGATCTTGAGATCTTCCCCATTTCCGCAAAAACCGGCGAGGGTGTCGAGGCGCTCGCCGACTGGCTCTGCACCCGGATCCGCACACATAAAGAAAAGAAGAAGGAGACAAACGCATGATCGATCAGGAACTGAAGCAGCGCGCGCTGACCCCCGCCGCCAAGGGCGAGGCTGCGCCGCGGGAGAAAATTCTGAAGCTTGGCAAAAAGATCACGGACGTCGTCGACCACAAGCTCGGCAAGGTCAGCGCGGAAGACGCGGAATACTGGGGGCTGGCCGGCGTCGTGACCGACGAGATGGCCGACATCGCCCTGACCATGAAGCTCCGCACGCCCTACACCGTCGAAGAGCTCTGGAAGATGAACAAGGTCATGGAGGAGCAGAAGCCGCATTTCCAGGAGCTGCTCGACCAGATGAGCTACATCGGTCTTCTGGAATACGACTACGGCTACCACTATGACCACAACGGGCGCACTGCGCCGCCCTCGGAGCGGCGGTATATCCTGCCAATGTTTGTACCTGGCAGCGCGGAGCTGTTCAACATGGAGGAGGATGCGGAGCTTTCGGGCCGGAACCCCCGGCTGGAGCAGCATCCGGAGCTTGCCAAGTTCTTTGAGCGCATGACCTACGTGCCCCTGGCGGGCAAGACGCATCTGCTGCCGCCGGGCGGCGGCGGCGTGGGCATGCACGTCATCCCGGTGGAAAAGGCCATCTCGATGGAGAACCAGACGCTCGACATCGAGCATCTTTCCTACTGGCTGAAAAAATACGAGGGGCACATCGGCGTCGGCCAGTGCTCCTGCCGCACGAGCCGCGCCGTGCTCGGCGAGGGCTGCGCGGACGACAACATGTGCTGGTGCATCGGCGTGGGCGACTTTGCCGACTACTGCCGCGAGACCGGCAAGGGCCACGACATCACCTACGAAGAAGCCATGCACATTTTGCAGGCGGCCGAGGATAACGGCTTCGTCCACCAGATCACAAACATCGACGGCGAGAACAAGATCTTCGGCATCTGCAACTGCAACGTCAACATCTGCAACGCGCTGCGCACCTCGCAGCTGTTCAACACGCCGAACCTCTCCCGCAGCGCCTACACGGCGGAGGTCGACCGGGCCAAATGCGTGGCCTGCGGCAAGTGCGTGGAATACTGTCCCGCGGGCGCGGTAAAGCTCGGCCAGAAGCTCTGCGACAAGCACGGCAACACCGTGGAATACCCGAAGCATGAGCTCCCCCACGGCCTCAAGTGGGGCGAGGAGCACTGGGATCCCGACTACCGCGACAACAACCGCAAAAACTGCTATGACAAGGGTACGGCCCCCTGCAAGACCGCCTGTCCGGCGCACGTCGCCGTGCAGGGCTATCTGAAGCTCGCCGCGCAGGGCAAGTATCAGGAGGCACTGGCCCTCATCAAGAAGGACAACCCCTTCCCCGCCGTCTGCGGCCGGGTCTGCAACAAGCGCTGCGAGGAAGCGTGCACCCGCGGCACGATCGATCAGGCCGTCGCCATCGACGCGGTCAAGAAATTCCTCGCCGAGCAGGATCTGCACGCCGAGACGCGCTATATCCCGCCCGTCGTCGTCGCCTCCAGCCGACTGACCGGCTGGGACCAGAAGATCGCCATCATCGGCGCAGGCCCCGCGGGCCTGTCCGCCGCGTACTATCTGGCCACCCGCGGCTACAAGCCCACGGTCTTTGAAAAGTCCGCCCGTCCCGGCGGCATGATGACCTACGGCATCCCGTCGTTCAAGCTGGAAAAGACCGTCATCGACGCCGAGATCCAGGTCCTGCGCGAGCTGGGCGTGGAGATCCGCTGCGGCGTCGAGGTCGGTAAGGACGTGACCATTCCGCAGCTGCGCGAGCAGGGGTATCTGGCGTTCTACGTCGCCATCGGCTGCCAGGGCGGCCGTCTGCCCGGCGTGCCGGGCGAAACGGCCAAGGGCACCGACATCGCCGTGCACTTCCTGCACGAGGCGCTGGCCGACGAGACGCAGCGGATGGAAGGCAGCGTCGTCGTGGTCGGCGGCGGCAATGTCGCCATCGACTGCGCCCGCACCGCGGTGCGCTTCGGCGCGGAAAAGGTCTCGATGGTCTGTCTGGAATCGCGCGAGACCATGCCTGCCGCGAAGGACGAGATCGCCGAGGCGGAAGAAGAGCACGTCGAGATCTGCGCCGGCTGGGGTCCGCAGGAGCTGCTGCAGGACGAAAGCGGCCATGTGACCGCCGTCGTGTTCAAAAAGTGCCTGCGCACCATCGACCCCGAAACGGGCCGCTTCTCCCCCGTCTATGACGAGAGCGAGACGATCACCATCCCGGCCGACCATGTCGTCTTCGCCATCGGTCAGGCGATCGAATGGGGCTCGCTGCTCCAGGATACGAAGGTCGAGTTCCACCGCGGCAACTACCCCGTCGCCGATCCCCTGACCTATCAGACGGCGGAGGAGGACATCTTCGTCGGCGGCGACGTGTACCACGGCCCGAAGTTCGTCATCGACGCTATCGAGGAGGGCAAGTGCGCCGCCGAATCGCTGCACCGCTACGTCCACAAGGGCGCAGATCTGAAGATCGGCCGCAACCGCCGCGATTTCATCATGCTCGATAAGGAGAATTTCTCCGTCAACTGCTACGATCACGCCGCCCGGCAGACCGAGGCCGTCGACCCCGCGGTCGACCCGCATTCGTTCCGCGACGCGCGCCGGACGCTCACGCCCGAGCAGGTCCAGACCGAGACGGCCCGCTGCCTCGGCTGCGGCGCGAGCTGGGTCGACCCGAACAAGTGCATCGGCTGCGGCGTTTGCACGACGAAGTGCGTCTTCGACGCCATCCATCTCAAGCGCGACCACCCCGAATGCTCCACGATGATGAAGGCCGAGGACAAGCTCAAGGGCATCGCCTCGATGGCCGGCAAGCGCCTCGGCGAGACGCTGCGCGGCCGGAAGGACTGAGCCATGCACGAGCTTGGCGTGGTCTTCCACATTGCTGACACGCTGGCGAGGATCGCGGAAGAAAACCAGGTGACGCGCATCCGCCGCGTCACGCTGGAGCTCGGCGAGGTCTCTACCGTCGTGCCGGGGTATCTGATCGACGTGTGGAACTGGAACTGCAAACGCACGCCGCTTCTGACCGGCTGCGAGCTGGTCATCGAGCGCATCCCCGCCGTGACGCACTGCGGTGCCTGCGGCCGGGACTACCCCACCGTACCGCAGGGCAAGATCTGCCCCCACTGCGGCAGCCCCCAGACCCGGCTCCTCCAGGGCAACGAATTCACCATCAAAGAGATCGCGGTTCCGGATACATAAACATACCCCCGCCGGTTTCCTTGGGGAAACCGGCGGGGGTTTTTTATGCGGGATTCAGATTACCACGGAGCCTTGGTTGCCCAGACTTCTTCGTAGTTGCTCTTGTCGACCAGCTCATAGCCGGTGTCGATGTAGTGGGTCTCGTCGCCGAGATCGACGGCTTCGCCCTTGATGAGCTTGTAGAGCGTCTCAACGCCGAGGGAGCCCATGTTCGGATAGTTCTGGCCGATCAGCAGGTCGACCATGTCCATGCCGACGTACTGCATCATCGGCTCGCAGGTATCGACGGAGATGATGTGGCCGCCGTTCTCCATGAACTTCTGGACCTCAGGCAGAGCGTCCGGGTCAGCGAAGTAGGGCCAGCCGCCGTCGAAGAACCATGCGGCCAGGTCCGGGTTGGCAGCCGTGTACTGGCCGACAACATCGACAGAGGTCTGGACATCGTCGTTACCGGTCTGCACGGGCATGACCTCAATGTTGGAGCCTTCCACGGTCTCCTTGAAGCCGCGGATACGCTCTTCGAGGTTAGGGGCGCCGAGGACGCCGGTCAGGATCGCGACCTTGCCGCCGTCGGGCAGGATCTTCATCATTTCTTCCGCAGCCAGCTTGCCGACAGCGTAGTTGTCCGTGCCGCAGTAGAACGCGCGCTTGGATTCCGGGGAGTCGGAGTCGAAGCAGCCGACAACGATACCGGCGTCGACCGCTCTGTCGATGACGTCCTTCAGAGCGTCAGCGTCGTTGCAGCTGATCAGGATGCCGTCGACCTGCTTTTCGATCAGGCCCTCAATGACGGTGACCTGCTGGCCGGCGTCAGAGGTAGTCGGGCCGACCCACTGCAGGTTGATGCCCAGCTCCTTGGCCTTGGCCTCGGCAGCCGCCTGGCTGTCAAGGAAAATGGCATTGTCCAGAGACTTGGGGACGACAGCGATGGTAATATCGGCGTCGGCCTTGACTTCGGGGGCAGCCGTCTCTTCTGCCGGCTGTTCGGTCTCGGTTTCGGTCGTCTCGGGAGCAGCCGTCGTCTCTTCCGTCTTGGCGGGCTCAGAGGAGCCGCCTTCCATGGAGCAGGCTGCCAGGCTCAGCACCATCAGTGCAGCGAGCAGGATCGCAAGTAGTTTTTTCATTTGTCTTCCTCCTTAATGTATTGTTCAGCCCCTTCGGGGCAGGAACACGGGTTCATGCGGCGGGTTTACGCCTTTTTCTTCATGTGGCGCAGGTTATCCAGCGCGACGGCGAGGATGATGACAGCGCCGATGACGGTCTGCTGCCAGTACGCGGAGACATCCAGCAGCACGAGGCCGTTGCGCAGGACGCCCATGATCGCGGCGCCGATGATTGCGCCGACGATGCTGCCGGAGCCGCCGGAGAGGCTCGCGCCGCCGATGACGGTCGCGGCGATGGCGTCCATTTCATAGCTCTGACCGGCGGTGGACTGGCCGACGCCGAGACGGGCGGCCATGGCAATGCCGGAGATCGCGGCCATCAGGCCGGACAGGGAATAGACCAGGCGCTTGACGCGGTTGACGCGGACGCCGGAGATGCGCGCGCCCTCTTCATTGCCGCCGATGGCGTAGATCCAGCGGCCGACGACGGTCTTGTTCAGGAAGAAGATCGTCAGGGCAGCCAGGACGACCATCAGCACGATCGGCGTCGGGATCCCGGCGATGTAGCCGAGGCCGAGGAACTTATAGCTGTCCGGCAGAGAACCGATGGGGTAGCCGCCGGTCACGGTATAGGCGATGCCGCGGGCGATGGACATGGTGCCGAGGGTGGCGATCATGGGCGGCAGCTTCAGAAGCGTGACGCAGACGCCGTTGAAATAGCCCATCAGCACGCCGACGGCCAGGCCGATCAGCACGCCGACAAAGACCGGCAGATGCCACTTGGTGATGGCCATACAGGACAGAACGCCTGCCAGCGCGAACACGGAGCCGACGGAAAGATCGATACCGGCAGTGATGATGACCATGCACATGCCGATGGCGAGAATGCCGTAGAACGAGAACTGGCGGATGACCGAGATCAGGTTGCTCGCGGACAGGAACTTCTTACCGACAGCGATGGTCAGCAGCAGGCACATGGCCAGCAGGATGATCAGAATGCCGAGCGAATTGCTCTTGGCCGGACGGCGCAGCGCGCCGCTTTTCTTGCTTTTGTCTTGACTGTTCATAGTTTTTCCAACCTTTCTGCTACGTTTCAGACAGATCCAGGCATTCTGCTTATCCAGCTGCGCTGAGGATCAGACTCATAATACGTTCCTGCGTCGCCTCACTGCGGCTCAGCTCGCCGCAGACGTGCCCCTCGTGCATGACGATGATACGGTCACTCATGCCGAGGACCTCCGGCATTTCGGAGGAGATCATGATAATGCCCACGCCCTGGTCGGCCAGCATGATCATGAGCTGTTGGATGTCGCGCTTCGCGCCGACGTCTATGCCGCGCGTCGGCTCATCGAGGATCAGAACCTGCGGGTGGGTCGCCAGCCATTTGCCGAGGACGGCCTTCTGCTGGTTGCCGCCGGAGAGGTTCAGGACCTTCTGCTCCGCGCCGGGCGTCTTGATGTCGAGCTGTTCGATGTAGGTCTGGGTGATCTCGTTTTCCTTCTTGCGGCTGAGGATGCCGCCCTTCATCTCCACGGGCAGGCACGGCAGCGAGGTGTTTTCCCGGACGGACATATCGAGGATCAGGCCAAGCAGCTTCCGGTCTTCAGGGACCAGGCCGAGACCTGCGCGGATGGCGTCGGTCGGCGTGTGCTTTTCCAGCTTTTTGCCGTCGATGACGATCTCGCCGCTGTCCAGCGGGTCGACGCCGAAGATCGCGCGCATGACCTCGCTGCGGCCCGCGCCGATCAGCCCGGCAAAGCCGAGGATCTCACCGCGGTGGAGCGTAAAGCTGACGTCCTGCACCATCTTGCCCGCGTTCAGATGCTTTGCCTCGAGCACGGCTTCGCCGATCTGGGCGTTGCCCTTCGGGTAGATATCGTCGAGCGTGCGGCCGACCATCATGTTGACGAGCTGCGGCTCGGTGCAGTCCTTCGTGTCGATCGTGCCGACGCATTCGCCGTCGCGCAGGACCGTGATGCGGTCGCTGATCTCAAACAGCTCGCTCAGACGGTGGGAAATGAAGACGACCGTCACGCCCTGATCGCGCAGGTTCCGGATGACGTTCATGAGGATCTCGGTCTCGCGGTCCGTCAGCGAGGAGGTCGGCTCGTCCATGACGATCAGCTTCGCATTGGTGGACAGAGCCTTCGCCACCTCCACCATCTGCCGCTGCGCGATGGACAGATCCTTGACCAGCGTATTGACATCGGCCGTCAGGCCGACCATATCGGTATAGGTCTTCGCCAGCTCCGACGTCTTCTGGAAGTCGACGAAGAAGCGGGCCTTGCGGTTTTCCCGGCCCAGGAAGATGTTCTCCCGGATGCTCATGTTGGGCATGAGGTTCAGCTCCTGATAGATGATGCTGATGCCCATGGCCGTCGCTTCCGTGGTCGAGTGGATCTGGACGGGTTTGCCTTCCCAGAGGATCTCGCCGCTGTCCGCCTGATGCACGCCGGACAGGACCTTCATGAGGGTCGATTTGCCCGCGCCGTTCTCTCCGATCAGCGCGTGCACCTCGCCGCGCCGGAGCGAAAGCGAGACGTCCCGCAGCGCGTGAACACCCGGAAAGGACTTGTTTATATTTTTCATTACCAGAAGTTCTTGTTCCATGTTTCCTCCCTTGTGCCGCTCCCGGGGAGCGGCCGGTCCTGCTGTTATGCGTTTTCGTCCATCGTTACCCAGGCATTGCCCTTTTCGTTCGACTGCAGGCAGGCCTGGACGAAGCGGACGCCTTCGGCGCCGTCGTGCACGGTCGGGAAATCGATCATGCCGGGCTCGAACGTGCCGTCCTTTTTGGCGTGCAGGCACTCCATGAACGAGCGGTAGAGGTTGCCCATGGACTCGAGCCAGCCCTCGGTGTGACCGGCGGGCAGACGGCCGTACTTTGCAGCTGCCGGCTCGATGCCGCCGCCGCCGCGGTGACGCTCGACGATGGTGCCGTCGCGGTCGATCATCGTGACCTTCTCGCATTCCTCCTGCGCCCACAGGATCGAACCGTTTTCGCCGTAGATGCGCACGCGCAGGTCGTTGTCGTGGCCGATGGCAAACTGGCTGGTCCAGTAGCAGCCGGTCGCGCCGCCCTCATACTCGACGAGGACCACATCGTTGTCATCGAGCACGCGGCCGGGGACGACGACGTCCATCTTGGCCAGCACGCGCCTGATCTTCAGGCCCGTCAGCATCGACACGGCGTTTTCCACATGCGTGCCGAGGTCGCCCAGGCAGTTGACGCCGCCGGACTGCTTCGGGTCGCAGCGCCATTCGCCCTGCTTGCCGCCCCACTCGCCCTCATAGGCGAGCCAGCCCTGCGGATACTCCGCCATGACCGTGCGGATCTTGCCGAGCTTGCCCTCGGCGATATAGCAGCGGATATGCTTGGCCGTCACATGGCCCATATAGGTGTAGGTCACGAGGAAGAGCAGGCCCTTCTCCTCGGCCAGCGTCTCGAGCTCCTTCGCCTGCTCCGCCGTCAGGCACAGCGGCTTGTCGCACGCGACATGGATCCCGGCCTCCAGGAAGGCCTTGCAGGCGGGATAATGCGTCACGTTCGGCGTGACGATGGTGACAAAGTCGATGCCGTCTTCGCGTCCGGCCTCCGCCTTTGCCATTTCATCGAAGGTTGCGTAGCAGCGGTCCGGCGCAATGCCGAGCTGCGCGCCGGTCTCGCGGCATTTTTCAGGCGTTCTGGAAAAGCAGCCCGCCACCAGCTCCGCCTGACCATCCAGATTGATCGCGCGCCGGTGCGCGTCGCCGATAAAGGAACCCGGCCCGCCGCCGACCATACCGTATCTGAGTTTTTTCATTGCTTCGCGCTCCTGACGTCATGAAATTCTTGTGTGTAAAAAAATTCCGTTTTTAACCGGTTTTTTCACAATTTTTTCGATTTACTAAATCTTTTATATATCTTTTCATCGTAAACTCACAACCAATATCTTGCGATTTCAGTCCGACAATCTTGCGCTCCTCTTCTTTTTGTATGAGCCTCCAATCCTCCCCTCTGCATTTTGTTGATTTTGTCCATTGATTTTTGCTGATTATAAAATACACCCCGCCGGTCAGACCGGCGGGGTGTGGACTTACAGGATCTGCAGGATATCGCCCTTGAGGTAGAGAGACTGCTCGGAGGACAGGCTGGCGGGGTGATCGCGGGACTGCATCAGCGGCTCGAGCAGGCGCGCGTCGCGGCCGGCATCCTGCGCGGCCTCGCGCAGCATCCGGAGAAACAGCTCCGGCGTCATGAACTGGCTGCACGAGCAGGAGACGAGGAAGCCGCCCGGGCGTACGAGCTTCATGCACTGCAGATTGAGCTCCTTATACCCGCGGTAGGCGCTTTCGAGCACCTTGCGGCTCTTGGCGAAGGCGGGCGGGTCGCAGATGACGAGCCCGTACTGCCGTCCTTCGGCGGCATACTGCCGGGCAAGGTCAAAGACGTTCGCGCAGGTCGTCGTGACGCGGTCGGCCACGCCGTTAAGTTCTGCATTTCGCCGCACGAGGGCCAGCGCCTCCTCCGACACATCCACTGCCTCGACCGACGCCGCACCGTAGAGCGCGGCATGGATGGAAAAGCCGCCGGTGCAGCAGCACAGGTCGAGCACATCCTGCCCGGGCGCGTAGGGCTTCAGCCGCCCGCGGTTTTCCTGCTGGTCGAGGAAATGGCCGGTCTTCTGCCCGTTTTCGATGCAGACGAGCATCCGCGCGTCGTGCTCCCGGATGATGAGCTCCTCCGGGACCGTGCCGTAGACGCAGGCCTTGATCTGCGGCAGCCCCTCTTTTTCGCGCACGGGCAGATCGTCCCGCTCATAGATCCCGCGCGGGGCAAAGATCTCCGCGAGGACCTCCACCAGCGTTTCTTTCCACTGCTCGAGACCGAGGCAGGCGATCTGGAACGACAGGCAGTCGGCAAATTTGTCGACGGTCAGCCCCGGCAGCCCGTCCGACTCGCCGAAGACCACCCGGCACGAGTCAGAAAAGCCCAGCGTCTGCCGCGTCTGCCACGCCGCGCGGATGCGGCGGGCGAAAAATTCACGGTCGATCGTCTCCTCCGCCCGACGCGTGAGCACGCGGACGGTCAGCTTCGACCGGGCGTTAAAGAACCCGCGGGCCACGAAGTGCTGGCGGCTGTCCAGCACGTCGACGACGCAGCCGTCGATGCAGATATCGTCCGCCCAGTCCAGCTCGTTGTCATAGATCAGCTTCTGCCCCTTCAGCACACCGGCTTCCTCCCCCCGGCGCAGGCAGACCTTCGGATAGTCCATAGCTCCTCCTATAGCTCGAGCGTATAGCGCTCGCAGGCATTGATGATGGTGGTGCCGCCGCGCTGCAGCACGCGGGGGATCGCATGGCCGTACTCCGTATGCACGTGGCCGTGGATCAGATAGCGCGGCTGATAGCGGTCGAGCAGCGGCAAGAAGGCCTCAAAGCCGCAGTGGGCAAAGTCCTCCGCGTCGCCGAAGCCGCGGGCCGGAGCGTGCGTAAGCACGATATCGACGCCGCCCGCGCGGCGGATCTTCCAGCCGAGCTTCCGGATGCGGGCTTCCATCTGCCGCTCGGTGTACTGGTTCCGCCCCCCGGAATACAGGGGGCTGCCGCCAAGACCCACGATCCGCAGGCCGCCCACCGTCACGAGCTTGTCTTCGATGCACTCACAGCCCTCCGGCGGGCGCGATTCGTAGTTGTCGTCATGGTTTCCCCGGACGTAGAGCAGGGGCGAGCGGCCGAGCGTGGCGAGAAACGTCAGATATTCGGCCTTCAGATCCCCGCACGAGAGCATCAGGTCATACTCCCGCAGACAGCCGGGCTTGTAAAAATCCCAGAGATAGCGGCTCTCCTTGTCCGCAAGCAGAAGCAGCTTCACAGCAGCGGCCCCCTTTTCTTCGGCTGGAGCGCATCGCGGTAGACGCCGAGCAGGCGCACCATCGGCTGCGCCATCGGCAGCAGCTCCTCATAATCCGGGATCCGGCCGGTGACATTGCTGCACAGCCAGTCCATACGCAGGATCGTTTCCGGCGAGAACCACTGCTCGCCGTCATTGCGCAGCGTGCCCTCCTGGTCGGTGATGCGGCGGTGGAAGGGCGTCAGCTCACCGTGCACCAGCGCCTCACGCAATACCCGCAGCAGCTCCCGCGGGCCGTCCGGCACGCTGGGGGCCAGCTGCACGTCGACCGCGCCGCTGGCAAAGCCCCACCAGTAATTGACCGCCCCGGCGGCACTCAGCTCGTCCCAGCCGCCGCGCAGGATGCTGCGCGCGAGGCGGATGTAGATCTCGCCCCAGTTGCGGACCGGCAGCGCCTCGCGCCGCGGCTTTCCGTCCTCTACGCGGCACAGGCCGCGCCAGCCGTTCTCTTGCCCCGGCCGCTTGAGGTCGTGGGCGCAGATCATGCCGAGCCCCTCCGCCGCCAGCGCGGCGGCAGGCTCCTGCTCGCAGCACGACCAGCGCAGCAGGATCTGCGCGTCCGGCCGCGTCAGCTGCGCGCCGAGGGCAAAGGCGTTGATGGCCGCGGGCGTACCGAAGACCGGCGCGTCGGCGACGTAGCCGATGCGCGCGTCCTCTGCCAGCGTCCCGGCCAGCGCGCCGAGAAGGAACTTGGCCTCATAGATCCGGCTGTAGTACGTCCGGACGCCGGGATACGGCATATCGACCGAGCAGTTGAGAAAGCGCACGCCCGGATACTTGGGCGCGAGCTTGCGGCAGGCGAAGATCAGCGGCACCGTCGTGGTGAAGACGACCTGCGCGCCGTCGGCCGCGGCCTGTTCAAGCGCGTCCTCGGGGCTCGGATAGTCCGGCACGAGATAGACCCGCGCGTCGACGGCCTCGCCGAGCGCCTGCACCAGCTGGCGCCGCCCGGCCTCATGCGCGGCGATCCATGGGCTGGCCTCCGGCGCGCATTCGTAGACGAATGCCGCGCGCAGGCACCCGCGGAAGCCGGTCAGACGGCCAAGCAGGCTCTGCGGCTCCGGCGCAGCCTCGGTCTGCACGGCGATCTTGCCGCCCTGGGCGACAGCCTCCAGCTCCGGCCAGATGGCGCGGATGGACCGCTCCAGCTCCGCCTGCGTCAGCACGCGCAGATCGCCCAGCGTGTACGCGTGCAGCCAGGTCAGCAGCGCCTCCGCTGTCGTGACGGGCGGCGCGGACTGCGTCAGCTTGTCATAGGCGGTCTTGAAGGTATAAAAGGCCGTGAGGAACGCGCGGCGCTCGAGCTGCGACCAGACGTGCTCGGCGTCGAAGCCGAGCGCGGCCTGCAGCTTCGGATAGTCGCCCAGGCGGTTGAAATGCACCTGATACAGGCCGCAGCGCTCATAAAAATGCAGGAATTCATAGTAGACCCGCACAGCCGGGTCGTCGGAGTACAGCGGCAGCACGCGCGTGACGTACGCGCGGATGGTCGGCGCGCCGAAGCTCCGCAGGACGCTCACGCGCTTGTTGCCCTCCTGCACGTAAAACTGCCCCATATACTCAAAGCAGCGGATGGGGTCGACGATGCCGGTGTCGCCCAGATGCGCCTCGCAGAGTGAGATCCACTTGCTCGCAAACTCCGTCCCCAGGTCCAGCAGCGGCATGAAATTCGCCGCGAAGGCCGTCTGCCGCCCGGCGGTATTCATCCCGACGATCTGGGCGATCGGGATCTCCAGCTCGCCCAGATCCACGCGCCCGGCCACCACGCCGCCCTGCAGCAGCTCCTCGAGGACCTGCGGATAGGGGGCGCGCCCGCGGTGGACGCAGTCGCGGTAGCATTTCTGCCCGGCTTTGAGCGCCAGCTTGAACTGATGCAGCGCTTCTTGTCTGTTGATGCTCGCGGTCATGATCCGGTGTCTCCCTTCTCATTTTTATGTGCAAGAGCCGCCCGCGGTTCGGGCGGACGGCTCAGATATGATACTTATATTTCTTGTCTGCCCTCCAGGGCGCGCAGCAGCGTCACCTCGTCGGCATATTCCAGCTGGCTGCCCACGGGGATGCCATAGGCCAGCCGCGTCACCTTCACGTCCATCGGGCGCAGCAGACGCGACAGATACATAGCCGTGGCCTCGCCCTCGGTGTCCGGGTTCGTGGCCATGATGACCTCGCGCACGCCGCCCTGGGATACGCGGGAGATCAGCTCGCGGATGCGCAGATCGTCCGGGCCGACGTGGCTCAGGGGCGAAATGACGCCATGCAGCACGTGGTAGACGCCGTGGTATTCCCGCGCACGCTCCATGGCGATGACGTCCTTCGGCTCGGCCACGACGCAGATGAGCGAATGATCCCGCTCCGGGTCGGCGCAGACGCCGCAGAGCTCTTGATCGGTCAGATTCTGGCAGACCGGGCAGAGCCGGACGCTGTTTTTCGCGTCCACGATGGCCTGCGCGAAGCTGTCGGCGTCCTCCTTCGGCAGCGACAGCACGTAAAACGCCAGCCGCTGCGCCGACTTCATGCCGATGCCGGGAAGCCGTGCAAACTGTTCGGTAAGCCGCTCGAGCGCGGCCGGAAACGCGCGCATCAGAACAGACCGCCGAGGTTCAGGCCGCCCGTGAGCTTGGCCATGTTGGCGGACTGGTCGGCCTCTGCCTTGCGCATGGCCTCATTGACGGCCGCGACGATCATATCCTGCAGCATTTCCACATCTTCCGGATCGACTGCTTCGGGATCGATGGTGATCGACTTGAGCTCGCGGTCGCCGCCGCATACGGCCTTGATGACGCCGCCGCCCGCCGTTGCCTCATATTCCTTCGCCTGCAGCTCCTCCTGCATTTTCATGAGGTTCTCCTGCATTTTCTGCGCCTGCTTCATCATCTGCATCTGGTTTCTGCCGCCCATCGGCATACCGCCGCGATATCCGCCTTTTGCCATGTCATGTTCTCCTTATCGTCGTAAAAATTATTTTATCGTAAAAATGTCGCTGTGCTGCTCGCCGAACTGCACGAGCGCGTCCATGGGATCCTTGCCGAGGTTCGAGACCTGGTTCTTGAGCGCGAAGCGCACTGCGACGGGCCTGCCCAGCAGCGCGGACGCCTTTTCGCGGATCAGCTGCTCGATGGCGGGCTTTTTGACCATGCCGAGCACGAACTCGTTGTCCGCCGCCATGATGAGGGTGCTTTCGCCCTGCAGCACGGGGTGCAGCGGGCCGTTGGCCGCGAAGAAGCCGCGGTCCTTGGCCGAAAGCTCCGCCCGGAGCTTTTCCGAGAGCGCGGGCCAGAAGCCCGCGGGCGTCTCCGGCTTCGGCGCGGCGGGCGCCGGCTGCGCCGGAGGCATCTCCGGGAGCTGGCCGCGCGCGGGATCGTCCGCGTCATCGGGGAAGGGCGGGCGGTCGTCGTCATATTCGTCGCCGGAGGTCTGCGGCGCAGCCTTGACCAGAACGCCGGAGGCCAGTTGCTCCTCCACGCGCGAGATGCGCGCGTTCAGCGCCTGCGCGTCGAGCCGCAGCGCCGGTTCACACAGCTGCATGAGCAGCAGCTCCGCCGCCACGCGCACGTCGGTGTTCTTGCCGAACGAGGCGCGGGTCTTCTGCGTCTCGGTCAGCACGCGCATCAACTCGCCTGGAGAGAAGACCGTTTGCAGCGCCAGCGCCTGCTGCCCCGTTGCAATGCCGGAGAGCATGGAAAGCCCGCTCTTCGGGGCCGTGCGAAGCACGAGAAGGTCGCGGCAGAGCGCACACATCTCGCCCAGCAGAGCGCCCACGTCCTTTCCCGCAGAATAAAGCACAGAAAAAATTGTCAGCGCCTTTGCTGTGTCCTGTTCCGCAATGGCCTGCATCAACTCCGCTGTGCGTTTTTCGCCCGCGAGGCCGAGAGACGCATAGACGCTTTCGAGCGTCACGGGAC
>OJKC01000440.1_pt1 | contig 36737 bp, 33 predicted proteins | sample 1596401 | NCBI WGS metagenome assembly OJKC01 (sample SAMEA4350162, study PRJEB24818) | metagenome | biome: human; feature: gut; material: faeces | place: Denmark | collected 2013-09 | reverse complement strand
CCTGCGGCTCCTGCTCCATGGTTTCCAGATGCTTCATGTTCATGTACTTCTTGCAGCCCCACTGGGTTCCGGCTACATGACGAAGCCGTGCGCAGACCAGCATCAGCGCCGAGTTCCCGTCAGGAAATGCTCCGACCACCCTTGTCCTGCGCCGGATCTCACGGTTCATCCGCTCGATTACATTGTTGGTTCGGATCTTCACCCAATGCTCAGAGGGAAAGTCACAGTAGGTCAGCGTTTCCTCGATACCAGCCTCAACCTTCATCGCAGCCTCAGGCAGTTTCATGGCTTTCAGTTCAGAAACCACTGTGGCAGCCTTTTCCCGGGACGCCTTCTTGCTCTCCTGGGCGTGGATGGCTTTCAGCATTTTCGCCACATTTTTGACCTTGGATTTGGGCACAACGGAGAATATATTTTGGTAAAAATGCACTACACAGCGTTGGTATTTGGCTTCAGGAAACACCTCTCCCACAGCCTCCAGCATCCCCAGGCACTTGTCTCCAACAATGAGCTTAACCCCTTCAAGGCCCCGTCCACGGAGCCACTGGAAGAAGCTGACCCAGCTGGCCTTGTCCTCCTTCATGCCCTCGGCAGCACCTAAAACCTCACGATAACCATCCTTGTTGACTGCAATTGCCACCAAAACGGCCACATTTTCGTACTCGCCGCCCCAGTTTCGCTTGAGGTAGATGCCGTCTACATACACATAAGGGTACTTGCCGCCTTGCAGAGGACGATTGCGCCAAGCCTCGATGTTGACATAAGTTTTCTTATTCAACTCGCTGATGGTGGAGGCAGATACCTTGCTGCCCCACAAAGCCTCCGAGATGTCCTCTACCCGACGCACGGATACACCTGCCAGATACATCTCGATGAGGGCTTCCTCTACGCTGCTCTCCCGGCGGCGGTAGCGTTCGATAATGGCAGTCTCAAAGGAAATGCCCTTGAGACGCGGCATATGGAGCGTCACATTCCCGGAAGTGGTGGTAAGATTTCGGTCATAATGACCGCTGCGGTAGCCCTGGCGGGCCTCACTGCGCTCGTAGCGGGCAGCCTGGGTCAGTTTCTCAGCCTCCGCTTCCAGAAGCTCATTGAGGGTTTCCTCCACGCTGCTGCGGACCAACTCTCTAATCTGGCCCGTGATTATTTCCTCGTTGAATTGTATAATGTTGTTGGACATGGTTTGCTGTCTCCTTTCAGAATGTGTGTGGTAGCTTCATTCTACCAGAGACCGGCAAGCCGTGTCTACTTTTTTATGCTCTTTTCAATTTGCGCATTTTATTATACCTTATCGAAAATGGATTCGCTTTTTTGAGCAGTGTACCTCAGAGACGAATCCAGGAAATGATTTTGGCTATGGCTCAGAAAGGGCATAGCGGGAAAATGACAGATTATGCGGAGTTGGGGTTTGGCCATAGGACGACGTATGGCCATTTTCTGTCCAAAGGAAAATGGGACCACATGACTGTAGAGGCCGTGCAGCGCAGGAACAGTTTTCAATCCATCTTATCCGTTGCAAAATCCGCAAAACAGCCAGTATACCTTAGTATAGACGATACTGTTGTCGCAAAGAAGAAAGCATCCAGGCACGCGGTTCGCCCAACGGAAGGTGTTGGCTGGCATTATTCCCATCTGGAAGGAAAACAGGTATATGGCTTCCAAATGCACGCTGCGATCGTAAGCACCGGCAGTCACGCACTTTGTTACAGCCTTCAGCGCTGTTGTCCGGAACATGGCTCTAAAGTGGACATGACCCTAAACGCAATTGATGCGCTCCCAGTAACAGAACACCCTGTTTACATACTCATGGACAGCTCCGCAATGTTGTTCAGCGAGTAAAATAGGCTCGCAGCGAGCATTCATCGATGTTATACTATTCAATATCCGCCACGGCCGTTGGAACAACGCTTAAAAAAACGAACTTAAGGCAACACCGCACAATTCGGCAAGAAGTCTCAGACAGGATTTTTGCTCCAATTCAAAGTTCCAAAAATGGAGGAATGCTGTATGTATTTCCCATTTTCGGAACTGCGGAAGTGAGGCAAAAAGGCGGCTGAGACTCGCAGACGCAATTGCGCGGTGTTGCCTTAAACCTTGGCTCGTCGAAGAATGGTGCATCCCAAAAGCGGGAGCAGAATTCGTAGCCGCCATGGAGGACGTTCTTGAAGTTTACCAGCGCCCTTATGACCCAGGATACCCTGTTGTCTGCTTGGACGAAGCGAATCGCCAGCTGATTGAAGAAGTTCGCCCGTCGTTGCCTGTCCAACCCGGTGCATGTAAAAAAGTCGATTATGAATACCGTCGCAAGGGGATCGTGGACTTTTTTATGATGTTTGAACCGCTTACCGGCCAGAGGCAGGTTGAAATTCGCGATTCTCGTACGCGAAAGGATTTTGCTTACTGCATCAAAAAGCTGGCTGATGAATACTACCCAGATTGCAGGAAAATTGTTCTTGTAATGGATAACTTGAATACACATTCCGTAGCTTCCCTATATGACACTTTTCCTCCGGAAGAAGCTCTGCGGTTAGCAAACAGACTCGAAATCCATTACACGCCCAAGCATGGCAGTTGGCTTGATATGGCCGAAATTGAGATTGGCATTATGAGCCGCCAGTGTCTCAAGGGCTATCTTTCTGACAAGGACTCTGTCATGGCACAGCTTAACGCATGGGTCAATGAAAGAAACTCCCGTAGCGTTTCAGTCAATTGGCAGTTCACAACATCCAACGCCAGAATCAAGCTCAAATCATTGTATCCGGTTATTGCATAATCAAACTTTTTATACCACTAGGAGATATCTGTAAAATTGTATCTGGTAGCACTCCAAAAACTGGAGTTTCAGAATATTGGGATGGAGATAAAAATGGATTACACCCGCAGAAATTACTGATGAATCGTATATAATCACCGACAGTGTACGCAAGCTGACCGAACTTGGCGTGACGAAAACAGGGCTGTCTTCGTTCCCTAAAGGAACTGTTATGAGCTTGCGGATGGTGCCGTTGCCCCTGGCGATCTGGAATTCTACCAGCAAGTCTGGGAGCCGGATGTACTTCACCGCATAAAATCGTCTTACAGCAGCCATGCCCAGAGCGCAGGCCAGATAGGTTTTGCCGCTGCCGGTGGCACCCAACAGGATGATGTTGTGGTGCTCCTGGATGTAGTTGCAGGTACCGAACCGTAGCAGTTCCCCCTGTTTCAGACCTCTGTCGGGCAGATACTCCACATTCTCCAGACAAGCTCCCGGATCCGAGAAGGTTGCCTGCTGGATCAGCTTGTTCAGATGGTTATTCTTTCGGGCATTCCATTCCGCATCCACCAAAAGACCGAGCCAGTCCTCAAAGGCCATGCTTTGGAACTGCGGATCGGCAAGTTGGTCCTTCAGCGCGTTGGCTATAACGCTCAGCCGCATTTCACGCAGCTTGGATACCGTTGTTTCAGTCAGCATCACTTGTTCCCTCTTCCGTAATACTCAGCTCCACGGGTGAATCCGTACCGGGATGAGGACGCAGTAGCCGCACTCTGCTCAGGGATGGCTTTATCCTGGCCAGATGCCAGAATAGCCTGGATATTCTTGAGAGAAGGGCGGGGTGTGTATTCCAATGCCCGTTTGCAGGCATTCTCCAGCCGTTCCGGGGTGTATTTGTCTGCCAGCTTCAGCAGACCCATGCAGGACTTGTAGCCCTGCTACTCTACTTTGTAGCCGCTGAGAGTGGCTTGGACAGCGACCTGCGTGTTGTTGCCGACTTTACCGGCCCAGTGAATGAACCGTTCACCATTCCACTGGGCATACTTCTGGTGCTCTGGCGGCATATGCTCCTGGATCGTACTGTACTGGTTAAACCGTCCGTACAGCCTGGGATGGGAACAGATTCGGTTTCCACCGTAGAAAACCTCTACCGTGGCTTTGGTGAGCCGGACATCTACCTTCTGCTTGATGTATTCAAAGGGAACAGAATAATTCATACGCTCCGCAGAAATGTGGTAATTTGGTCCCACCGTTGCCACTTTCCAGGTGGCCAGTTCAAAAGGTCTGGGCGGCAAAGGGCGCAGAAAGGGCCTTTCTTCCGCAAAGCTGTTGGCCCGGCTGCCCTCCCTTTTCTGGAAAGGTTTGTGGTTGAACGTCTCCAGACGGTCCCAAATCGCCTTGTTCAGTTCCAATAGAGACAAAAACTGGCGGTTCCGCAGAGCGGCCAGTATGAAGGTAGAGATGATACCGACGGTACCCTCAACAGCAGCTTTATCCTTGGGAGTGCGGACTCTGGCAGGCAGAATTGCCGTGCCGTAATGCTCTGCCAGCTCCTGGTACGATTTGTTGAGAATAATCTCATCCTTCCCATGCTTTTGCACGCCGGTTTTCAGGTTGTCGCACTGGGCGATCCGGGTGACACCGCCGAAGTATTTGTAGGCATTCACATGGGCAGTGGTCCATGACTCCTGATTCATGGAGAAAAAGGCTTCTACATAGCTGTAGCCGCTGTACGGCAAGGTTGCCACGAACACATAGGCTGGGATGATTTCGCCGGTATCTGTATCAATAACCGCGGCAGTATCGCCGGCCCAGTCCACCTGCATAACCTCACCGGGCTTGTGGTTCAGGTGCATGGTAGCGTTGACCTTTGCCAGATAGTCGGCATAGTACTTGTTGAACTGGGTTGATTGGTATGGAATCTCGCCCGCCGCCCGGCACTGGTCGCAGTATTCCAGCCACAGCAGGTTCAGAGTAACACCGCTGCGCTGGAGTTCCTTGTGGACAGAGGCGTAGTCCGGCATCTTGTAGACAGGCGTTGAGGTGCTGGACGGAAACAGCCGCTCTGAGAGCTGCTTATCCGACATTTCCTCCGGCAGCGGCCATTGCAGGCCGCAGTTCGCCGCCCGTTGCAGGGTTGCTGCCACAGTGTTCCGAGCGCACCGGCAGCTTGACGCGATCTCGGTCTTGTTGAGTCCCAGGCTATGGAGCCTGAGGATCTCGCGGTAATTGGTCATACAGGTGACCTCCTTGTAGATATTTACGCCAGAAATCTGACGCATATCTACATTTTACCGTAGTGCTCAACGACGGCGGCAAGGGTGCTCAATCCCGCCGGAATGGATGCTCAATTTGAGCGGTTGAGGTGCGCAATCTCACGCGGAATACTCAATTGGAAAATTTCAGCTCCACACAAGCGATATCCATATTGAACTCACAAGAAACCAGTCTTCTCATATCCATTTCTCCCTACACAACAATCCTCGCTATGTACCTTACCTGCACCTCGCGCCCCACAGCAGTCCTGTCTTTACGGGTATAGTTCGCAGTTCGTACGGGTGTCATCTTCTTGACCATCTGGCCGCCGACGGAGCCGGCTTCGCGGGAGGTCAGGTGACCGTTGTAACCGTTGGTCAGGTTCACGCCAACCTCGCTGGCAGCCTGCATCTTAAACTTGTCCATCGCTTCCCGAGCCTGGGGAATGTTGATCTGATTGTTGCTCTTCATACCGTTTTCTCTCCTTTTTGCTTTCTCGCGGTTTTGTTCCGCAACCATAGCTTTGCCAATATTTTTGGGAGTATTAGCGTGAATTTCCGGAAGGAAATACAGAAAATGACAGATTTTATTGACACCTCCTTCAGATTCTGCACAGATTTTCCCGCGCGGTTGCATTCAATCGGGATTTGTGATATAGTAAGGCAAAATGGATAAAGACGTGGGTGATATTTATGAAAATCATGATTATCGGCGACGGAAAAATCGGCAGTGTCCTTGCTGAGCAGCTGTCGAAGGAAAAGCATGAAGTGACGCTGGTAGACCGCTCCGGGGTCAGGCTGGATCAGTCCAACAACGAGCTGGACGTGATGGTCGTGGAGGGCGACGGCGCTTCCCGGGAGGTTCAGCTGGAGGCCGGAGCGGATCAGGCAGACCTCGTCATTGCCTGTACCGGCGCGGACGAGCTGAACCTGCTGTGCTGCCTCATCGGCAAGAAGCTGGGCGCGCGGCACACTATCGCCCGGGTGCGCAACCCCATGTACGTGGAGGAGCTGAACCTTATCAAGGACGATCTGGGGCTCAGCATGGCCATCAACCCCGAGGAAGCCTGCGCCACGGAAATGGCCCGGGTACTGCGGTTCCCCTCGGCCATCAAAATCGACACCTTTGCCAGAGGGCATGTGGAAATTCTCAAAACCGGCGTGACGGCGGGTTCCCCGCTGGACGGCATGGCGCTGAAGGACATCGGAAAGTTCCGGGCCAACGTGCTGATCTGCGCGGTGGAGCGGGGCGAGCGGGACGTCATTATCCCCTCCGGTGAGTTCCAGCTGAAGGCCGGAGACCGGATCTCCGTGGTGGCAAGTCCTCAGGAAGCGCAGCGGTTTTTCCGGCAGGTCGGTGTGGCGAAGACCCGGGTGCGGCAGGTCATGCTGATCGGCGGCGGACGGATGGGCTATTATCTTGCCCGGCAGCTGCTGGCGACCGGCATGGACGTGAAGATCATCGAATCGGACGCGAAGCGCTGCGAGGAGCTGAGCCAGCTCCTGCCGGAGGCGACGATCCTCCACGGCGACGGTACGGATCAGCGCCTGTTACAGGAAGAAGGCATCGAGCACATGGATGCCATTGCGGCGCTGACGGGCATTGACGAAGAAAACATCATCATTTCCCTGTTTGCCGGGAGGACGACCCGCGCCAAGGTCATTACCAAGGTCAACCGCAGCTCCTATGAGCCGCTGGTGGGCAGCCTGTCTCTGGATTCCGTGTTCTATCCCCGGAATATCTGTGCGGACAACGTGGTGCGCTACGTCCGGGCCATGCAGAATTCCGACGCTTATGCCAGCATGGAGACGCTGTGCAAGATCGTCAGCAATAAGGTCGAAGCGATGGAGTTCCGGGTCACGGCCAGCGCCGATTTCTGCGGCATCCCATTGCAGGATCTGCACCTGAAGGACGGCCTGCTGATCGGCTGCATCTCCCGGGGCGGCAAGACCATTACCCCCCGCGGCAGCGACACCATCGAGGTGGGGGACAGCGTGATCGTGGTCGCAGCCCACAGCGGACTGAGAAGCCTCAACGATATCTTCACCACCCGGCGGTAAGGGGGAACGGACATGAATTATCCCTTGCTTCGCTATCTTTTCGGCATGATCCTGCTGATCGTGGCGGCGTTTCTGGTGCTGCCGCTGGCGGTCGCCGTGATCTACGGGGAAAGCTCCGGCATTTACTTTTTGTACACCATGATCGCGGCGGGACTGCTTGGCTTCCTGCTGACCCGGTTCAAGCCCGCCAAGCGGGACATGTACGCCCGGGAAGGATTCGTCTTTACGGCGCTGGCATGGGTGGTCATTTCCCTGATCGGCGCGGCGCCCTTTACCCTGTCCGGGCAGATCCCCAGCTACTTAGACGCCGTGTTTGAGACGGTTTCCGGCTTTACCACCACTGGCGCCAGCATCCTGACCGATGTGGAGGCGCTGGACAACGGGATGCTCTTCTGGCGCAGCTTCACCCACTGGTTGGGTGGCATGGGCATTCTGGTGTTCATGCTGTCGCTGGTGAATATGGGCGGACAGGCCAACCACCTGCTCCGGGCGGAAAGCCCCGGCCCCACCGTGAGCAAGATGGTGCCCAATATGCGCAAATCCGCCGCCATTCTTTACGGTATTTACATCGTCATGACGGCGGTGGAGGTGGTGCTGCTGCTCCTTGGGGGAATGCCCCTGTTTGACAGCCTGTGTACCGCCTTCGGCACCGCCGGCACCGGCGGCTTCGGCATCAAGAACAGCTCCATGGGCTATTATGACAGCTATTATCTTCAGGGCGTTGTGTCCGTGTTCATGGCGCTGTTCGGCGTGAACTTCAACGTTTACTTTTTCCTGCTGGTGAAGAAATATGCCATGGCATGGCGGAATACCGAGGTGCGGGCGTATTTTGCCATCATCGCCGGGAGCACGCTGATTATTACCCTTAACATTCTGGGGATGTTCCCCACGGCGTTTGACGCGTTCCACCACGCTTTTTTCGCCGTCTCGTCCGTCATCACCACCACGGGCTTCAGCACCACGGATTTTGACCTGTGGCCCCAGCTCAGCCGGTGTATTCTGGTGCTGCTGATGATCGTCGGCGCCTGCGCCGGGTCTACCGGCGGCGGCGTGAAGGTTTCCCGGCTGGTGATTCTGTGCAAAGCCCTCGGCTCGGAGCTGCGCAAGCTGCTCCATCCCCGCTCCGTGCGGGTGCTGACGGTGGACGGAAAGCCCGTCAGCCGGGAGACGGTGCAGGGCGTTCAGAGCTACATGACCCTGTATTTTCTGGTGACGCTGGTGTCCGTGCTGCTGGTGGCGCTGGACAATCTGGATTTTGTCACCACTTTCACCGCCGTGTTGGCGACGCTGAACAACATCGGCCCCGGCCTGGGGCTGGTCGGCCCCACGGGCTGCTTCGCGGCCTTTTCGCCGCTGGCGAAGATCGTCCTGACGGCGGATATGCTGTTCGGGCGGCTGGAGCTGTTCCCCATGCTGATCCTGCTCATGCCCTCGACATGGCGGAAATATTGATGAAAAACGGCGAATGGATCGTATCGGTACCGATACGATCCATTTCTTGTGCGCCCCCTGGCTCTCCCTCCGGGAGAGCTGTCACCGCAGGTGACTGAGAGGGCTTTGTGTTTGCGTGGGGGTCGTCATGCCCTCGAAATTATTTCAGCTTTTTGCCTTCCTGGAATGCGTCGCCCAGCTTTTTGCCCAGGGGATAGTAGCCGTTGCCGCAGGGGTCGAAGGTGATGGGGTGGAACTTATTCAGGTCGATCTTGCCGTCGGTGAGAATGGATTCCTCGGCGCTGACGTTTTCGATCCGGCCAATGAGCAGTCCGGTGCCCTCGTCGTAGCTGACGAAGGAACATTCCAGCGTCATGGGCAGTTCGTCGATGATGGGAGCGTCCACGAGATGGCTCTTGCTGGTGTGCCAGCCTGCACGGGCGACCTTATCGGGAACCTTATCGCCGGACACGATGCCCACGTAGTCCGCAGCCACCATGTTTCCCGCGTCCGCCATGGAGACGGTGAAGGCTTTCCGGGCGAAGATGTTCCGGGTGGTCTTGTGGTCCGCAAGACAGATGCCGATGAGATTCGTGTCCACGATGCCGCCCCATGCGGCGTTCATGGCGTTGGGCGTTCCGTCCTCGCCGTAGGTGCCGATGATCAGCACCGGCATGGGGTACAGCATGGGCTTGGAACCAAAATCTTTACGCATATCATTTCCTCCTTATATATCGGGGATGGCTCCCCGGTCGATACGTTATCCGGCGGCGTGTGTCAGAAGCAGGCTCAGGCCGTAAATCACGACCAGATGGGCGGGGTAATACCAGTAAAACAGCGGGCCGATATTCCATGTGCCTTTTTTTCCGTTGTACAGCGCCAGAAGGGGAACGCTCAGAAACCCCCACCACTGCGTCCCGCCGTAATGCAGACCCAGCAGGCTGACACCGATGGTAAACAGCGCCAGTTTTTCCCATTTTCCCCTGCCGAAATACACCAGTACCGGCAGCATTACGCCCCAAAGGCCGTAATCCACGTCGAAATCCGTGTGAATCAGAATCCGGGGCAAGCCCTCGGTGACGAAAACCACGGCGGCAACAGCGGCAGCAGCCGACAGCACCGACACGGGAGTCCGGCGGCGGACGGCGTTATCCAGTGCGTATATCAGACAGACGGAGAGGGAAAGGGTCACGAAAATGCACTGGTAGAGCGAGCGCATGGCGGCAAAATAGGCGATCTGGCACAGTGCGGCCATGCCCAGAAGTCTCCCCAGATACCGTCCCCGGTCATGGGTATAGCGGCAGCCCTCGGCGATCATGTAAGCAAAAAACGGCGCGGCCAGCCGCCCGATGATCCGCAGAATGATGAATTGGGGCAGCAGCTGCAATCCCACATGGTCGCAGGTCATGGCGAACAAGGCCAGAAGCTTCAGTTGATTCCCGGTCAGCCCGGCAAATTTTTTCGTTTGTATCTGCATAGGCACTCCTGTGTGACATTCCGGATAAAAATATGATACCACGTTTTCGCCGGAATTGTCAATCCGGGCGGCAAAAAAGCGCCCCGGCCGGGCGCGGAAAGAAATGAAATGACCCTTGACTGCCATGCCTTGTGATCAGCACGTTTTCTTGCAGCCAAGGGTCATTTCTGTTCGCTCTTATTATCTAACATCTGTTGGTTAACCTCTCTTTCTGCGGATTGACGGGCGTATGCGATCCGTTTTTCTGTTCCGATACCTTATCCATTCTCTGTCTGTCTCTTCCGCGAGACGCGCTTATAAGTCGGAATCGCCGGGGACCTCCCTGCCCGCCTGCATTGGCTCCGTTCTGATTCAGAGCCTTCAAGGATTTACCTGTACATCGGTATCACCTCTTTGTATTTATAAGATAGCATAAATATATCTGCTGTTCAAGACGGAAAATTAGACAATATTACCAATTCACCGTTGTGGAAAACACAGAATTCCCTTCGACACGGGCGGCCGCGGATTGACAAAGGGAGGGAAGGCTGTTATAATAATTCTGTTCGGCGGCTGTGCGGCCGCTGTTTTTCGTGGTATTTTTGCAGCCGGTATTCCCGGCTGAGCAAGCGCATACAAAGGAGAAACACAATGAAATACGACTTTACTTCCATTCTGGATCGCCGGGGAAAGGACGCCGTCGCCATTGACGCCGTGGGCGCGCCCGGTTCTCCCTATCCCGCGCCCCGGGAGGGATTCGACGTGATCCCAATGTGGGTGGCGGATATGAATTTCCCCGTGGTGCCCACCATTCAGCAAGCCATGATCGAACGGGTGGAGCATCCGGCCTTCGGCTATTTTGACCCGCCTGCGGAATATTACGATTCCATTATCCGCTGGCAGGAGCGCCATAACGGCGTTACCGGGCTGAAGAGCGAACACATCGGCTACGAAAACGGCGTGCTGGGCGGCGTGATCTCCGCGCTGAACGTTCTGTGCTCCAAAGGGGACAACGTGCTGCTCCACAGCCCGACCTACATCGGCTTTACCCACTGCCTGACGGACAATGGCTATCACATTGTCCACTCCCCGCTGACAAAGGACGAGCAGGGCGTCTGGCGGATGGATTTTGCCGACATGGAAAAGAAGATCGTGGAAAATCACATCCACGCCGCCATTTTCTGTTCCCCACACAACCCCTGCGGCCGGGTCTGGGAGCGTTGGGAGATCGAGCAGGCCATGGCGCTATACAAAAAGTACGACGTCATGGTGGTTTCCGACGAGATCTGGAGCGACATTCTGCTGACCGGATATTGCCACATCCCCACCCAGTCCGTCAGCGAGGACGCGAAAATGCGCACCGTGGCGCTGTACGCCCCCTCCAAGACCTTCAATCTGGCGGGACTGGTGGGCAGCTACCATATCATCTACAACAGCTGGCTCCGCGACCGCTGTGACAAAGAGGGCTCTCTCAGCCACTACAACGCCATGAACGTCATGAGTATGCACGCCCTGCTGGGCGCTTACAGGCCCGAGGGCTACGAGTGGGTGGAGGAGCTGCGGCAGGTTATCACCGGCAACGTGGATTTTGCCTGCGATTATATCGCGAAGCACTTTAACGGCGTGGATGTCAGCCGCCCACAGGGAACATACATGCTGTTTCTGGACTGCGGAGAATGGCTGACGGCTCATGGCAAGACCATGGACGAGCTGCTTGCCGCAGGATGGGACGTGGGCGTTATCTGGCAGGACGGACGGGCGTTCCACGGTCAGACCCACATCCGCATGAACCTCGCGCTGCCCCTGAGCCGGGTGCAGGAGGCTTTCCGGCGGCTGGATACCTACGTTTTTAACGCTTGACATCAACTCCGGGGCGGATTTCCGCCCCGGAGATTTTGCTTTTGGGGGTAAATTACCCCACTTTACATAGATTTTACAAAGTGCCTATTGTAATTCTTACGGTTTTGTCGTACCATCGATGATGAGATAGAATAATACTATTTCTTCATAAAATGATTTCATCATTTTATGAAAGCCGTTTCACGGCAGACCGCCTGGGCGGCGGTAAGAAATGTATTGACTTCGTTTTTTAGCGGCAGTGGCCGCTGGCCGCAATCCTGCGGCCTAATAAAACGCTTTTAAGCGTTTTATTAAAAACTCGTATAAGTATTGGGGGAATCCGAGTGATTTACTGCGTAGAGGACGACGACAGCATCCGGGAGCTGATGCTGTATGCCCTGCGGGCGTCCGGCTTCGAGGCGGAAGGCTTCCGGGACAGTGTGGGACTGTTCGACGCGCTGAGCCACGCCCAGCCCCAGCTCATTATGCTGGATATCATGCTGCCCGGAATGGACGGCATTGAAATTCTCAAAGCCCTCCGGGGCAATCCCACCACCGCCCGCATCCCGGTCATTATTGCTTCTGCCCGGGGAACGGAGTACGATAAGGTGGTGGGGCTGGACTTAGGCGCCGACGATTATCTTGCCAAGCCCTTCGGCATGATGGAGATGGTGTCCCGCATCCGGGCGGTTCTGCGCCGGGCTGCCCCTGCGGCTGCTCCCGGACTGCTGCAAATGGGGAATCTGCGGATGGATTCCGCATCCCATACGGTCTACGCCGGGGATATCCGGGTGGAGCTGACGCTGAAGGAATTTGATCTGCTAAAGCTCTTTCTGGAGCATCCCGGCCGGGTCTTTACCCGGGATCAGCTGCTGGAACGCATCTGGAGCACGGACTACGTGGGGGAGACCCGGACGGTGGACGTACACATCGGCACCCTGCGCACGAAGCTGGGGCAGTGCGGCGAATACATCCGCACCGTCCGTGGCGTTGGCTACCGGATGGAGGCGTAGGCCATGACGAAGCGGGTTTTTCGCTCGATTTTTCTGGCGTCCCTGGCGGTGCTGCTGGCCACGCTGGCACTGATTCTGGGGGCGCTGTACACCTACTTTTCCGACGTTCAGGCGGAGCAGCTGCGATTGCAGACGGCGCTGGTCGCCCACGCGCTGGAAACGGAAGGGGTTTCCTATTTTGACGATCTCGATACCTCAGACCGCCGCATCACATGGATCGCCGCCGACGGCACGGTGCTTTATGACAGCCGCTCCGATTCCGGCGTGATGGAGAATCATCTGGAGCGGGAAGAGGTAAAGGCCGCGCTGGCCACCGGTTCCGGCACCAGCTTCCGCTATTCCGACACGCTGATGGAGCGGTATATTTACACGGCGCAGCGCCTGAGCGACGGCACGGTGCTTCGCCTTTCCGCGGCGCAGAACACGGTGCCCCATCTGGTGCTGGGGGTGGTGAAGCTGATCATTCTGGTCATCGGTATTGCCGTCGCCCTGTCGGCGCTTCTTGCCGGGCAGCTGACGAAAAACATTGTCGCGCCGCTGAACGAGCTGAATCTGGACGACCCCATGTCCAACCGGGAGTACGTCGAAATTCAGCCCCTTCTGCGTCGGCTGGACTCCCAGCAGGTTCAGCTTCGGGCGCAGTCGCAGGAACTGCGGCAGAAGCGGAAGGAATTCAACACCGTCACCCGTTCCTTAAGCGAGGGACTGGTGCTGCTGAACAGCAGCGGCACGGTGCTGAGCATCAACCCCGCTGCCACGCGGCTGCTGGAAATCACCCCCAACTGCTTAGGGGCGGATTTTGGCGTCGCCAACCGGAACACGGCCATTTCCGCACTGGTGGAGAAAGCCCTCACCGGGGAAAAGGCGGAGGAAAATGTCGCCCTGACCGGCGGGGAATATCTCGCCGCCGCAAGTCCGGTCAAATCCGACGGGGCGGTTTCCGGCGTGGTGCTGCTGCTGTTTGACGTGACCCAGAAGCAGAAGGCGGAAGCCCTCCGCCGGGAATTCACCGCCAACGTTTCCCATGAGCTGAAAACCCCGCTCCATGCCATTTCCGGCTACGCCGAGTTGATGAAGGACGGGCTGGTTCCTCCGGAGGACACCCGGCACTTTGCGGAGAAAATCTACAGCGAAGCCCAGCGCATGATCGATCTGGTGGAGGATACCCTGCGCCTGTCCCGGCTGGACGAGGGTGCGGCGGACATGCAGTGGGCGCCCATCGACCTGTATGAAACGGCAAAGTCCGCCATGCAGGAGCTGACCGCCCCGGCGGAGCTGAAAAACGTCAGCATCCAGCTGGAAGGGAAGAAGACCGTGATTCAGGGAATCCCCCAGCTGGTTTCCGGGATCGTGTTCAACCTCATGGACAACGCCGTCAAGTACAATAAGGACGGCGGGCTGGTCATCGTGCGGCTTGGGGAAGAAAAGGGGCAGGCCGTTCTGACGGTGACAGACACCGGCATCGGCATCAGCCCGGAGCATCAGGAGCGGGTATTCGAGCGGTTTTACCGGGTGGACAAGAGCCACTCCAAGGAGATTGGCGGCACCGGTCTGGGACTGTCCATCGTCAAGCACGCGGCGCTGATTCTGGGCGCGGCCATCGAGCTGGACAGCACCGTCGGCAAGGGGACGATTGTCACGGTGCGGTTCCCCATGGAAAAAAAGTAGAATGAATGGGAGGGGCGGCGCCCCTCCCATATTTTCTGCCGGATTTACGCAGATTTTACATTTTTCTGATAATGGATTTGACCTTACGCTGATAAAATTGAAATATGAAATAATTTAAGATGTGAGAGGTCGAAATCCATGGATATTTTCAACGTTCTGACCATGATCGGCGGGTTGTGCCTGTTCCTGTTCGGCATGAACCTGATGGGAGACGCGCTGGAACGGCGGACGGGCTCCTCATTGCGGGTGCTTCTGGGGAAGCTCACCACCAACCGGATGCTGGGCTTCCTGACGGGTCTGGCCGTCACGGGCGTCATTCAGTCCTCCTCTGCTACCACGGTCATGGTGGTCGGCTTTGTCAACTCCGGGCTTCTGACGCTGGGACAGGCCATCAACGTCATCATGGGCGCGAACGTTGGCACCACCGTCACCGCATGGATATTGAGCCTTAGCGGCATTGAAAGCGGGAACGTCTTCGTCCGGCTGCTGAAGCCCAGCTCTTTTACCCCCATTCTTGCGCTGGTGGGCATTGTGTACTACATGTTCATGAAGGACGGCAAGAAGAAGGACACCGGCATGATCTTTCTGGGGTTTGCGACCCTGATGTTCGGCATGGAGACCATGTCCGGCGCGGTCAGCAGCCTGAAAAATGTGCCGGAATTCCAGCAGATGTTCCTGATGTTCACGAACCCCATTCTGGGCGTTCTCGTGGGCGCGGTGCTCACCGGAATCATCCAGTCCTCGTCGGCGTCCGTGGGCATTTTGCAGGCGCTGTCCTCCACCGGCTCCGTGACCTATGCCGCAGCCATCCCCATTATCATGGGTCAGAACATCGGCACCTGCGTCACCGCGCTGCTGTCCAGCGTGGGCACCACCAAAAACGCCCGGCGGGCGGCGGTGGTGCATCTGATGTTCAACATCATCGGCACCGTTGTGTGCCTGACCCTCTTTGTGCTGGCGGACGCCCTGTTCTCCCCGGCCATTCTGGGAGAAAGCGCTTCTTATCTGGGCATCGCCATCTGCCACACGGTGTTCAACGTCATCTGCACAACCCTGATGCTGCCCGCGGCAGGTCTGCTGGAAAAGCTGGTGTGCAGGATCGTTCCCGACGGGAAGCAGCCGGAAGCGGTCTGTGAGCTGGACGAACGCCTGCTGACCACGCCCTCCATCGCGCTGGAGCGGTGCCGTGTGGTCACCAATGAAATGGCGGACGTGGCTGCCGTGACCCTGCGGGATGCCGCCGCCGCCCTCCAGAACTACACGCCGGAGCTTGCGCAGGCTGTGCGGGAGGGGGAGAGCAAAACCGACCATTACGAGGACATTCTGGGCACGTATCTCGTCAAGCTCAGCGCCCTGAAGATCAGCGAAAACGACAGCAGCGAGGCCGCCATGCTGCTCAAAGCCCTCAGCGATTTTGAGCGCATCGGAGACCACGCTCTGAATCTGGTAGAGTCCGCCGAAGAACTGAAAAGCAAGAATCTGGCGCTGTCCGACGCCGCCCGCCACGAGCTGAACGTTCTGCTGCGGGCTGTGGAGGAAATCGTGGACATGACCTTTCAGGCGTTCCGGGACGACGATCTGGAAAAAGCCTACCGGGTGGAGCCGCTGGAACAGGTCATTGACGATCTGAAGGAGAAAATGCGCATCCACCACATTCTGCGGATGCAGCAGGGCAGCTGCAGCATTGAGTCCGGTTTTGTCTGGTCGGACTTGCTGACCGCGCTGGAACGGGTGGGCGACCACTGCTCCAACATTGCTGGGTGCATCATCGACCTGCACCATCACAACATGAACACCCACGAGGCCATCCGCTCCGCCCGGATGGAAAACGAGAATTTTGACGATGAATACAAGGCATGTGCGGTGAAATACAGTCTAAAGTAAGCAGAAAAGTGTGAAAAGCGCCCGGCGGGAAATGGATTCCTGCCGGGCGTTTTGCTGTCTCATTTCTTCCACTTTTCGATCAGACTGATGATTTGCCCCGTAAGCTTGGCGTTGTCTTTGTTGGTATTCCCGCGGCGGGTCTTGACCAGGGCGAGAAGCGCTTCCGCAGCCGCGACCATGTCCTCGTAAATCTGCTTCGCCCGCTGGGTGCCCTTGAAGACGGCCGCCCGGTCGATCTTCACGCCCTCGGTGTAGGTCGTGAGCTTGCCGGTGATCAGGTCGTATTCCGTGCCGCTGTAGGGGGCGTCGGCATGGTAGCCCATGGATTTCAGGGTCGCGCAGAAGGCTTTGCAGCTGCTGTCGTCGCCGTGGTTCACAAACACCATCTTGGGCTTTTCCCGGAAGCCTGCCAACCAGTTCAGCAGTCCCTCTTTGTCCGCGTGGCCGGAGGTGCCGTGGAGCATGGCGATCTCCGCGTTCACCGCGATGTCCTCGCCGAAGAGCTTCACGGACTTCGCGCCGTTTTCCAGCTTCCAGCCGAGAGACCCCTCCGCCTGATAGCCCACGAACAGGATGACGCTTTCCTTGCGCCACAGGTTGTGTTTCAGATGGTGGCGGATTCTGCCCGCCTCGCACATGCCGCTGGCGGAGAGAATGACCTTGGGCTGGGGGTCGGTATTGATGAGCTTGGATTCGTCGGAGGAAACGGACAGCTTCAATCCGTCAAACCAGATGGGGTTGACGCCCTGTTTCAGAATGGCCCGCGTCTCGTCGTCAAAGTCCGTGGGGTCGCATTGCAGGAAAATTCCCGTCGCTTCCACGGCCAGGGGGGAGTCCACGTACACCGGGAAATGGTCGTGCCCCGTCACCAAACCCCGCTGCTTGATCTCCCGGATGGCGTAGAGCATTTCCTGCGTCCGCCCCACGGCAAAGGCGGGGATGACCAGATTGCCGCCCCGGTCCAGCGCCCGCTGGATGCAGGCGGCCAGCTCGCCCACCACGTCGCCCCGCTCCTTGGGGTGCAGGCGGTCGCCGTAGGTGGATTCGATGACCAGATATTCCGTCTCCGCAACAGGCTGGGGGTCGCGGAGCAGGGGCTGATTGACGTTGCCCACGTCGCCGCTGAACACGATCTTCCGGGTCTGCTGCCCCTCCGTCAGCCACATCTCGATGGCGGCGGAACCCAGCAGGTGGCCGATGTCCGTCATGCGGATGATAATGCCCTCCGCGGCCTGGACGGCGGCGTTATACTGGCAGGGGCGGAGCAGCCGGAGAGCCGCCGCCGCGTCGTTGGTGTCGTACACCGGCTCCACAGCCCGTTCCCCGGCGCGCTCGGCCTTGCGGGTGCGCCACTGGGCTTCCGACTCCTGAATGTGCGCCGAGTCCATGAGCATGATGCGGCAAAGATTGCAGGTGGCCTCCGTGGCGTAGATCTGCCCCCGGAACCCATCCTTGCACAGCTTGGGGAGCATACCGGAATGGTCGATATGGGCGTGGGTCAGGAACACCGCTTCGATGGCATTCGCCGGGACGGGCAGCGGGACATTCTGGAAAATGTCCTCCCCCTGCTCCATACCGCAGTCCACCAGATAGTACCGGCCGTTCACTTCCAGCAGCGTACAGCTGCCAGTGACCTCATGGGTCGCGCCGATGAATTGAACTTTCATGTCTGCACCTCCAGGATTCACGTCTGAGCATACTATACCACAATTCGCCGCGCAGTGCAAGGTTTTGACTTTTTTGAATACGAAAACGCGCCCGACTCTTTGCAGAATCGGGCGTGTTTTGAATCAATCTTAATACTCGGTGGGCTTGATGTGCCAGATTTCCTCGGCGTACTGACGGATGGTGCGGTCGGAGGAGAACTTGGCGGCGGAGGCCACGTTCATCAGGCACTTGCGGCCGAAGGCAATGCGGTCGGCATAGTCCCGGTTGGCCTGGAGCTTGGTGTCGAAGTAGGAAGCGTAGTCCAGCAGCAGGAAGTAATGGTCGGCCTGATGCCAGTCGGTGCCGTCCAGCAGAGAATGGAACAGCTCCTTCTGGGCGTCGTCCGTGGGGACGGTGCCGTCCACCAGGGTGTTGATGGCGCGGCGCAGGTCGGCGTTGGAGTCGTAAATGCTCCGGGCGTGGTAGGTGGGCTTGGCGGCGTTGATCTCATCCACGGTGTGGCCGAAGATATATTCGTTCTCCCGGCCGGCCTCCTGGGCGATCTCCACATTGGCGCCGTCCAGCGTACCCAGCGTTACGGCGCCGTTGAGCATCAGCTTCATGTTGCCGGTGCCGGAGGCTTCCGTACCGGCAGGGGAGATCTGCTCGGAAATGTCGGCGGCGGGGATGATATGCTCGGCGTAGGAGCAGTTGTAGTTCTGAACGAATACCACTTTCAGCTTGTCAGCCACGGCGGGGTCGTTGTTGATCATCTTCGCGACCCGGTTGATATAGCGGATGATGGCCTTGGCACGGGCGTAGCCGGGGGCGGACTTGGCACCGAAGAGGTAAACCGTGGGATGGAAGTCCGGCAGGCGGCCCTCCTTCAGCCGGAAGTAGATGTCCACGATGGACAGAATGTTCATCAGCTGGCGCTTGTACTCGTGCAGACGCTTGACCTGCACGTCGAAGATGAAGTCGGGGTTCAGCGTCACGCCCTCGTGCTTGGCGATGACGGCGCACAGCTGCTCCTTCTTCAGGTGCTTGATATCGTTGAATTCCACGATGGTCTCGTCGTAAATCTGATTTTTCAGCTCGCCGATGAGGTCGAGGTTTTTCAGGAAGTCGCCGCCCACCTTTTCCCGCAGCATGGCGGTCAGCTCGGGGTTACACAGACCCAGCCAGCGGCGGGGGGTGATGCCGTTGGTCTTATTCTGGAACCGCTCGGGGAAGGCGTAGTACCAGTCCTTGAAGCAGTCGTCCTTCAGAATCTGGGTGTGGATCTCCGCCACGCCGTTGATATAGGAGCCGACGTAAATGGACAGGTTCGCCATGTGGGCGGTGTTGTCTTTCACGATGAACAGACCCGGATGCTCCCACTTGAGCTTCTGGTCAATGCGGCAGATGATGTCCACGATCTCGGGAACCACGCTGCGCATCAGATCCAGCGGCCACTTTTCCAGTGCCTCGCCCATGACGGTGTGGTTGGTGTAGGAGAAGGTCTTCTGAGCGACATTGAAGGCGTCGTCAAAGCTCATGCCCTCCGCCATCAGCAGGCGGATCAGCTCGGGGATGGACATGGCGGGATGGGTGTCGTTGAGCTGCACCGCGTAGAACTCGGCAAAGCGGCTCAGATCATCGCCATGGGCAATTTTGAAGGTGCGCAGCATATCCTGCAGGGACGCAGACGACAGCACATACTGCTGCTTGATGCGCAGGCGCTTGCCCTCCCATGTGGAGTCGTTGGGGTACAGGACGCGGGTGATGTCCTCGGCCTTGTTCTTGGCGTCCAGCGCCCGCAGATAGTCCTGATTGTTGAAGGCGTTGAAGTCCAGCTCCTCCTCGGCCTCGCACTGCCACAGGCGCAGTGTGCCCACGTTCTCGGTGCCGTAGCCGATGACGGGAACGTCGTAGGGAACGGCCAGAACGGTATGATCGGGGAATTTGACCTTCACGGTGTGGTTATAGCGGCGGAAGGACCAGGGGTCGCCGAACTTTGTCCAGTCGTCGGCGTTCTCCACCTGACTGCCGTCGGCGTCAAAGCTCTGCTTGAACAGACCGAACTTGTAGCGCAGGCCGTAGCCGGACAGGGGAATATCGGTGGAAGCAGCGCTGTCCAGGAAGCAGGCCGCCAGACGGCCAAGACCGCCGTTGCCCAGAGCGTCGTCCTCGATGTCCTCGAGAATCGCCAGATCGACCCCGTGCTCGGCAAACAGCTCCTTCATCTCGTCCAGAATTCCCAGATTAAACAGGTTGGAATACACCAGACGGCCGATCAGGTACTCGGCAGAGATGTAATACGCCTTGCGATTGGGCATACGGGTCTTCTTGGAATGGCTCCAATCGTCGGAAATGGCCATCATAACAGCCTGACCCAGCGCTTCATGCAGCTCCTGAGGGGTCGCCTCCTGCAAAGAAACGTCGTAGGTGTACTTGAGCTGTGCCTCCGTCCATTTCAGGATGTTCAGACAGTTGTTGTTCATGTTAGCTCTCCATTCTTAAAGCGGGTGCGCCGCCATGGCTTATTGATACGGTCCCTTCCAGACAGACTTTTGATAGTATATCATATTCCGATCAGCATGTCCAGTTGAAACCGCCCCGAAAACGGCAAACAGGAAACTTTTTGCCGGTATCCGTCTGAGCGTGGGTTCTCCGGAGGAACTCCGGGGGAAGACGCCCCTGCGGCGGCGGAAAAGCGGCAGTTTCGGAAATTTGAAACGTTTCCAATTCTTGCAGATTCCTATTTAGAATAATACTATTTTCCCATTTTGTCAAGTAAAACCGGATGTAATATCAGACATAACATTTTTTTTGCCGGGTTTTATGGATTCTGCCCGTTTTGGAAGGCCCCTATACCCCGCCCCCCGGCAATGTTAAAAGCACGTTCACATTTCGTCTATTTACTTTTCCCCGGAAGGATGGTATAATGAAAAACCATAGCGGAAAGGAGGCGGTTGTTTGAGCCGGTTTTTGGATGAATTAAAGGACTTCTGGAAAAAAGGCGACATATTTCTGCTGATCCTGTGCCTGATCGTGTCCGGTTTTGGCTGCGTTTTTATTGCCAGCGCCACTTCCGCCGACAAGTTTGGCGGCAATATCAAATATATTATCATTCAGCTGGCGGCTACCGGTCTGGGCGTCATGATGTACGCGCTGGTGTCCTCCATCGATCTGGACTTTCTCTCGGAACACCGGATGGTGATGGTGGCTTTCAACTGTGCGCTGCTTCTCATGCTGATAAGCCCCTTGGGTACCGACCACGGCTCCGGTAACCGAAGCTGGATCAACCTGGGCTTTATCAGCGTTCAGCCCGCCGAGGTCTGCAAGATCACCTATGTCGTTATTATGGCGTCGGTCATGTCGGCGCACCAGAACCGAATATCCAGCCTGCCGTCTATTATGCACATGTGCCTTCATCTGGGACTGCTGGTGGGACTGAACATGGTGCTGTCCGGCGACGCGGGCGTTTCCCTGATCTTCGTGTTTATCTTCATCGGTATGGCCTTCGGCGGCGGCGTCAGCCTGTGGTGGTTTGCTTTGGCCATCGGTCTGATCGCGGCGGCGTTCCCGATCCTGTGGCAGTTCCTCGGCGAGTACCAGCAGAACCGGTTCCTGATCCTGTTTGACGACACCATCGACCCCACGGGCATCAACGAGCGCTACCACTCCATGATGAACCTGCGCTCCCTCACCGGCGGCGGCCTGACGGGACAGGGACTGTTCAACGGCAACCGTACCCAGAGCGGCAGCCTGTTCGCCCAGCACACGGACTATATTTTCTCGTCCATGGGCGAGGAGCTGGGCTTCGTGGGGTGCCTTGCGATCATGATTATGGAAATGGCCATCATCGCCCGGTGCATCTATGTGGGCATGCACTGTCAGGACTATATGCGCCGGCTGGTATGCTACGGCGCCGCGTCGGCGCTGATGTTCCAGGTGATGATCAACACCGGCATGTGCATCGGCGTTATGCCCGTTATCGGTCTGACCCTGCCGTTGATCAGCTACGGTGGTTCTTCGGTGGTTACGATCTACGCCATGCTCGGCCTTGTCTCCGGTGCCCACGCGCGACCACAAAGTCTGAGCCATGAACGATACGTGCAGCCATACAGGTAAACAAGCCTCATGCGCCCCGTCCTTTTCAGGGCGGGGCGCAAAAAAGAAAAAAGGAAATTCCGGAAAAAGTGGTTGACTTTCCGGAAAAACGTGGTATAATAAGCTCTGCTTCGGTATGGAGGCATAGCTCAGCTGGTTAGAGCGCATGCTTCACACGCATGAGGTCACAGGTTCGAGTCCTGTTGTCTCCACCAGGTATTATATAGAGGATTTGTGTAACGGTAGCACACCGGACTCTGACTCCGTTTGCGGGGGTTCGAATCCCTCATCCTCTGCCAGGTCCACTGTAGTCGCAAGATTACAGTGGACTTTTTTGCATCAAGGGCGCTCCGCTTTCATCGGAGCGCCCTTGATGCTTTATTTGATTGCCGCGCTGTTGTTCAGCAGCAGCGTGCTGTAGAGGAACAGCACGTCCTGACCGTGAAAGTCCAGAAACTGCCCCAGATAGTCGCTTCGGATGTACCGAAGGTCTACCAGCGTCACCTTGGCGTAGTCGTTTACCAGCAGCGGAACGATGCTGCTTCCGAAGGAATCCCGGAATACAATCAACTCCCGGTCAGTGGCCGCGTTGGGGTTTTCGATGGTCAGCAGACTCCGGGCACCGGAGAGATACACGTCGTACAGGTCTTTGCTGCTTAGCTTGGTCATGTCGTAGACAGCGGTGGTTTCTCCCGTTTCGTAGTCGTACACCCGGCAGTCGCCCAGCAGGTCGCTTTTCAGCAGGTACATGGTATCCGGCTGCATGGGCAGCGCCGCCTGACCGTAGTACACGCCGTAGAAGGGCTTTTCCAGCGGGGTGACGGTGTAATCCTCCTGCCGGGGAGAAGACACCCCCAGTGCCTGACACAGCGCCTGTGCCGCCGGGAGCAGACGTTCCTGCCGCCAATGGGTATCGGTGCGGTAGTAATCCTGAATGGACAGGCTGTCCGTCAGGCGGATGGGAGACGCCCATGGCATTCCGCCCTCCACCATGGCAAAGAGCCGGTCATAGTCCAGAGACAGCTGCCCGGCGGACTGCGCCAGATAGAAGCCCTTGTCCGGGACGATGGCAAGGTAAATTCTGGAATCGGTGGAGGAAAGATAGGTTTCGTATACGCTGCTGAACCGCTCCAGTGCGTGGTTGACCGAGGCTTCGCTCAGGGGATATTCCTGTGCCGCAGCATAGCCTTGGGAGATATAAATGCCGCTTTTGTCGCTTTGCCGCAGAACGAAGCGATGAAACAGAGACTTGGCCTCGCGGAAAGTATCCCGCAGGGGGAACTGATCCAGACTGGCGTCCTCAAAATCCGTCATGAAGCTGCCGTCCAGCAGTTTTTTTCCCTGAATGGCGGGCTTCTGCGCCAGCTGGCGGCGCTCCGCGACGGAAATGTCCCGGCTGGGCGCCAGCCACGCCCACACAGCCAGCACCGCCCAGACGGCCGCCACGGTGATCACGCGAATTCGATTTTTCATACTGCAGCCCCCTTAAAACCGGAAATACAGGAACGGGCTGAAGGAGCCATCCACCAGATAGGCCGTGCAGACGATCAGCAGCGCCAGCATTGCCGCGGCTTCCAGCACGACGCCCGCCTTCGTTCCGTCAATGCGCCACGCCGCGTTTTTCACCACCGGCGTGGAGCCGAAAATGCCCAGCACGAACAGGACGGCATAGCTTTTCAGGTAGTACAGCGTTTCGGCGGAGGTCAGGCTCAGGCTGCCGAAGCCGAACAGTCCGGCAAAGTCCTGCCCCGCCTGCGCAAGACTGTCCGCGTTGAACAGGACGAAACTGAGGACTACCGCCAGCAGCACATAGCCATGGCGCAGGACGCCCGGCAGCCTTTGCAGGACGGGAATCCACTTTTCCGCCAGCAGAAGCGCGGCAAACAGCAGCCCCCACAGCACGAAATTCCACGCCGCGCCGTGCCACAGCCCCGTAAGCATCCACACGGTGAGGATGTTCAGAACCCACCGCCAGCGGCTGACCCGGCTGCCGCCCATGGGGATATATACATAGTCCCGGAACCAGCTGCCAAGGCTGATATGCCACCGCCGCCAGAACTCCGTGACGCTTCTGGAGAGGTAGGGATAGTTAAAATTCTCGACAAAATGGAACCCCAGCACCCGCCCCAGGCCGATGGCCATGTCGGAATAGCCGGAAAAGTCGAAGTAAATGTTCAGGGTGAAGGCCACGGCGTACATCCAGTAAAACAGGACGGATTTTTCGCCGCTCTGTCGGAACAGCCGGATCAGCAGGGCAAAGTTATCCGCAAGGATGACCTTTTTCCCCAGCCCCACCAGAAACCGCCGCAGACCCACCGCCGCGTTTTCCCAGCTGTGATCCCGGTGCTCCAGCTCCCGTGCGATGTCCGCGTAGCGGACGATGGGACCTGCAATCAGCTGGGGGAACAGGGCGACGTATGCGCCGAAGTTGATGAGGTTCTTCTGTGCCGGGACGCTGCCGCGATAGACGTCGATGGTGTAGCTCAGGCACTGGAAGGTGTAAAAGCTGATGCCGACGGGCAGCGCCAAATGGAGCAGGGGAATTTTCAGGCCGGTGACGGCGTTCAGACTGCCGATGAAGAAGTCCGCGTACTTGAAAACCCCCAGCAGCCCCACGCTGATGACGATGGACGCCAGCAGCCAGCGCTTTTTCCGCTTCCGGGAGCGTTCGATGCCCAGGCCGCAGACGTAGCACAGCACGATGGTGAACACCATCAGGGGCAGCAGCCGCAGCTCCCCCCAGCCGTAAAAAATCAGGCTGGCAAGGAGCAGAACGGCATTTTTCCCCTTCCGGGGCGTGATAAAATACACCGCCAGCACCGCCGGGAGGAAATAATATAGGAAGGGGATGCTTGAAAAAACCATAGGCGTGTTCGCTCCTGAGAACTCTTATAAAAATGGCAGCGATGGAATCGCTGCCATTTTGGAAACCTTAAATCACAAATTCGGGTTCGCCGACGACCTTGCCGAAGGCGTCCACAAAGGACTGGGCGGTGAGGTCGTAGCTGGTGTCCAGCATAATGAGCATCACCACGTCACGGTAGCCGGTGACCAGCATGTCGTCCGCTTCCACGCAGACCCACTTGCGGGGGTTGATGCCGGACTTCATGGCTTCGGCGACGGACTTGATGTCCTCACCCGGCGCGACCCGCACCATGACCATGGAAAAGGCGATGGAGCCGATCATCGGCTCGAACACCGCAGCCTCCGTCAGTACGCCGGCGTTATCCAGACCGGTGTTGCTCTTGATGGCCCACTGCCCTTCCTCGCTGGTGTCGGTGAGGTCGATGGTCTCGACGCCGCCGTCGAACTCCACCGGCTGCTGGGCAACGATTTCGTTCAGCAGCTCCTCCATGGTTCCCTCCACCTGATCGGGGGAGGTGGTTTCCGTGGGCTTGGATCCGGCACAGCCGGAAAGCAGGGACAGCGCCATGGCTGCCGCCAGAATTGCAGTTAAAAATCTTTTCATGTTTCATTTCCTCCTGAAATTATTTCGGGTAAATCGTCTCTTCCAATAAGCATGCCCCAAAAACAGCAGGAGCATACCGGCGGCCGCGCCGCAGCTGTCAATGCACACGTCCCGGATGCCGGGGCCGCGGCCGGGGACGAAGATCTGGATGGTCTCGTCGATGCAGGCAGCGGCCACGCCCAGCGCGAACGCCGGAAGCCGCTTTTTTCCCAGCATCCCGAACAGCCAGCCAAGCAGCAGTCCCAACGCGCCAAATTCGGCAAAATGGGCGCACTTTCGCAGCAGGCCGTCGCCGGATGGAGCTGCTTCACCGGGGGGAAACAGGCCGTCCAGCAGCGCCTTCAGCGTGCCGCTGATCTGTCCGGAGACTTCCGCCGGGAGCAGGGAATTGCCCCAGATAAAGACCAGATTGCAAAGCAGAAGCACAGTACACAGCGTCATGCGGCGCTTTGTGCGCTTCACGCCAGAACCCCCAGATGCTCCAGCAGGATCTTCACGCCCAGCAGAATCAGAATGACGCCGCCGGCAAACTCGGCCTTTTTCTCATACCGGCTGCCGAACACGTTGCCGATCTTCACGCCCAGAGCGGACAGCAGGCAGGTGCAGATGCCGATAAACGCCGCCGCCAGCCAGATGTTCACGCTGCCGACCATGGCAAGGGAAATGCCGACGGCCAGCGCGTCTATGGAAGTCGCCACGGCCATGAGAAACATGGTCCTGACGGACAGGTCAGCGTCCTTTTCCGGGTCGTCGCCGGATTCCTCTTCCTTCTCCAGCGCTTCCTTCAGCATGTTGATGCCGATGATGACCAGCAGACCGAAGGCAACCCAGTGGTCGAACGCTTCAATGGCTTCGGCAAACAGCGAGCCAAGGAAAAAGCCGGTCACGGGCATCAGCATCTGGAAGCCGCCGAACCAGAGTCCGCAGGTCGCCTCCGCCTTCAGCGTTGCCTTTTTCATGGCAAGGCCCTTGCATACGGATACCGCGAAGGCGTCCATGCTCAGTCCCACCGCCAGCAAGAACAGTTCTCCGATTCCCATAAAAAATCCTCCGTACTGAATACAAGTCAGCACAGAGAAACGAAGAGACTGTGCCGGCCTGCAAAAGTCTCGTCATTTCAGGCTGAACCGGGGCCTCACCAGTATGTCGATTCAGTCCCGCGTTGTGCGCCGACCACTCCCTCTTCACGGCGCATTATAACAAAGATTCCTCCGCTCGTCAAGGCGAAGCGGAGGAATACACAGTTATTTTACAAATGGGTCATTGCCCATTCCACGACCAGCACCGCGGCGCTGCTGCTGAGGGCGACCACGATCAGACTCTTGCCCCGGTAGGCCAGAATCACCGCTACCACCAGCGCCGCCGCGCCGCTTAAGATAGAAGCGGTGCTGCTGAGGATGGAGGGGAACGTCATGGCCGTCAGGCAGCAATAGGGAACGTAGTACAAAAACGAGCGCAAAAAACGGCTCTTAATGGGCTTGCGGAAGATCGTCATGGGCAGGACGCGGATGAGGTAGGTCGTCAGCGCCATGGCGAGGATGTACAGATAAATGTTCATGCCGCTTCCCTCTCTTCCTTCACCGGGAACAGCGCGGCGCAGATGGCGGCGGCTGCCACGGTGCAGATCACGATGGACAGTCCCGGGGAAACGGTTTTCAGCCCCGGCGTCCAGGAAAACAGGCTGCTGAAGATCAGCGCCAGCACCACCGCGACAAAAATGTCCCGGTTCTTCTTCGCGGGGGGCACCACGATGGCGACGAACATGCCGTAGAGCATGACCCCCAGCGCCGTCCGGATGGAGAGCGGCAGGATCGACCCGGCCAGTGCGCCGCACAGCGTCCCCAGCGTCCAGCCGATAAAGGGCAGCGTCCCCAGCCCCAGCAGGAACGGCACCGTCAGGGGTGCTTCCCGCGCCATGGCGAGGGCGAAAATTTCATCCGTATTGAAAAACGCGATCAGAAGCCGGGGCAGCAGGCCGATCTTCTCACCCATCCGCTGGCTCAGCGCCAGACTCATCAGGGCGTAGCGGCTGTTGATGACCAGCTGGGTCAGCACCATTTCCCACAGTGTGGCGGCGGCGACGATGAGGGTCAGCCCCGCGAACTGCCCCGCGCTGGTCAGGTTCGTAGCGGAGATCAGCACCGCGTCCAGCGTTTTTACGCCCTGGGACACGGCCATGGCGCCGAAACCGAAGCTCACCGAAAAATATCCCATCCCCACAGGCAATCCACGGTTGACGCCCACGCGGTATTCATTGTTGTTCATAAATAACACTTCTCTATGTCTCTTTTTTCCGGCAAACGCCGCCGGATGGTCAGCGGACGCCCTGATATTCCATCAGCTCCAGAACGTCCTGTCCCCGTTTGGTCAGCGCCATGCTGCCCCGGACGGGACTGGCGTCATAGGCGGGGGTATGGTAATCTTTCAGGGGCTTGTCATAGTCAAGGGAAATCAGGCCCTTTTTCTCCAGAATTTGCAGCAGAAGCTCTTTTCCCACTTCCTCCGGGAAAACCGGCGCTTCCTTTTCCTGAATCACCGGCAGAAAGGCGCACTCTCCCAGCCGGTGCAGAAAGCTGATCTCTTCTTCCGTAAGCTCCAGCTCCAGACCGCACCCGGAACAGCCGCCGCTGCATCCGCCGCAGGATTCACATTTGCCCATATTCGGTGTCCTCCTTTTTTCAGGGTATCATAGCAGATGGGCGGCAAAATGTCAAATTGTCCGCACGCTCGACGCGCCCCTTGCGCTTTTTTCAAAATTAGGGTATACTATAGGCACAGAAAAATACCAAGGAGGAATTGTTATGTCCGTCATGCACATTACGAAGGCCAATTACGACGAGCTGGTGAAAAACAGCGATAAGCCCGTGCTGCTGGATTTCTGGGCGCCCTGGTGCGGCCCGTGCCGGATGGTCGGCCCCATTGTGGAGGAGATCGCCCAGGAGCGGGAGGACATTGCCGTGGGCAAGATCAACGTGGACGAGGAAGTGGAGCTTGCCATGGAATTCGGCGTCGCCAGCATCCCCACGCTGGTGGTCGTGGAACACGGCGAGGTCATGAACAAGGCCATCGGCTACATGCCGAAGGCAGAGATCGAGGAACTGCTGGGCTGACACGGCAGAACCCATAGGAACGTTCAGGCGGCGCTTTTAAGCGCCGCCTGAATTTTTTACTTTTTGTGCTGGTAATAGTACTGCTTGATGGCTTGGAACGACTCGCCGCTGATGACGTGCTCGATCCGGCACGCATCGTCGGTGGCGGTCTTTTCGTCCACGCCCAGACGGATCAGCAGCTCCGAGAGCACCGTGTGGCGCTCGTAGATCGTCTCCGCCAGCTTTTTCCCGGAATCCGTCAGCGTGATCGCGCCGTCTTTTTCCATGAGGATATACCCGCCCTCCCGGAGAATGCCCATCGCGCGGGAAACGCTGGGCTTGGAATACCCCAGATATTCGCTGACGTCAATGGAGCGGACATACCCGCTTTTCTTCGCCAAAACCAGTATAGCCTCAAGATACATTTCACCCGATTCCCGGACAGTCATTCGGCTCATCTCCTTTTTATAAGAATATCACACTTTCCCGCTGAATGCAAGCGGCGGATTTCCGGGAAAAGGGAAGTCCCATGGGACGTTCGGGGTGAACTGTGGAATCTTCACAAATTTTCACTGCCATTTTCTACGTTTTGGCAAGGCGATTCTGCGGGTTTCCGGTTAATGGCGATCAGGACAGCGCCGAAATATTTGCGCTTGCGGAGAAAGTCCGCGAGGCTGCCGCCGTAGTTGTCCGCGCCGGTAGAGTTGCGGTAGGTGTTGTAGCCGATGAATCCCTCGTCTGTGTGGTGCAGCGCCACGAAGTGCGCGCCGAAGCGGTATTTATTCCGCCAGTGGTAGAACAGGATGCAGGCGTCCGCGTTTTTTGCCGCCTCGTCGAAGCGTTTGGTGTCCACGACGATCTTCACGGGGAAGCCCCACTTCCGGAAGCACACCGCAGGCCCCCAGAAGGAGGTGCCGGTGTTGCCGTGGATCAGGGGCAGCTGCCATTCGTAGTAGCGGATCAGCGCCGGGATGTCCGTTTTGTACCCCAGAATTTGCAGGGCGTTCCAGGTGGCGACCCATCCGCAGCCCACGTCCGCCGAGGCACGCAGGCCGTAGCGGTACTGCCCTTTGGGAATGTCGTGCTGGTTGTAGATGAAATCGTTCATAGCTGCTGCTCCATAACCGGATGCTCTGCAATGTAATCGTCCAGAATGCCCGCCGCAGTCATGACCATATGGGCGCAGGGGCGGGTCTTGTAAAATTCCGCCGTGCGGGGCGTGGGATTGGGGTCGGATGGCGGATTGTCCAGAATCTCCCGGCAGATAATGCTGCCGATCTCCTCCCGGAACTGCCCGGCCAGGGTCTGCACCAGCCGGTAATGGGCTTTTTTGTTCACGTCGTTCTCGCCGGGGTCGTCGTAGCCGTACAGAAGCCCCGCCACCATCAGCATCCCGCTGACCGCACCGCAGACCTCCCGCATCCGCCCCATGCCGCCGCCGAAGGAGGACGCCAGCTTCGCCGCGAAGCTCTTTTCAAGCCCCGTTACGTCGCTGAAGGCTTCCAGCACCGCCTGAGCGCAGTTGCAGTCGGATAAAAAGAGCTCCGCCGCCAATTCCCTGTGATCCATCGCTGTTTCCTCCGTATATTTGATAGAACCAGTTTACCGGGAGAAGGGGCAAATGTCAAGCCGGGATTCGCCCTCGGATAGACGACAGGTGCCGGATTCGCCGAAATGGAATGGTAGGGTTCGCTTCTGATTTGGAAGATTATACAAAAAACGCGGATGCACCGAAAAAGCTATTGACAATCGGAAACCGCGATGCTAGGATACACTCAAAATTGAATCGCTTGATAGAGGCGCGGTACTCATCAGTACCCTCCGGCAAGGTCGTGCAGCCGCCGAAGGAGAAAGGGATCACCGCCGAAGTATGGGAAATCTGCCCGGGTTTTTCATACTGGGTCGTCAGAGAACATCTGCCGGACTGTCACAAAAAATCTTTGTGAAGCGCTATCATTGGCTGTTCGGATCACCCCTTTCTTTTTGTGGGGTCTCCGCATTTCCATGGACCGCTTTCCAAAGCGGTTCATTTTTTAATGCAAAAAAGAAAGGTCGATCCCAAAATGAAGAAGCTTGTATCCGTTATCCTGTCCCTGCTCATGATTCTGTCCATGACCGCCTGTGGAAGCTCTGCTTCCGACGCTCCCGCCGCTTCCGCCGCACCCACTGCGGCCAGTTCCGTGGTTCTCTCCGGCGTGGAGGACGGCGTGCTCACCGTGGGCATGGAGTGTGCCTACGCCCCCTACAACTGGACCCAGATGGACGACTCCAACGGCGCTGTTCCCATCGCTAACAACCCCGGCGCTTATGCCAACGGCTATGACGTCATGATCGCCAAGAAGATCTGCGAGGCCAACGGCTGGGAGCTGGAGATTATGGCCATCGGCTGGGACGGTCTGGTTCCCGCGCTGAACGCCGGTCAGCTGGACGCCGTCATTGCCGGTCAGTCCATGACCGAGACGCGGCTTCAGGAAGTTGACATGGCAGGCCCTTACTTCTACGCTTCCATCGTCTGCGTCACCCGGAAGGATAGCCCCTTGGCCTCCGCCACCGGCATTTCCCAGCTTTCCGGCTCCTGCACCGCTCAGACCGGCACCATCTGGTATGACACCTGCCTGCCCCAGATCGAGGGCGCGCAGCTGATGCCCGCTTCCGAAACGGCTCCGGCCATGGTCATGGCCGTCACCTCCGGCACTGTGGATTACATCTGCACCGATATGCCCACCGCTATGGGCGCCTGCGCCACCTACGACAATCTGGTGATTCTGGACTTCTCCGGCAGCGAGGACAATTTTAAGGTAGACGCCGGTGAGATCAACATCGGTATCTCCGTGGTCAAGGGCAACACCACCCTGCTGGACGCCATGAATGCGGTCCTCAGCGGAATGACCGTGGAGGACATGAACCAGATCATGAACGAGGCGATTGCCGTTCAGCCCGCGATCTGAGGTGCCTCATGGATAAGCTTGCAAAACTCACGACCGACATCGGAAAGCTCTGGGAAACCTACTCCGGCGCTTATTTTACCGGTATCCGGAACACGCTGGTTCTGGCGGTGGTCGCGACCCTGATCGGCTGCGTGATCGGCCTGCTGTGCGGCATTCTCAACACCATTCCCTATACCCGGCAGGATCCGCCGGTCAAGCGCTTCTTTCTGAAGCTGCTGCGGGCGCTGATCCGGATTTACGTGGAGGTGTTCCGGGGAACGCCCATGGTCTTACAGGCGGTGTTCATCTTCTACGGCCTGCCCTACTTCACCGACGGCGCGGTGGCCTTCAAGGGAATGGGCGGCATCTGGGTGGCAGCCATCATCGTGGTGTCCATCAACACCGGCGCGTACATGGCTGAATCCGTCCGGGGCGGCATTATCTCCATTGACCCCGGCCAGACCGAGGGCGCGAAGGCCATCGGTATGACCCATGTGCAGACCATGGTGAACGTCATCATGCCTCAGGCGCTGCGGAACATCATCCCCCAGATCGGCAACAACTTTATTATCAACATCAAGGACACCTCCGTGATGTTCGTCATCGGCTTCGTGGAGTTTTTCGCCACCCATCGGAACATTGTGGGCGTCAATCTGCTGTATTTTCCCTCAGCCGTGATCGAGATGGCGGGGTATCTGATGCTGACGCTGGCGGCGTCTTTCCTGCTGCGCCTGCTTGAAAAGCGGCTGGACGGCAGCGACAATTACGAACTGGTCAGTACGGACTCTTTGGCCATGAGCGCCGGTACCTATTCCCACCCCAGCCGCAAGACGCCCTTCGACGAGCGCAGCGGCGAATTTGATTCCGGAAGACCGAAAGGAGAATATTAATATGGAAGACGTGATTTTACAGGTCAACCACCTTTCCAAGTCTTTTGGAAGCCATGAGGTTCTCCGGGACATCGACTTTACCGTAGCCAAAGGCGACGTGACCTCCATCATCGGCGCTTCCGGCTCCGGAAAAAGCACGCTGCTTCGGTGCATCAACCTGCTGGAAACGCCCACCTCCGGCGAGGTCTGTTACCACGGCAAGAACGTGGCTGGGCGGGGCATCAACGCGCCGGCCTACCGCGCCCATGTGGGTATGGTGTTTCAGTCCTTCAATCTGTTCAACAATATGACGGTGCTGGAAAACTGCATGGTCGGTCAGGTGAAGGTGCTGAAGCGGAGCCGTGAGGAAGCCCGGGCTCACGCGATGACCTATCTGGAAAAGGTGGGCATGGCGCCCTACATCAACGCCAAGCCCCGGCAGATCTCCGGCGGCCAGAAGCAGCGGGTAGCCATTGCCCGGGCGCTGGCTATGGATCCGGAGGTGCTGCTGTTCGACGAACCCACCTCCGCGCTGGACCCGGAGATGGTGGGTGAGGTGCTGAACGTGATGCGGTCTCTTGCGCGGGAAGGGATGACCATGCTGGTGGTGACCCACGAGATGGCCTTCGCCCGGGACGTGAGCAATCATGTGGTGTTTATGAGTCAGGGCATCATCTGCGAGGAAGGCGTACCCTCCGAAGTGTTTGGAAACCCGCAGAAGCAGGAAACAAAGGATTTCCTCGCCCGGTTCCGCAGCGCCTGATACTGAAAAGAGTTACCGCCGGGGCAATTGCCCCGGCGGTATTTTTTGTGTTCTTGCGGCCGGATCACGATTACAGTACGCAATGTACGTTTTGCAGGTAGAAAACCGCGGAGTAGGTGGCGTTGCCCTGCACCATCGGGCAAGCAGTAATGGCATCAAAGTTCTTGTAACCGTCGAGTTTTATGTCAAAATATCCATTTGGCTCTGTGTAATTGATATCCTGTACAAATTCCCAGTTGCCGTTGTGCCTGACATAGATTTTCCACTTTCCATTCACCTTTGCACCATGCAAGCCGCCTGCCTCCAGATAGAACCGGAAGGAATCGCAGTCTTCTACTTCAAAGGATAATTCCAGAACAGAACTACGTCCGTTATTCCCGTAATGGTAGTACTCATCTGACCATTCTCCCCCAATTTCATCAATAGTAATTCCTTCTATTATACCATCGCGGCCTGCATGTAAAGTAGTCCCATAATAGTCCACGTCTTCATTCTCAGCCAGTGCGCCGTCTTCGTCGAAGTAGTACAGCGCGTTGTCGATTTCCTGAAGATCTACATACTTTTCGCCATCCTGAATGTAATAGCGCTTTCCGCTTATGGTGTGCCAGCCGTCCGTGAGGGCCTCTGTTTCCGTCGGGGCGGGAGGCTCGGTGTACGTGACTTTTTCGGTGGGGGCGGCTTCAGTAGCGGCAGGTTCTGTAGTCGCGATCGCTTTCAGCTCGTTCTGGGCATCGGTGCGGTTATGGAACGCGCGCACTGCAAGCAGAACTACGACCACAAGAGCGACGGCTGCCAGAATGATGGGAAGTCTGGACTGCCAGGAATTGTTTTTTCCGCTGTTATTCGCCGCTGGAGGGTTCTGCCACTGGGTGGGCTGCTGAGGGGCCTGCCATTGAGTGCCCTGCTGCTGGGGGTTCTGCCATTGGGCGGGTTGCTGCTGGATGGGCTGCGGTTGGGTTTCCTGCTGCTGGGGCTGCTGGACGGGCTGCTGAGGCTGCTGCCACTGAGGGGACTGCTGAGGTTGCTTCTGTTCTGCTCCGCAATAGGGGCAGAATTTCACGGTTTCCGCGATTTCTTTGCCGCAGTTGTAACAATACATGTTCCTCTCTCCTTTGCTTTCGTATATAAATAATGTAACGCTTTGACCGGGCCGTGTCAACGATTCTTTTCTGATTTGATGCGGCGTTGGCACAGCGCGGTTGTTTAAGGATAATAGTCTTCCGCCTGGAAGGTCGGCCATCTGTCGCTATGGCTTTCAGCGCCGCCGGTGCATTTTCCGGAATCGACGAATACTTCAAAAACCGCATAGGTAACGGGGGCTTCTCCCTTGACGAAGTAGTCTTTAATGAAGAAATACAGCACGTTTTCGCCATCTTCCGTGGCGCGGCAGGCTTCTACGATATTGTCTTTGCACATTTCCCGCCCATAGAAGTTCCGATAGATGATAAGGCAGTCCTCAAGGCTGATGGGGTAGCTCAAAGATGCTTTTGGCTGAACCGGCTTATCGGACTGCTCAGAGGGCGTCTCCCCATTGTAGTAGATGCTGTATGTGCGTATCGTACCGTCAGAGTTCAGATGCTTGATTTCCGTTACATACCCATTCTCATCTGTCCGCAGTTCGGCTACCTCACTCAGCAGAGTGTACCAAACCGACTGTCCGGCTTTGTCCGGGATGGAAATTCCGACTTCTTCCCATATATCAGCATAGTTATCATAGAGAATAAACTCGAATGGCTTGTAATCTGTAATGACCGCAGGCTTCCCGTCTCCGAGCTGAGTCTCTTTCCGGATATCCCCATTCCCGTAATCATAGCTTTCCTCGCGCTGTTCCACGTTTCCGTCGGCGTCATAGATGTAGTCCGTGGTAAGGGTATATGGGCCATATTCCTCTACAGTGCGAGTCAGGCGGTTATCAAAGTCATAGACATACGTGGTTTTTGACCAGCTTTCAAATGTTTTGTTTTCGTTGAAAATCAGGTTGCCCGCATCATCATAGCGATAGGTACAATACCCGCCGCTGCCGTCCTCGTATGTCAGGTCACTGCGGGTAATATCCTGACGGACAAGCCGTGCCTGATCGTCGTAGGTCATGGACGTTTGCACCGTCCAGTCAACCGCTCCGTCTGTGAAGTATTCTTCACTGTACTCCGTCATCAGCAGATCGGCGCCGTAGGTGAACCGGATGATCGACCACGGCTGGCCGTCGTCGGTAATGCGGATCATGGTGGGCGTCGGCTGCCGGTACTGCGGTTCGCCCGGCGCGGCGGCTTCTGTGCTGACGGCCGCAGTGGATTCCACCGCGGCACTGGTCTGGGCGGAGGGCTTTGCGCTTTTGCCGGCACGTATGGCCAATGAACCGGCAATGGCCAGAACCAGTCCCACGCCGACCGCAATGCCGATCAGCAGATTCGCGCTGTGTGCCGTTTTTTGATTTGGCACGGGCTCGCCGCAATTTTCACAGAATTCTGCGGTCGGCGACAGCTCGTGGCCGCATTTTTTACAATGGTTCATGGTGTACTCCTTGATTGTTTTTTGGGGATGGGGGTAATCATTTATTTTGATATCCGAACAAGGTTACCGCTGGTTGCGTCATATTCCAGAGAACAAATCCTAGTTTCAGAGGCATCAAATGTTTCTTTCCTTCCAGCCGGGAAAACGGACGTCTGGATATCCTGAATTCGTGCTGGATTCCTCCAATCTTCGGCGGATTGCTAAGTTAGGCAAGCCCACCAGATATTATTTTTCCATAAGTGACCATGTATCTACAATTCTTGTTCCATCAACATCCCAACCAACAGCACGGACTTTTCCGTAACTGTCCACACAGATTGTATATCCCCAGCTTGCAACGTCAATACACCGGACATCTTGGAAAGACTCGATATCTCCATCATCCAGATATGCCCATGTTGATCTGTTTGTCACGATCGTTCCGTCCTCACGTATGCCAACCACGTAATCACAGCCATCTCCACCCTCACAAGACGCCAGAATTGCAACAATGTTATCCCAGCCAGATACCTCTGGGGTGGGGACCTCCAGAACCGCATCCACGAGCCCCCCTTCATATAAAGGCTTCTGACCAGTCACAAGAATGTGACCATCTGAAGTAAGTCCGTAAACGGCATATCTGGCAGCGGCGACATCAACAATCCCCACCCAGTCAGAAACATTGCATTGTCCGTACTCGTTGTTTCCGCATGCGACCACGGTTCCATCGCTTCGTAATCCCACAGTGTGAGTGGCTCCGGCCGCAACGTCTACAATGTCTTCCCAACCGGAAACATCGCACTCTCCATACCGATTTGTTCCTTCCGCAACGACTTTTCCGGATGAAGTCAGCCCAACAATGTGGTGGTCCTCCCCCCACAATCCCTCAAAATAATCAATTTGCACAATGTCTTTCCAGTTTCGGACATTTAAGGTTGGATCTGAGCAGACTACCGTCCCATCACTGCGCAATCCGGCAACAGTATCTCCACATGCTGAGAGTGAGCACATTCCCGTCCAACTCGAAAC
>OJKC01000437.1_pt1 | contig 36944 bp, 39 predicted proteins | sample 1596401 | NCBI WGS metagenome assembly OJKC01 (sample SAMEA4350162, study PRJEB24818) | metagenome | biome: human; feature: gut; material: faeces | place: Denmark | collected 2013-09 | reverse complement strand
ATATTGTCCGTTGTGCTCATCACGCTGTGCTGCATCATATTCGTAAAAAACGAGCCGCTTATGATAAGCGATGAAAAGATAGAGCTTAACGGCAAACGCACTGCGCTGTATCTTGCACTGTTTGCGCTGGCGATAGCGATTGTTTTTCGCGGCATACCGTATTGGATAGGGCTTATAATAATTCCAGCGGTGCTGTTCTTTGCCGACCGCCACGCGCTTGAATCGGTGGACTATCCGCTGCTTTTCACGTTCGTGTTCTTTTTCATATTCGCGGGCAATATGGCGCGCATGGATGCGGTAAGGAATTTCTTTTCCGCCCTGCTTTCAAAAAACACATTGCTTTTCAGCGCGCTTTCCTGCCAATGCATAAGCAACGTACCTTCGGCGATACTGCTTTCGCAGTTCACCGGCAACTATGCGGAGCTGCTTATAGGCGTGAACGTGGGCGGGGTAGGCACGCTTATTGCCTCGCTTGCCAGCCTTATCACCTTCCGCGAATACGTTAAGCACGACCCCAAAAGCACCCGTCGCTATATTGCGGAATTTTCCGCCTTCAACTTCGGCTTTCTTATAATACTCATTGCCTTTGAGCAGTTTGTGATGAAGGTATAAATAACCCCTTGCTATAAAGCGCGGGTATGGTATAATCAATTTATCGACAATATTCTACAAAATACGACATGACCATGATAGCCCTACGGAGGACAAGTATGCGTACCCACATTGCCCTGCTCTTGTGCCTTATTCTATGCTTATGCGCCGCGACGCCATCAAAGGCGCTTGGCGGGATATTTATGGCCAATGTTAACGAAACGGAATGGAACGCGGAGAACGCCTGCTGGGTTGAACGACATTATATTGCCGCAGCGGACGAATTCTCCGCGTTTGTTTATGCTGCTCATGCGGAGGAATACGAGCGGGACGGCGTGCGCGCGCCGCTTGTGTGCGAAGCGTATATCGGCTCAGCCGACTCCGAACGTATCACGATTACGCTGGATGAAAATTGGCTCATCGGCATACAGACAGTTGTGTACTTAGTCAATGCAGAGCTTATAATAGGCGAAAACGCCGCGGCTGTGAATTACGGCAGCATATATATCGAATCCGGCAGTACGCTTACAGTCAACGGCGCGCTTGAGAACGAGGCCATTGAATATGCGTCCGGCGAACTTAGGCTGAACTGCGGCATATACATACGCGACGGCGGCACTCTTAACGCCCTGAATGGCGAATATACGGGCGGCGGCAAGCTATACAAAAGCGCAAACGGCGCCGCGCTCGGCACGGAACAGGGCGAAGCCCTGCGCTTTTCAAACGGGCATGAGCTTTCGGCGCTGCTTGCCCAATGCGGCGAATATACTGCGCTTTATGCCTGCGGCGCGGTAACGCTTGATTCGGCATTTACTCTGCCGTATGGCACTGAAATAGTGATAGACGGCGGCAATTCGCTTACCCTTGCGCCGGGCGCGTCGCTTGAGTGTACGGGGAACATATGGGTCAACGGCGGTGCGCTTACGGTAGGCGGCGGCGCGAACATCGCATTCGTCAACGCGGCTGCGCGCATATGGGCAAATGCGGAAGCGGGTTCATCTGTGATTGGGCCGGGGCTTGAAAGCATAACCGTGCGGTACACCAAAAAAGGTGTAAACTCGCAGGCGGACATGGACGCGGCTCTTGGCGGCGCGTATTCGGACGAAATTATACACATTATTGATGTAAATACGCCTGTTAGTATAAACCAAGCATGGAACGTGGGCGAAAATATGCTTATTCGCGTTAACGGCGGCGCACAGCTTACGCTTAATGCGGTAGTCACTCTCCGCGGTGCGCTGCAGGTTTATAACGGCGCGGAGCTGAACATATGTGCCGCGCTTACGAATGAAGCATATGGCAACGTGGCCGGAGTTGAGCGCGGGCTGTGCGTATTTGCGGGCGGCACGGCAATGCTTGCATCCGGCGGCAAATATGCGGGCGATGGCACGCGGCGCGTGTACGGCAGCATGGACGGCTTCTGCCATGCGGAAACGGAAGCGGAGCTGAACGCGGCGCTTTCATCCGGCACGAATACGGTGCATGTAAGTCAGGATGCTATTGTTGCGGTAAACGGCGCGGTGAGCATACCGCGCGGAGTCACGCTTAAACTGCTTTCGGGTGCGCGGTTGAGCATTGCGGACGGCGCGCTGCTGATAAACACGGGCGCAATAGAGCTGAGCGAAACCGCTGCGCTGCACATATCACACGGTGCGCAATATATCCGCGGCGGGGAAGAAAAGTTCAGCGGCACGGTAACGGGGCTTGATCCTCAGCCGCGGCTTTTCAATAGCACTACCGCCCGGGCAGTCGGCCTGTTCACCGATGCAAGCGCGGAGTATGCCCCACTTTGCACGGATGCCGTGCGGATGTTTGAAGATATGCGGCTGCGCTATGCGCTCAGTATTGGCAAAAGTATAGCCGGCATGGACGTATCGTTTGAAGAGGGGAGCGGATTGAGCGCGCAGTGGAGCACGGCGGACGGCGGCGCGGCAATAACGCTGCTCGGCCGCGGGAGTGAAACCGAGGAGACAGTATGCCTAAATATAGCCTTCGCAGACGGCACGGCGGAGAGCTATTGCTTTATCGTTCGCATGAGCGAAACCGAAGGCGCGTACAGGGTGGGTGATATTGACCGAAGCGGCCGCATAGACGTGCGCGACGCGGTGCTGCTCTGCATAAAAATAGCTAAGGGCGACGCCGATGCGGACATAAACGGCGACGGCAGGCTGAACGTTGCAGACGCTGCCGCGCTGTGCAGAATTATTTTCCAAGGCTGAGCGCGGTTGCAAAGGCGCGAAGCGTACTATATAATAAGCATATCTGTACGAACGGAGGGGAGAAGAATGAGCGGAGCGAAAAGAATACTTGCCGCACTTGTTGCCGCGGCGGTGCTTTTGATGGGCACGGCGGCGCTTGCGGAGGATACTAAGATAAACATAAGCGCGGGCGAGGCCGGTGCGGACGGCACAATAACCGTTACCATAAGCCTAAGCGGTGATACAAGCGTTGCCGGCGCGCAGCTTGCGCTTGATTATGATGAAACAATGCTGGAACTTGTCAATGTGAAAAACGGGGCGATAGTTTCCGGCGGCATAAGCGCCACCAATGACGAAGAGCCTGGCAGCGTTATATTCATATGGAGCACGCTTATGGGCAGCAAACAGCCGGGCGAACTTCTCAAACTCACGTTCCGCCCCAAAGAGGGCGCGCACGGCAGCACGGAGATAAAGCTGGACAATGCGCTCACGGAAACCATGATAATAGACGAAGAGCTCAACGAGCTTGCATATACCGAGGGCAGCGCCACGCTGGAGCTTGCATCCGCGACTAACACTCCCGCGCCAACTGCCGCGCCGGAGCAGAGCGCGCAGCCCACGCAGGCGCCTGCCGCTACCGCCAACCCCAATGCGGACGTTACAATGGACATAGGCCAGAACACCACCATTTCCGGCGGAAGCGGCACAATATGGTCCAGCAGCAACGAACGCGTGGCCACCGTTGACCAAAGCGGCAGCGTGACAGCCCATGCGGAGGGCGAAGCCGTAATTTATGCCATAAGCGAGGACGGAGCAAGCGTTACCGAAACCGTTGTGTCCGTGGGCAGTCGGCAGGCGGGTGAATCACCGGCACCGCAGACAGACGCTCCCGCGCAGACGGACGCGGCGCAGACGGATGCCGCGCAGGTGACCGTTGCCGAAACGGAGGACGACGGGCCTTCGGTTTGGATGTGGCTGCTTTTCGCGGCGGCTGTGATAACGGGGATAGCCTCTATTTATCTGGCCATCCGCGCCATGCGCCGCAGGTAATTGGCAGGAAATAACAAGTAAATCAACAGTTTGTGAATAATACCCGCAAAGGAACAGAATAACCTTGCTTATATTGCTTTTTGCGGGTATAATACTATATAACTATAGGTGGTGGAGGTATGCCCATCGCCTGCTCCGGTCCAAATACATAAGGAGTTTAAAGGCATTACATGAAACGACAGAGAATCGTAGCAGCTTGGCTCGCGTGCATAATGGCGGCGTTTGTGCTGCCGTTCGCTGCGCTTGCCGAGGGGGGAGATATCGCCATAAGCCTTAGCGGCGGCAACGCTGCGCTTGCGGTGGGCGATTATCTTAGCGTCAATGTTAAGTTTGATGCGGCTGTTGCAAGCTTTGGCGGCGCGGAGTTCAATGTTGAGTACGACAGCACGGTGCTTGAGTTCGTGTCCTACACGGCGCTGCTGGGCAGCACGGCAGACGAGGACACGGCTGAAAGCGGCAGCGGAACCGGCATGCTCAACTACGGCGGCGTTAAAGACGGCAAGGTGAAGATACTGCTTGTCAATGCGGGTATCATCAGCGGCGGCGATACGAGCATTGCGGCAAACACCGTGATAGGCAATATTGTGTTCAAGGTGATAGGTCAAAATACCACCGGCACAAGCTACAAAATAGCAAGCGAGGGATTTAGCGCCATAGCGGCGGAGAAAACCGGCGAAACAGAAACGGCGCTGACCCCTGCCGGCAGCACATTCACGGAAACCACTGTGACCGTGAGCGACAGCGTGACCTATCCCACGGCGGGCGCGCCCACCATATACTGCCTGACGAGCGAGAAGGACGGCGCTGTTACGCTTTCGCTCAAGGCGAACATTGCCGATTTGCAGCGGCTGAACATGCAGCTTACGCTTGACGGCTATACTGGTATTGCCAAGGTAGAAGGCTGCCCGCTCAATGTTACGGTAAGCAACAATGTTGCCACGATAACCTATGATGCGCAAAACGGCAGCGGCGTGGACATGCGCAGCGGCGTGGCGGTGCTGACTATGAAAAAAACGGGCGCAAGCCAAAGCATTACCTCAGAGCCCAAGGCCATAGCCACAAAGGACGCCAACGGCGCCCTCAGCCCAATAACAAAGCCCACCGTAACCGATGACCCGTATGGGGGGTATGCATTGGGCGATGTTAATGGGGATGGGAAGATAAATACGCTGGATGCAATGATGACATTGAGAGCGGCAGTGGGCATTGAAAGTTTGGATGCAATACAAACGATTCGTGCAGATATAGATGGAAATGGTAAGATAAATACTATGGACGCAATGATGATTCTTCGAAGGGCAGTAGGATTGCTTGACGAGAATTATAAAAATATATATTAAGTGAAGGCAGAAGGCTGGATTTCGAAAGGAGATAGAAAATGACAAAAAAAAGAGTGCTGGCATTGATATCATCTCTTGTTATGCTTATCAATATGATTCTTCCTTCGTTTACGTTGGCTGAGGAAAATCCGACGCTGATTGTGGACTTGAGTTCTAACTCGTTGAGCGTTGGCGAAGAATTTACTGCAAGCGTAAAGTTTGGCGATTTGAGTAAGTCTGGAATTGACCTTAATACTGTTGGTTCAATTCAAGTCGAACTTTCATATCCAAGCGACTATATAGAGTTTGTTTCATGCAACGAGGACGATATGTTCTGGCCTTCAAAGGCAATTGTAGAAATAAACTATAAGGAAGCTGGTAAAGTAAAATATGGCTTAATAGCCTCGAAGGGAATAACCTTGAGTGATGACGATGTAATGTTTACTGTTACACTTAAGGCAAAAGCTGTTGTTGCAAATGTAAACATAAGCGCGATGTGTGAATCGTTAGCGGATGTAAAGCCGACCTCTGCGAATGTTTCAGAAGGCTCCGCCACCCTCACCATCGTCAACCCCTGCACAGGCATAACGCTTGACAAGGACACGCTGACCATAGCCCGCGGCGAAACGGCTACGCTTACCGCTACAACATTACCCGCCGACACTACCGATAAGGTAGTTTGGAGCAGCGCGGACAAGACCATTGCTACCGTTGAGAACGGCGTTGTGACCGCCGTTGGATTGGGCGAAACCACCGTAACCGCTGCCTGCGGAGACAAGACCGCAAGCTGCAAGGTCACCGTGACCAAGGCCACTATAGCCGGTACTGCCAATATATATACCAAGGAAGGATTTTTTTACGGCGCAACGCTCGGCGCAAGCCCCCTTATTACCAATGATGGCTGGGAGACTGCCATAACTACCATAAAGTGGTACCGCGATGGCGAAGCCGATTCAATAGCCACCGGAGATAAATATAAGATCGGTGAAAAGGATATTGGCAAGCAGCTTTATATAATAGTTACTGCTGATAAGTACACCGGCGAACTGAAGTCCAAGTTGACGGATGTTATCGAAAAAGCCACGAAGGATGCCCCCGCCAAGCCCATAATCGAAGCCAACGAGAACGTTATAACCGTTACTAACGTTGACCCAAATGCGGAATACATGCTGATGGGGGATGTTACTGACTTTAAGTTTGGCAAGGCGACTACGTTCAAGGTGAATTACGGCATGACTTACTATGTCATAGCTCGTTATCCCGAGACCGCTACCCATAAAGAGAGTGAGGAAGCTCAAAGCGATCCTGTTACTATTGACAAGGCCCCGTGCAATCTGACCGTTACTGCGGGCGAAGGCGGCACGGTTGATGTTATTCCCGAAGGCACCGTGCGCGAAGGCGACAAGGTCAAACTTACCGCTAACCCCGGTGACTTTGACCACAAGTTCGTCAAGTGGGAAGTTACCGGTATAACCCTGACGGAAGAAGCAGCGAAGGCTAACCCGATAACCTTCACCATAGGCAGCACGGACGTGACGGTAAAGGCTGTGTTTGAGAAGAAGGAAGCCGTTATTATAAACTTCAACGTCCTCAACTTCACCTATGACGGCACACAAAAGACGCCTGAAATCGGCCCTGAAGAAGTTGTAGGCATGGATCGGACTATTGAATATTTCGACAGCCTGAATAACAAGCTTAAATCTGCTCCTACCGAAGCAGGTACATATAAAGTTAAGGTAACGTTTACCTCCAGCGAAGCTTCTGAATACCGCAAGACCTGGGCGGACGCAACGTTCACCATAGCAAGGGCTGAGCAAACTGCGCCTGCCGCGCCTACCCCCACGAATGCAACTTCCAATAGCTTTGAGCTGGACATTGTTGCCGAACAGGAATATGTAATCAGCACTACTCAGGCTACCCCCGCTGAAAGCGAGTGGAAGCAGGGCACTGAACTGACCAGCCCCGTTACCGGCCTTAAACCCGCGACTACATATTATGTGTTCACCCGCGTTAAGGGCAATAACAACTATAACCCCTCTCCGGCAGTCTACGCAACGGTAACGACTGCGCATACCTATGCGTGGAAAGTTGAAGGCTCCGGCGTTGTCGGCGTGAATGTGCGCGTTGGCGGAACGTTGTACGAAAGCCTGAAAGGTACAATAAAGAATACAGGTACGGGCGAGCTTACGGGCATAACCGCTACCATTGACAATGAAACTAACTTTACGCTTGAAGCCGTACCCGGCACGCTTGCAAGCAAAGGCAGTTTGAATATAACCGTAAAGCCGAAGGACATCAAAACCGACAAGGCAGGCGAATACAAGGCTGCCGTTACCGTTAAGGCAAAGGATGTCAGCGACATAACCGTTAATTTCACCATAAAGGTTACGGAGAAGGAGACTGCTGAGATTTCCGGTATAACCGATACCACCGTGACCTTCAACGGCAAAACTCAGGGCATTGACCTGAGCAAAGCTGTGGTTACCGGCGGCGGTGAGGCGCTTGACGCGAGTAAACTGACCGTTACCTACGATGCGGCGGAAACCAGGAACGCCGGTGAATATATCGCTACCATTAAGTACGAGGATGCGGACTACATCGGCAGCACCACCGCGAAGCTTATAATAAATAAGCAGGACGTTACCGTAACAGGCTTCAAGGCACAGTCCAAGGTGTATGACGGCAACGCCGATGCCGCGGTTGACAGCACCAACGCTAAGCTTTACGGCATGATAGAAGGTACGGTGGTTGGCTTCGATAAGTCCGGCCTCACGTTTAAGTTCGATGATAAGAACGTCGGCACGAGCAAGGCCGTTAAGAACACCGCGCCCATAACCCTCACCGGTACGGATGCGGGCAACTATAACCTGACCAACCCCATCGTTGAGCTTACGGCCGACATTACCGCAAAGCCCGTGACCGTAACGGCTGCCGTTGCCGAAAAGACCTATGATGGCCTTACAAATAACGCAGCTGTTACCCTGAGCGCACCTGAATTGATAGCGGGTGATGACGTGCAGTTCGACAAGGTAACGGGTACATACGTTACCGCCGACGCGGGCGACGCCGTGGAGGTCGAGGTGAATTACGCTATTTCCGGTGCGGATCGGGGCAATTACAATATTACCAAAGCTGAAGAAAAGACTTACGGCAAGGTAAATAAGGCCGATCTGAACGTCATACTCACCGCGCCCGCCGCCGTTACATATGACGGCAAGACGCATGAAGTAAGCAGCGTTACCGATAACCGCGTTGCGGCTGATAGCGGCAAGACGCTCTATACCCTGACCTATAATAATAAGGATGCGCTTCCTGTTGATGCGGGTATTTACAGCGCAACCGCTAAGCTGACCGACGAGGGCAGCAAGAACTATATCCTGAAAGCAAATACCGTTGACCTCGTTATCAACAAGGCCGGCATGAGCGCGACCAATAAGGAATACACCGTTGCGTTCATGCTTGCGGGCGCGCAGACCCGAAAGCTGAGCGATTTGCAGCTTGCTCCCGACAACGTAAGCGGTAAGTGGAGCGTTACCACCGGAACTAATGAAATTCTTGACGGCGAAGCTAAGATAGATGGCGAGAACCTCGTGTTCACCGTCAAGTCCGGCCTTACCACTGCGGACATCGGCAAAAAGGTTGAGTTGACGCTCACCTTCACGCCCGACAAGAACTATAACCACGTCACCGCCACCGTTACCGTGACCCTGGCGCAGGATACTTACACCAACAGCATCGTTGGCACCCTGCCAACTCAGGTGAAGCTGGGCGACGCGCTTGATTTCACCGGCGTGCAGCTCGTTACCAAGTTCGGCAGCGGCGCACCGGACCAGACGCTTGACGTTAACGATTCCACCAAGGTTGAAGTGACCACCACTTACGACCACACCGCCAAGGAAATAGGCGTAAAGGCCGTAACCTTCACTGATAAGGCGAACAGCGGCATAACCTATACCCACACCTTCACCGTTGTGGACGTGCTTGAAGGCGTTAAGCTTGCAGCTGACCAGATAGAGTACAACTATAAGCTGAAGGAAGCGACCACCATCGGCTTCGACGGTAAGATACACGCCGTGTATAAGTCCGGCGCAAAGAAGGCGCTGAATCATGCGGACGTTGTACTTACCATGAGCGACGGCACGGTAGTTGACAGCGCGAAGGAAGCGCGCCTGCTGAACACCCTTGGCACCGCTACTATAACGATTACCTATACCGAAAAGTATCTTGACGGTACAAGCGATAAGCAAAGCGTTGCTATAACCGTTTCCGTAACAGCAGACCCCGTTAAGCCGGATGGCACGCCCAATGCCGAGGGCTTCGCGGTTACGCCGATACCCGATGCGGGCAAGGAAATGGAATATAAGGACGACGCAGGGAACAAGGTGGAGCCGGAAAATGTGCAGGGCAAGCTTGCCGATGCCGCACCGGGTACACTTGAAGAGGAAGTTAAGAAGAACCCCACGTTCAATAATGTCGGCAACGGCGATGTTGTGTATGAAAACATCAGCTTTAAGGATGAAAATGGCAAGCCTGTAACGTTTGCAAACGGCAAGATGCAGGTGACCGTGCCCTATCCCGCCGATTCCGATAAGGGTGACGAATTTGTGATGCTGATACCCGACGGCGAGGGCAAGATGAAAGCCATAGTGCCGCAAAAGACCGCGGACGGCTTGCAGTTTGAAATAGAAAACAGCGATGTGACATTTGCCATAGGCTGGTACACTCCCGCGCCTTCACCCGTACTGCCCTCCGAGCCTGAAAGAGACCCTGAGGATAACTTCTGGAACGAGGTTTACTGGACGCTCCTTCGCAGCGGACAGGGCAGCGTTATAACCGCCAATGCCGGCTATTACGACAGGGTGCCGCAGGGCGTGCTCCGCGCGGTGGACATAAGCGGCAATACGCTTATAATCAACTCCGCATTCGGTGTGCAGGTGGTTGTAACCCCCGGTGCGCTTGAAAAGCTGGGCATGTACCGCATATTCTATCCCATCAGCTACCTTAAGGAAATGCTCAAGGGCAGCAGCGTTATAAGCGGCAGCGGCACAACGGGCATTACCGTGGGAGTGCTTATGCCCACAACGGGCGACGCAACCGTGGTTGAGCATCCCTATACCATGACTCCTGCCACCGCGGGCATTATCCCCGGCCTTGAGAGCGCGGCCAATGCCCGCCCCGTGATAGACAATGCGGACGGCGTAAGCGTGCTGGATGGCGCGCAGCGCAACGAAGGCGCGGTAATAGGCGGCGGCATGCTTATCGGCCTCGGCCTGCTGGCGCTGCTCGGCGCGGCATATGTGACCATGCGCAAGCGCGGCAACTGATATTAACTGAACATACCCGAACCTTGGGGCCAAGCGTAACAAACTTGGCCCCGAATGTTATTCGGATGAGGAGGGGGAACACATATGAAAAAGAAACTGCTTTGCCTTATGCTTGCCGCACTTATGCTAACCAGCGTATGCGCATTTGCGGAAGGCGAGACAACCGAACCTGAACAGACGATAGAGCCCGAACAGACCATTGAACCCGAGCAAACAACGGAAGCGGAGCGGACTGCCGCGCCCGAAACGGGTGCGGACGATGCACCGCTTATAGACGTGGACGCAACGCCTGCGCCGAGCGGGAACGAAACTATTGAAATCCCCGCCGAGCTGGACGGCGTGTTCCAGTTTGGCGATTCTTACGGCGAACAGCTAAGCATTGACTTTGAGCAGAACCTGCCGGCCAGAGCAGCAGTCTTTGCCGATGAAACCGACGACGGCAGCTTTACTACCGCCAAGCGCGCTACCTTTGCCGCCCGTTTGCGTAATGCCATACTAAACCTTACCCCCAGCATAGATCTGAGCGATCTTAATATAAACTATGATGGGGATAAACCGGAAGGACAACGCCCCAATAAAACCGGACTCGATAGCACAATATCCGCCGTGCTTAACAGCGTACCGCAGTCTTTCGTCTGCACAAGCGATGGTATGAAATACTCCATCTCTGGCGGCAGGTTCACTATGCTCAGCCTTAATCTTAAAGCAAATGCGGCCGCCATGTGCGCCGATTACGACAGCGAAAAGCAGGCCGTGCTGAATAGTCTGTTTCCCAACGGCACTTCCGACATGAGCAAAACCGAAATTGCCTTGGCAATACATGATTACTTAGCCTTACATACGCGCTATGACTATGCTGCCGTGGAAAGCGGCTCAAAGGATAACCCGAATATGTATAATGCCTACGGCGTGCTGGTGAACGGCCTTGCCGTGTGTCAAGGCTATGCGCTGGCGTATATAGATTTGCTCAGGGAAGTGGACGTGGAAAGCTACTTCGTATCCTCAAGCAATCTTAATCACGGCTGGAACGTGATAAATACCGAATCCGGTTGGTATCACAGCGACGTTACTTGGGACGACCCAAGGCCCAACATAGGGGAATATACCAACGATGGCGACTATATGGGCTATTGTCAGCATGATTATTTCATGAACACAACGGCGCAGATACAACAAAACCACTTCGTAGCGAACAGCAAAACATACGATGCTGCAACGAGCGTTATATTCGGCACAACGCCCATCGTTGCAGCGAAGGAGCATACAAACTCCGCTTTCTGGAGCGGCATAAAGTGCGGCATGGTGCGCATAAACGGCACTTGGTATTATAACGACAGCGCGTTTTGGGGCATGCCCAGCGGTTCAACCTATTTGCCGTATATGAAGGGCAACATTTGCTCCACGCCCTACGGCACTGAGCGTCAGGCCAATGTTATTGCCCAAAATGCAACGCCCTTTGCAGCCGTGGACAACAGCCTTGTTTACGGTAGGTTCAGCGCACAGTTTGTTACAGACGCCATAATGTGCTACGATACCGCCACCGGCGCGGCAAGGAAGCTTGCCGATGTTGCAGGCGATACCATGGTGACGGAAATCGCCGCGGGCAGACTAAATCTTAATAATGGGCTTTATGACCGCGGCACGGTGGTGTATACGGACGCTAACTCCAATCTGTATACCATTAAGCCGAATCAATCACTTGACTTGGGCGATGTGAACTGTGACGGCAGGCTTACCATTGCGGACGTTATACTGATATGCAGGTATATAATGGGTGATGCTGTGCTGAGCGGCACCGAATTTGCCGCTGCGGACATAAACAATGACGGCAAGGTGAACGCGGCGGACGGCGTGCTCCTTTGCCAAATGATATCGGAAGGGAATGAATGATGAAGCTTAAAAGAACCATTGCGGCGCTTATGGCGCTTGCCGTAATAGCCGCGTGCGCAGCGTCGCTTGCCCTGACCGGCGATGTTGATGGGGATGGCGCAATAGGCGTGAAGGACGCCGTGCTTTTGTGCCGGGCCATTGCGGATGGCGGCGCGGGCGCGAACGACATGCTCAGCATGGATGTTGATGCTGATGGGCGGCTCACCGTGGCAGATCTTGCCTATATCTGCCGCGCCATAATGGACAACAGCGTGGTTTTCCCGCGCGATGCGCAGAACGCCGCATACAGCAAGGATGTTAAATAGAAACTAAGCATATAAAAAGCCCGCCTTGACACAGGCGGGCTTTTAGTTGTTTGCTCAGTATCCCATTTCGGAAAGCATCATGTCCGCAACGGTGGCTATTGCGCTGTTCGCGCTCAACGTGGCCACGGCGTAATGCAGCGTGCCTATGTCGGCTGTGTGCTTTGCATATGCGCGGCCCTCGCCGTATTTGTTCAGCATCAGCTCATTTATGGCAATCGCGTCCACTTGGCCCTTGTCCAGCGCGTCAAAAAGGTCTGTATACGATGCATAGCCGGTTATGCTTGCCGTGTTGTAGCCGGAATCCTTATAGTCGCTGTAATAGCTGAAAAGCAGGTTTCTCGTCGCGCCGGACGGCACATATAGGTTTGAACTGCTTGCAGACTGTATGCAGCCCACCTTCAGCTTGCTCATGTCCGCGTTCTCGTTGCCGGGCTTAACCAGTATGTAGCACGGGTCGTCATAATAAGCGCGGGAGTAGGCGTATGCGGCGTTCGCGCCGCGCGGCATAAGGCATATTGCCGCATCTATGCTGCCGTCCCTCAGCTTTGCGCCAACGCTCATGCTTGTCACCTCAACTGCTTCAAGCGCGGGAATATCCCCCGTGTAATCATCGGAGTTGGACATTATGCGTTCCGCCAGCGCCTGAGCTATTTCCCATTCAAGCCCCGTCCCGTCCTCCGCAAGGCCGGGCACATCGTTGCGCAGGCCAACGCGCAGCACGCCATTGTTCCAAACGTTGGCAATCTCCGCGCTGTTCATCAGCACCGGCTCTGGCCTGAGCAGCAGCGCTAAGAGTATGACCGCAACCGCTGCACCGGCTATTATCAGCGCGCGGCGCAGCTTTTTACCCTGTTCGCCCTTCAGCATTATCACCGGGCGGGTATGTTTTTTTCTTATGCGGCGGTTTCTGCCGCTAAAAAACGAACGTATCTTCATATATAAATTATACAGCCTGCGCCCCACGTTGACAAGGCGGCTGTGTGTGGGATATAATTCATTATTGGTCCAAAACTGTAAACATTTAAGGAGATATACGATACATATGAAGAACCTTACTTCCGATCAGCTCAGGTCGCTGTACCTGAAATTCTTTGAAGAACGGGGCCATAAGGTTATCCCCTCCGCCTCGCTCATACCCGAAAACGACCCCTCCGTACTGTTCACCACGGCGGGAATGCATCCCCTTGTGCCCTATCTTATGGGGCAGGAGCATCCCGCGGGCAAGCGCCTTACGGACGTGCAGAAGTGCCTGCGCACGGGCGATATTGACGAGGTGGGCGACGCGAGCCATTGCACCTTCTTCGAAATGCTGGGCAACTGGAGCCTTGGCGACTACTTTAAGCATGAATCAATAGCCTGGAGCTATGAACTGCTCACCAGCGAAGAATGGCTGGGCATAGATAAGGACAGGCTGTATTTCACCTGCTTCGAGGGCGACGAAAATGCCCCGCGAGATACCGAATCGCACGATCGTTGGGTGGAAATGGGCGTTGACCCCAGCCATATATTCTATCTTGGCGCAAAGCATAACTGGTGGATACCCGGCAACTCCGGCCCCTGCGGCCCGGATACGGAGATTTTCTTCGATACCGGCAAGCCCAAGTGCTGCCCTGAGTGCAACCCTTCCTGCGACTGCGGCAAGTACCTTGAAATATGGAACAACGTTTTCATGCAGTATTATAAGGACGCCGAAGGCAACGTGACCCCGCTTGCCAAGCGCAACGTGGATACCGGCATGGGCCTCGACAGGACCATTGCAACCCTTCAGGGCGCGGAAAGCGTATACGATACCGATGGCTTCGCCCCCATAATTGCCCGCATTGCGGAGCTGAGCGGCAGGAATTATAATAACGACGAAGCCACAAAGAAGGCCTTCCGCATAATTGCGGATCATATAAGGAGCGCAACCTTTATACTGGGCGACCCCAGGGGCGTTACCCCGTCCAACGTGGACCAGGGCTATATTCTGCGCCGCCTTATCCGCCGCGCGATACGCTTCGCCATGCAGATAGGCATACCGGAAAACAGCCTTTCCAAGGTTGCCGAGGCCGTTATAGAAAGATATTGCCATGTGTATTCCGAACTCAAGGAAAATCAGGAAAAGATAACCACAGAGCTTGCAAAGGAAGAAGCCCGCTTCCAGCATACCCTAAAGAAGGGCATGAAGGAGTTCGAGCGCATGAAGGGCAGCTTTGCGGAGGGCAAAATAGACGGCGTTACCGCGTTCCATCTTTATGATACGTTTGGCTTCCCGATAGAGTTTACAGAGGAAATGGCCCGCGAAAACGGCCTTACCGTAGACCGTGCGGGCTTTGAGGCCGCGTTCAGTGAGCATCAGAACAAGAGTAAGCAGGGCGCGGAGCAGCGCTTCAAGGGCGGCCTTGCCGAAGCAAACGAGGTTACCGCGCGGCTGCATACCGCAACGCATCTGCTTCAGGCGGCGCTGCGCAAGGTGCTTGGTGACGGCGTTGCGCAGAAGGGCAGCAACATAACAACCGAAAGGCTCAGGTTCGATTTCAGCTTTGAGCGCAAGATGACTCCCGAAGAGGTCAAGGAAGTTGAAAAGCTGGTCAACGAAGCCATTCAGGCGGACGTACCCATAACCTGCGAGGAAATGACTGTTGACGAAGCCCGTGCGCAGGGCGCAATAGGCCTTTTCGGCGATAAGTACGGCGAAAAGGTAAAGGTGTATACCATGGGCAAATATTCAAAGGAGATCTGTGGCGGCCCGCATGCCGGCCATACCGGCGAGCTGGGCACGTTCAAGATAAAGAAGGAGGAGGCCTCCGGCGCCGGCGTGCGCAGGATAAAGGCCGTGCTGCAATAAGGCGATGAAGGATAATTCCGCGCAATGGTTTGAATACGATTGGCCGCTTGACGGGGCGATGGCGCGCTTCGGCGCGGACATGGCGCTGATAGATGCCGACAGGGCGGCGCGCCCGCTGCTGATGTATGTAAGCTGCCAAAGCCGCAGCGAAAAGCGGGAAACGCTCAGCGCGATAGAGCGCAGCATAGCATCGGGCGTTAAGGATAAGCTGATAAAAAAGCTTGGCGCACTGTATGCGGGGTATATAGAAATAGACGCGCAGATACAGTATTATTTCTATATTCACGATGCCGAGGAATTCGAGCGGGGCGAAACCATTGCCGAAAAAACGCCGCTTATGGACTGCACCGCTGGGCTTGCGGACGAACCGGATTGGCTCACGTATAAAACCCTGCTTTATCCGGATGCCGCAAAGCTGCAAACGGAGCTTAACCGCGACCATATTGCGCTTATGAAAAAACACGGCGACTGCATAAGTGCAGTCCGCCGCGTCACCTTCACGGTGTATTTCCCGACCGAAAGCATAATGCTCAATTTTGCGGAGGCTGCACGCAAGGCGGGTTTTGCCTATGCCGGGCCTAACTATTCGCCGGAGCGTGAATTGGCCTACGGGGCGGATATTGTGCGCCTGAGCTCGCTTAAAAAGGCGGATGTGGATGCGCTCACGACCCGCGTGATAAACCTTGCCGCGCAGTACGGCGGGGAGCTTGGCGAATGGAGCGCGCCCATAGTTGACCGCGGCGGCCCGCTGAACGCGATATAAGGGAGAGTTAATGATAAGGCTTACGGATGTTGACGAATCGAACTGGCTTGAGATTGCGCGGCTCAGCGTGAGCGAAGCGCAGCGGCGCTTCCTTGCGCCGCCGATCGGTATAATCGCGCGGGGATATGTTTACCGCGATTGCAATGCGCGCGTGATAGGCATTTGTAATGATGCTGAGATGGTCGGCGTTGCCCTTGTGCGGGACTTTACCGATGAACCCGTAGGTTATGACCTTCAGCAGTTCATGATAGGCGAGCGGTTCCAGAACAGGGGCTACGGCACCGCCGCGCTGAAGCTGATACTTGCTCAGTTGAAGGCAGAAGCGCGCTTTGACCATGTTGAGGTATGCGTGAAGAAGGATGATGCCGCCGCGCTGCATGTTTATGAAAAAACAGGTTTTGCCGACAGCGGCTACGTGGACGAATCCCTGCCCGATTGCGTGAATCTTATATGCTATTTAAGGTGAAATGATGTTTTACCGCCGTACACCACGAATGATGTACGGCGGTTTTGTGTTGCTTATAGGCCTGCGACTATTTCCGCTATCTGTACGGCGTTGGTTGCGGCGCCCTTGCGCAGCTGATCCCCGCAGCACCAAAGGTTAAGCCCGCGCTCGTCCGTCAGGTCGTCGCGTATGCGGCCAACGTAGACCAGATCCTGATCGGACGTGTCGAGCGGCATGGGGTAAACGCGGTTCGCAATGTCGTCCGTAAGGCGGCAGCCCGCTGCGGCGGCTATCAGCTCCCGCGCACGCGCTACGCTTATTTTCTCCTTGGTGCGTATCAATAAGGACACGCTGTGGCTGCGGAATACAGGCACGCGCACGCATGTGCAGCTTACCTTCAGCTCGGGGCTGTGCAGTATCTTCCGCCCCTCGTTTTGCAGCTTCATCTCCTCGCTCGTGTAGCCCATGAAGGCCTCGGAGCCTATCTGCGGTATCACGTTGTATGCTATCTGGTACGGGAAAACGCTTGGCTTAACGGCCTCGCCCGCGGCTATTGCCGCCGTTTCCTCGCTCAGTTCGCTTATGCCCTGCGCGCCCGCGCCGCTCACAGCCTGATAGGACGATGCTATTATGCTCTCTATCGAGCTTTCTTTGTTCAGCGCGTTCAGCGCAACCAGCGATATTATCGTTGTGCAGTTGGGGTTGGCTATTATGCCGCGGTGCTTACGCACGTCCTCGGGGTTTATCTCGCTTACCACCAGCGGCACGTCCTCATACAAGCGAAACGCGCTTGAATTGTCCACGAATACCGCGCCCGCCTTAACTATTGCCGGGGCGAAGCGCATGGCAACGTCGTTTTCCGCCGCGCCAAGCACTATGTCAAGCCCCTCGAACGCATCCTCGCTCGCCTGAATAACCGTGTGCTCCTTGCCCATAAAGCTTATGCGCTTGCCCGCGCTGCCTGCGCCCGCAAGCAGCCTAAGCTCGCTTATGGGGAACTTACGCTCCTCCAGCACCTTCATCATCTCGCGCCCAACCGCGCCCGTTGCGCCCAGTATGCCTATTCTGTATTGCCTCATGCTATGCTCCTTATCCTATCGTGGCAAAGCTGCTGTACAGCACCCGTATTGCCTGCTCAAAATCCTTTTCCTCAACGCCTACTATAATGTTCAGTTCTTCCGGGCCCTGCGTTATCATGCGAATGTTCACGCCGTTTTCGCCCAGCGCCGCGAATATTTTCCCCGATATGCCGGGGCGGAAGGCCATCCTGCGGCCGACTGCCGCAACAACGGCCAAATCTGATTCCGTCTTTATATGGTCCGGCTTTATGCTCCGCTCAAGCTCGCCAAGCAGCGAATACAGGCAGTCCGCCACGCTCGCGCTGGACACTACCAGCGACAGGCTGTCTATGCCCGAAGGAACGTATTCAACGTTCACGTTGGCTTTTTCAAATATTTCAAGTATCCGCCTCAGCACACCCGGCGTTGAGGACATGCCCGTTTTTGAAAGGGTTATCACCGTGTATCCCTTCCTGCCGGCTATGCCCGTTATAAAGCTGCGGTTCTGCTCCGTGCTGTCGTCAATGTCGCGCATTATCATTGTACCGGGGTGGTCAGGCTCGTTAGTATTGCGTATGTTGAGGGGGATGTTTTTCTCCCGCACGGGGAAAACCGCCCGCTCGTGCAGCACCTGCGCGCCTATGTAGCTAAGCTCCCTTAGTTCGCTGTATGTAAGCCTGTCTATATGCTCCGGATTTTCAACTATGCGCGGATCCGCCATAAGTATGCCCGAAACATCAGTCCAGTTTTCGTATACGTCCGCGTCAAGCGCCGCCGCCGCCAGCGCGCCTGTCACGTCGCTGCCGCCGCGCGTGAGCGTAAGTATGCGCCCGCCGGGGGCAATGCCGTAAAAGCCCGGGATTACCGCCCGCCTGTTGGCGGCAATGCGCCTGAGCGCGGAGTAGCTTGCTTCCTCATCTATGCTGCCGTCCAGCGCGAATGTGAGCCACAGCTTTGCGTCAATAAAGTCATAGCCCAGCGCGTCCGCCAGCAGCCTTGCGGAAAAGTATTCGCCGCGGCTTACAAGTTCATCCTCGCCTATGCCGTGCTGCATGCGCTTCCACAGCGCGTCAAATTCGGCCTCAAGCGGGGTATTAAGCCCAAGCTCGTCCCGAATGTCCAAATACCGCTGCTTCACCTGCTCAAATACGTCCATGCAGGATACACCGTATTTGATGTGAGCATAGCAAAGGTATAAAAGATCGGTTATCTTGTGGTCGTCCCTGCTCCGCTTGCCCGCGGCGGAGACCACGATTATCTTCCTTGCTTCGTCGGCCCGTATTATGGCGCATACCTTGCGTATCTGCGCGGCGTCCGCCATTGATGAACCGCCGAATTTGGCAACCTTAAGCATTGTTTATATATCTCCCCAAAAATTGAAAACAAATCATTCGGCAATGGCCGCCATGAAGCCGCAGAAGCCTTCCTCACGGCACATTGCGTGCGCCTGCTCAACCGAAAGCGGGGCGGTGATAACGGGCGCGCAGCCCTGCTTACGGATATAATACCGCTGGTACGCGCGGGAATTATCCACCTGCGCACGGGTGAACGAATCGATATAGAAGGCTGAACAGCCTTCGGCTATCGCGCGGCAGTCCGCAAGCACGTTGCTACCCGTTGGGTATGCGCCCGCGCCCGCGCCGAGGAAGCTTTGCCCGCCCATGTGCGCGGCGCAAAGGCGCATCATATTGCCGCATTCATATACGCGCGCTTCGCCCGCATCCACGCCGAAAAGCATGGGCTCCACCGCGGCGCTTATTGTGCCGAAGTGCCTTTCCGCATGGCCTATCAGGCGGCAGGCAAGGCCGTTTTCTTCAAAGAAGCGCATATCCTCCGCCGTAATATTGGCTATGCCGAAGCACGGCACGTCGCTTTCGCTTATCGATACGCCGTAGGCTATGTTTGCGCTGAGCACCAGCTTGCGCCGCGTATCCAGCCCGCATACATCGGCGGTTGGATCGGCCTCCGCGTAGCCAAGGCGCTGCGCATCGCTCAGCGCAGCGGCGTAATCCATGCCGCGGCGGCTCATCGCGTCCAGTATATAATTCGATGTGCCGTTCATTATGCCACTTACGGATATTATAGCGTCCACGCTTGCCGCGCGGGCAAGGGAGCTGAGCCACGGTATGCCGCCGCCCGCCGCCGCAGTACAGCGCAAGGACACGCCGTTTTCGCGCGCAAGTGCGGTAAGCTCATCATAATATGCGCACATAAGCTGCTTATTGGCTGTAACGACGTGCTTTTTAGCCCTAAGCGCAGCGCATATGTATTCATGCGCGGGTTCAAGCCCGCCCATGGCTTCAACTATTATGTCCGCGTCCGCTTCGTTAAGTATCTTATAAAAATCGCTTGTGACCATGCAGTTAAGCCCCTCAAGCGGCCTGCGCGCAAGCACGGCGCAAATGTTCAGCGAAAGCGGCCGCTCCGTAAGCAGCTCATAAAATCCGCGGCCGACCGTTCCGAATCCCAGCAAAGCAATGTTCATATATCAAAACTCCTTCCGTGCGGTACATTTATGGCTAAATGTACGCATACCAGATACATATGTTTTTGTAATGGAGACAAATATACCACTGTTTGCCGGAAAACGCAATAGGCAGAATAAGTTTTTTCTGCGCCGCGGCATCGCATTAACCGATGCCGCAAATAATATATTATAAAAATGCAACCACTTCCGCCCGAAAACCGTTTATAATAGCGTATATGCCTTTTTACAAGGCACGAAAGGAGACATATATTTATGAAAAAGACCATTGCGGCCGTATTGGCCATTATATTCGCGCTTGGCATGGTTGGCTGCGCCGCGAACGGAAACGGGCAGGGCACGGCCGAAACCGCGGGAAACCCGCTGGATGTGCTCAATAAAGTGTGGGACAGCTATACCGACGATGAAAAGTTCCCCGCCGCAGGCGGCGACATGAGCGAAGCGAACATGAAGGACGATGCGCCGGGCAACGTTGCGCTGGATGATGCGGATACGGTTGCATACCTCACCTCCTTCCCGGCGGACATGGTGGACAAGCTTGACGCCGCCGCCAGCCTTATGCACATGATGAACGCCAACACCTTCACCTGCGGAGCGTTCCGCCTGAAGGACGCCGCCGATGCGGACGCCGTGTGCGCCGCCATACACGACGGGCTTAATTCCAAGCAATGGATGTGCGGCTTTCCGGACAAGATGGTGATTGCCAAGGTTAGCGGCTGCATAGTATCCGTATACGGCGCAGAGGATTTGGTGAACACCTTCCGCGATAAGCTGACCGCCGCCTATGAAAACGCGGAGATAGTTTACGACGAGGCGATAGCGTTCTAAGCGCAAACGAAGGGAGGGAGCAGTTCATGCTGTTTTCAAGCGCGGCATTTTTATATAGCTTTCTGCCGCTGACAATAGCGGTGTATTTCCTTATGCCGCGGCGGCTTAAAAACGCGGCGCTGCTCCTGATGAGCCTTATATTCTATGCCTGGGGAGAGCCGCGCTATGTGGTGCTTATGGTGTTGTCCATAACCCAAGGCTATATATTCGCGCGGCTTATAGGCAAAAGCCGCGAAACGAAAAAAGCGAAGGCATATCTTATAATAAGCCTTGTGCTGAGCCTTGGCATGCTTGGCGTGTTCAAATACGCCAACTTTTTTGCGGAAAGCTTCGCCGCGGTATTCGGCCTCAAAATAGCCGCGCTTAACATTGCCCTGCCCATAGGCATAAGCTTTTATACGTTCCAGCTTATAAGCTACGTTATTGACGTTTACCGTGCGGACGTTGAGCCGCAGCGGGATTACGTTGCGTTTGCGGCGTACATATCCATGTTCCCCCAGCTTATAGCGGGGCCGATAGTGAGATACAGCGATATTGAAGCGGAGCTTACCGCGCGCGCATACGGCGCGGACAAGGCCGCATACGGCGCAAGGCGGTTTATACTGGGCCTTGGTAAAAAGGTGCTTATTGCAAACGTGCTTGCGGAGCTTGTGAACGCATTCAAGGCAAGCGGCGAAAAATCCACGCTGTTTTACTGGGTATATGCCGCGGCGTACATGCTGCATGTGTATTTCGATTTTTCCGGATACAGCGACATGGCGATTGGCCTTGGCTCGATATTCGGCTTTACGTTCCCCGAAAACTTCAATTATCCCTATATTGCCGCAAGCATAACCGAATTCTGGCGCAGATGGCATATGTCGCTAAGCTCCTGGTTCAGGGATTATGTGTATATCCCCCTTGGCGGCAGCCGCGTGAAAAAGCCGCGCGCGCTTTTGAACATTGCAACAGTATGGATGCTTACGGGCCTTTGGCACGGGGCGGACTGGAACTTTGTCATGTGGGGGATGATGTTCGCGGCGCTGCTGATCGCGGAAAAAACGCTGCTTTTAGGCTTTATAAAAAAGCACAGAGCAATAGGGCATATATACACGCTGTTTTTCGTTATGCTGTGCTTCATCATGTTTGACGCTTCGGGCGTTAAGGAAGGCTTTGAGACGATTGCCGCGCTGTTCGGCGCAAACGCGGCGGATAATACGGAGGCTTTATATTACCTTAGAAGCTACACCGTGCCGCTTATAATAGCAGCGTTTGGCGCAACGCCGTTACCTAAGCGCATAAAGGCGAAGCTTGAAGCCACGCGCATCGGCGGGGCGATAATGGCGATAGCGGAGCCTGTGGCGCTCGCGGCGCTGCTTTGCCTATGCACGGCGTATTTGATAGACGGGTCGTTCAACCCGTTCCTGTATTTCAGATTTTAGCGGAGGGGAGAGCATATGCGTACCAAGCTTAAAAGCATACTTACCGTTGCACTTGCGGCGGCAATAATATTCGGCTTTGCAATATGGGGAACGCTTAAAAAGGACGACGCGCAATCCCTCAGCGAAAGGCGCGCGCTGGCGACGATGCCAAAGCTCAGCATAGACAGCGTGCTTTCCGGCAAATTCATGAGCGAATACGAACAATATAAGCTTGACCAGTTCCCGCTTAGGGATGCTTTCCGCACGCTTAAGGCCGTGAATACATATTATGTATTTTCTCAGCGCGATAACAACGGCATTTATATAGTTGACGGCATAGCGAGCAAGCTTGACTATCCGTTAAATGAAAGCAGCGTTGCCCATGCGGCGGAGCGGTTCGGCTACGTTTACGATAATTATCTTGAGCCGAACGGTATTAAGGCGTATTTAAGCCTTGTGCCGGACAAGAACTATTTTATGGCCGATGCGAACGGCTACCTGAGCATAGACTACGATAAGCTGAAGGATATGCTTACATCAAATATGGTCTATGCGGAGTATATAGACATATTCGGCACGTTAAGCATAGAGGATTACTATAAAACGGATCTTCACTGGCGGCAGGAGAGGATACTTGACACGGCAAAGAAGCTTGCCGAGGGCATGGGCGCGGACGATGCGGCGGAATACACCGCGGCGGATGCGGATACGGATTTCTACGGCATATATTATGCCCAAAGCGCGCTGCCGTTGAAGCCGGATAAAATGTATTACATGCAGGGCGGGAGCATTGCGGATTATACCGTATATGACTACGAAAGCGAAAGCTATGTTGACGTATACGACATGGAAGCGCTAAGCGGGCGCGATCCGTACGAAATGTTCCTGCATGGGTCAAAGTCCGTGCTGACGATTGAAAACCCGAACAGCAGGAGCGGACGGTCGCTTATAATGTTTAGGGATTCGTTCGCTTCAAGCATTGCGCCGCTTATTGCGGAAGGGTTCGACAGGGTAACGCTTGTGGACATTCGCTATATCGCCCCTGAGCTGCTGTGGCGGATGGTGGATTTCACACAATATACCGATGCGCTGTTTCTATACGGCACGGGTGTTATAAACAACAGCGAAACAATAAAGTGAAGCTTACATGGGGCCGCGTGCGATAACGCGGCCTTTATGCTATAATATGAAAAAATCTGGTAACAGCGGAGGATACGGCTATGGATATACACGCGCTGGTGGAGTCGCAGCATAGATATTACCAGTCCGGAGCGACAAGGCCGGTGGAGTTTAGGATAGAGGCGCTCAGGAAGCTTCAGCGGGCCATACGCGCCAACGAAAAAATGCTTGCGGATGCGCTGAAGCAGGATTTGAACAAATCCGAAACAGAAAGCTACATGTGCGAAACGGGCATAGTACTGGAAGAACTTAGTTACCATATAAAGCACGTTGCCAAATGGGCCAAGGAAAGGCGGGTCAAAACGCCGATTGCTCAGTTCTATGCAAAAAGCTTCATTTCGCCCGAGCCTTACGGCGTGGCGCTCATTGTTTCGCCGTGGAATTACCCCGTGCAGCTTTGCTTAAATCCGCTAATCGGCGCAATATCCGCGGGCAACTGCGCCGTGGTAAAGCCGTCCGCCTATGCCGCGGCTACAAGCACCGCCATAGCCAAGCTGATAGGCGATACCTTCCCGCCGGAATACATTGCCGCCGTTGAGGGCGGCAGGGCGGAAAATCAGGCGCTGTTTGAAGAAAAGTTCGATTACATATTCTTTACCGGCAGCGTGGAGGTGGGCAAAACCGTTATGCAGGCGGCGGCGAAGCATCTTACGCCGGTTACGCTGGAGCTGGGCGGCAAAAGCCCCGCAATAGTGGATGAAACGGCGGACATAAAGCTGGCCGCGCGCAGGATAGCCTTCGGCAAGGTGCTCAACGCCGGACAGACGTGCGTTGAGCCGGACTATCTTTTGATACACCGCAGCGTTAAGGATGCGTTCATCAGCGCATATCGGGACGCGCTGGAGCAGTTTTTCCCAAACGGCGATATGCGGGACATGGTGAACATAATTAGCGAAAAGCATTACAACCGCGTAAAGGGGCTTATTCAGGGCGAAAGCATAGCCTTGGGCGGCACGTTTGACGACGAGCGCCGCTTCATCGCGCCCACGTTGCTTGATGATGTTTCGCCCGATGCGCCAATCATGCAGCAGGAGATATTTGGCCCCGTGCTGCCCATGCTGTGCTTTGATACGCTGAGTGAAGTTATATCCTTTGTCAACAGCCGTCCCAAGCCCCTTGCGTTTTATACATTCACGGCGGACAAGGCCGCCGAGCGCAGGCTGCTGGATAGCTGCTCCTTCGGCGGTGGCTGCGTGAACGATACTATAATTCACCTTGCCTCCTCCGCGCTGCCTTTCGGCGGGGTAGGGGAGAGCGGCATGGGCAGCTACCACGGCAAAAAAAGCTTCGATACGTTCACGCACGAGCGCAGCATAGTCAATAAATCAACCAAGATAGACCTCCCCATGCGCTACTTCCCGTACAGCAAACGGAAGCTTAGAATAATAAAGATGTTTATGAAGTGAGAACAAAGCCCGGGCGATTGCCCGGGCTTTTCCGTGCTTTGAAGGGTTACTTTTCCTCCGCTGCCGTTTCATCAAGATTATCCAAAGCGTATTGCAGACATTGTATTATAACGGCATTGAGCGAAAGATTGTTTTTATATGCAAGCTGTTCCAAACGCTCGCTCATGTCAACGGGTATGCGGAAGGTTTTTGTTATTGTTTCGCTGCCCGGTTTAAGCTTAAACACGGTTTATTCCTCCTTTGCGGCGCAATGTGCAGTACCTATATTTTGCACGATTGACGAAAGAAAATTTGCACCATGTTTGCAATAAAATGTGCTTGCAAAATACTTGCATAGATGTTAAAATTGACATAATCCAAAATTCTAATGAAAATGGGGGTAGAACAAGATGAAAAAACGTTGGTTGGCAGCAATACTCGTTGTAATGTTGCTGCTTGTGCAAGCCGCTGCATTGGCTGAAGGCGAAGGCGAATGCGAGCATGAATGGGTGTGGTGGGCAAGTGATACACACCACTGGAAAGAATGCAAGAAGTGCAACGAGAGTAAGGATGAAGCTCCACACAACATGAGTTTTGATGATACTAAGAATCTCTATGTGTGCAGCGTGTGCGGCCACGAATGCGACCATGAGCATGACTTTAGTGGTAATTGGGTTACGGATGACGTAGACCATTGGCATAAATGCAAGCATTGCGATGCTATTGATGAATACATACCTCACACCATGGTATCTGATGGGGAAGGCTATAAATGCAGCGTGTGCGGCTACACATGCGGCCATATGGAACATCAGTTTGATAAGTACGCTTTTGACTGGTCTCAGCATTGGAAAATATGTTCGGTAGAAGGCTGCGGTGTCGTAGATCCTTATTCGTTTGACGAGCATACTCTCGTGGGAGATGCCGAAAATGGCTATCGTTGCAGCATATGTGGATTTAGAACAGATCATACAGAGCATAGCTGGGGCGAGTGGGTAACTTATCATGACACCCATTGGAGGTACTGCGATATTGAAGGCTGTGATGAGTATCAAGGGGGCGAACATCAATGGAAAGATGTAGATGGTACGTTTAAGTGCAAAGTATGTGGTGCCGAGGCGAGCCATAAACCGCCGCATGTAATGGAGGACGACTGGAAACCAATGGATGGTGACAGACACTTTAAAACGTGTATCCATAATGATTGGTACGATTGGGAAGAGCATAAGTGGGGCGATCCGGACGAAGGAAAAGATCCTAATGAGTGCCAAGTTTGCGGGTATCGCAAACATGATGGCGAGCATAAATGGAGCGACTGGAAACCTGGCATTTATGTCCATTGGAAAGAGTGCAAGATAGAAGGTTGCCTTTCAACATACGAAGAAGAGCATCAATTTGACGCTGACGGCACGTGCGAATGCGGTTATATGGAACATGAGCACGTGCTTGGCAAGCCGCAGCAGTTCACTGACAACAATAAGGAATGGCATTATCGCCCCTGTACGTATACGAATGGCGATTTCAAATGCTTTGCGCGTAAGAATGAAAAGCACGAATTTGTCAACGGTGTATGCGAATGCGGATACATAATACACGAAGCGAAGGGCGATTGGAAGTACGATGAATACGTCCATTGGCACGAGTGCAAGTTCGATGGCTGCACAGATAAGCTTGGCGAAAACGAGCATGATCTTGTCAACGGCGTATGCAGAGTTTGCGGCTACGGGAAGATAGATTATCCTGTTTATGACGATGTACAGCCCATTGTTTCCGCCCCGCTGCCGCCGCAGACCGGCGACGCAAGCTATCTTGCGATTGGCATTGGCATGATTGCCGCGGCGGTGTGCATTGCGCTGAGGAAGAAGCAGAGCAACTGATAAGAGAACAGAATAACTCAATGCACCGAAAAGGCCGTCGCGAGACGGCCTTTTGCTATGCTTGGGTTTAGAACTTCAATCCGTTGATTATGTTTGCGTCGGCTACGACTTTGGCCTTGATGAGGGGCTTCTGGGAGGCCATTATTACTGTAACTCCGGGGCCGTGGCCGGCAAGCATGCAGTCAGAATGGATTATTACGCCGATGGCGACTGCGCCCGTGAGGAAGCCGCGGCCATACATATTGTCGCAATCCTGAAGCATTACTATGTCGCCGAAGCGGAGCTTGTCAAGCCCCAGCTCCTTCACCTTGGCGGGATCGTGCGTCATAATGTCGTAATCACCGCGGAAGGGCAGATTGGAGCCTATGCCGGAGCCCATAAGATAGGGCGGTATCACAGCCGCTACGGGTACGGTAAGCGTGCCGTCGCCGTTTTCCTCTATGCCAAGCTTTTCAAAAAGCTCGGGGTCAATGTTCATGGCGCTTATTTCGGGATAGTCCACAAGCTTGAGCCCCTGGCCGTGCGCACGGATGAGCACCTTATCCTCGGGGCAGAGCAGGTCAAGCGTTTCATCCTCAAAGTATATCATAACGTCCTCCGCGCCGCCGTGCTTGCCGGTGACGAAGCCGCGCTTGCCCTTGCCTTCACCGCTCATAACAACGGCCTCGTTGCCTATGCAGGAAAGTATGTTCAGATATTCGCTGAAATCCTTGTTGTCATGATAAAGCGATACGCCGGGTTCAATATGGTCGCCCGCAAGGCCGAAGGCACAGTCGCCCAGCTTTACATTATAATTGATGCCGCCTATGCCTGGGGTAAGGAAGGGCTTGCCGTCCTGCGCAACGCGCCAGCCGCGGCAGACATTGGGCCGTATTTTGCCCACGACGGAGCCTTTTACTACCTTTTCTTTGTTGGTTTTAAGCATTGGGAGTCTCCTTTCGCATTTGCCGTATTGACATATTTATATAGGATATGATACCTTAAACTGGCAAAAAAGCAAGAGTAAAAAGCGGCGAACGGGGCATAGAAACACCCGGATGCGTGTTTGCGAAAAAAGTTTGGTTTTTTTATAAAAAAAGCTTGATATTTCCATGAATATCGTGTAGAATATGAGCGTTGTGCGAATGGACGCAGTTTTTTCGCGCGGCGATAACGTGAAAGACTCAGCGGGAGGTTGCCGGTATGCCATCCGGGTAATTTCCGCCGAGGGCCCACGATACGGGCAACGGGCAAGTGCCCGGCCGAGGTATTTTAGAAACGAAACACTCGGCTGCGTGTACGGCCCCGATACTAAAAGGAGGAAGAAATAATATGGCAAATCAGAAGATCCGCATTAAGCTCAAGGCCTACGAGTGCAACCTTATCGACCAGAGCGCGGAAAAGATCGTGGATACGGCAAAGCGCACGGGCGCTCGCGTAAGCGGCCCCATACCCCTGCCGACGGAGAAGGAAATAGTTACCATCCTCCGTTCGCCCCACAAGTATAAGGACAGCAGAGAGCAGTTTGAGATGCGCACCCATAAGCGCCTGATCGATATCCTGCAGCCCTCCGCCAAGACGGTGGATGCGCTGATGAAGCTCGATCTCCCCGCGGGTGTTGATATCGAGATCAAGCTGTAAGCACGGAGGTGGATTTACAATGAAGAAAGCGATTTTGGGCACCAAGGTCGGCATGACCCAGATGTTCAGAGAAGACGGAACCATGATCCCCGTCACCGTAGTGCTTGCGGGCCCCTGCCCCGTGGTTCAGATTAAGACCACCGGCAAAGACGGCTACGAAGCCGTGCAGGTAGCCTTTGGCCCCGTCAGGGAAAAGCTCATCACCAAGCCTGAGCTCGGTCACCTGAAGAAGGCCGGCGTTGCCGCTCACCGCTATGTACGCGAATTCAAGCTGGATGATACCGCGACTTACGAAGTCGGTCAGGTCATTAAGGCTGACGTATTCGCCAACGGCGATAAGGTAGACGTTACCGGCAAGAGCAAGGGCAAGGGCTTCCAGGGCAACATCAAGCGTTGGAATCAGGCCCGCGGCCGCAAGACCCACGGTTCCCACTCCTACCGCGTAGCCGGTTCAATGGGCGCCTGCACCTACCCCGGCGAGGTATTCAAGACCAAGCGTCTGCCCGGTCATATGGGCTGCGAGCGCATCACGGTTCAGAACCTTGAGGTCGCCAGAGTGGACGCCGAAAGGAATCTGCTGCTCATAAAGGGCGCAATCCCCGGCGCCAAGGGTTCCCTGGTAATGGTTAGGGAAACCGTTAAGTAAGGGAAAGGAGAAGTAGAAAATGCCTAACGTAGCATTGCACAATATCGCCGGCGAAAACATCGGCGAGATCGCCCTGAGCGAGAATGTGTTTGGCGCTGAAGTAAATCAGTACGCCGTGCACGAAGTTGTTAAGGCTTATCTGGCCAATCAGCGCCAGGGCACGCAGAGCGCCCTGACCCGCGCCGAAGTACGCGGCGGCGGCATCAAGATCTACCGCCAGAAGGGTACCGGCCGCGCCCGCCACAGCAGCAACCGCGCGCCTATATTCACCCACGGCGGCGTAGTGTTCGCTCCCAAGCCGCGCGACTATCGCCTCAGCGTTAACAAGAAGGTCAAGCGCATCGCCATGAAGAGCGCACTGACCAGCAAAGTGAACGACAACGAAATCATCGTTTACAACGCGCTGGATATAGAGAACCCCAAGACCAAGGAAATGGTGAAGGTGCTCAACGCCATGAACGTCGGCAAGGCGCTCATAGTGCTCAGCGACAAGGATGAGATAGTAGAGCGCGCCGCCAGGAACATCCCCGGCGTAAAGACCACTCTGGTCAGCACTCTGAACGTGTACGAGATTCTCAAGTACAACACTCTCATCCTCACCAAGGATTCCGCGGCAAAGATAGAGGAGGTGTACGCATAATGAAGTCTCCCCATGATATAATCATCCGCCCCGTACTCACCGAGAAGAGCTACGACCACTTTGCAGACAAGACCTACACTTTCGTGGTCGATAAGAGGGCAAACAAGACCGAGATCCGCCAGGCTATCGAAGCCGTGTTCGGCGTAAAGGTCGATTCCGTACACACCGTGAACCACATGGGCAAGATGAAGAGGCAGGGCCTGCACGAAGGCCGCCGTCCTTCCATCAAGAAGGCCTATGTGAAGCTGAAGAAGGATTCCAAGGGTATTGAATTCTTCGACAGCATCGCCCAGTAAGGAGGCACACAATGGCTATAAGGAAGATCAAACCCACCACTCCCGGCCAGCGCTTCATGACCGTCTCCGCTTTCGAGGAGATCACCTGCACCACGCCGGAAAAATCCCTTTTGGAAGACCTTCGCTCCTCCGGCGGCCGCAATAACCATGGCCGCATCACCGTTCGCCATCGCGGCGGCGGCGCGAGGCGCAAGTACAGGATCATCGACTTCAAGCGCAACAAGGACGGCGTGCCCGCCAAGGTTGCCACCATCGAATACGATCCTAACCGCAGCGCGAACATTGCCCTGCTGAACTATGCAGACGGCGAAAAGCGCTACATCATCGCTCCCCTTGGCCTGAAGGTCGGCGACACGCTGCTTTCCGGCGAAGGCGCGGACATCAAGGTCGGCAACGCGATGCAGATCCGTCAGATACCCGTCGGCACCATGATACACTGCATCGAGATCAAGCCCGGCAAGGGCGCGCAGATCGCCCGCAGCGCCGGCAACGCGGCCCAGCTGATGGCTAAGGAAGGTGCTTACGCGCAGGTCCGTCTGCCCAGCGGCGAAGTTCGCCTGATCCCCATGAACGCCAAGGCCACCATCGGCCAGGTTGGCAACGTGGATCACGAGAACATTAAGCTTGGTAAGGCCGGCCGCACCCGTCATAAGGGCTTCAGGCCCACCGTGCGCGGTTCAGTCATGAACCCCTGCGACCACCCGCACGGCGGCGGCGAAGGCAAGTCGCCTATCGGCCGTCCCGGCCCGGTCACTCCGTGGGGCAAGCCCGCGCTTGGTTATAAGACCCGCAAGACCAAGAACGTCAACGATAAGTTCATCGTGCGCCGCAGGAACGGCAAGTAAGAGGCGAAAGGAGTCAACAATGAGCAGATCAGTTAAGAAGGGGCCTTTTGTTCAGGAACGCTTGCTCGCTCGCATTCACGCGATGAACGAAAGCGGCAAGAAGACCGTGGTCAAAACATGGTCCAGGGCTTCCACGATATTCCCCGAGATGGTGGGACACACCATCGCCGTGCATGACGGCAGGAAGCACGTTCCCGTGTACGTGACCGAGGAAATGGTCGGTCACAAGCTGGGCGAGTTTGCGCCCACCCGTACTTTCAGAGGACACAGGGGTTCCGAAAAGACCTCTGGTCAGAGATAAGGAGGAGCGAAACATGGCAACAAGGTCAAGAGAAAAGAGCGCAGCGCGCAAGGCCAACGCCGACAAGCGTCCCCGCGCGATAGCCAAGTATGTCCGCATCTCCTCCCGCAAGGTCAAGGTCGTCATCGACCTGATCCGGGGCAAGTCTGTGGCAGAAGCCAAGGCCATACTGGCCTTCACTCCCAAGGCTGCCAGCGAGCCGGTGCTTAAGGTCCTCAATTCCGCCGTTGCTAACGCGGAAAACAATCTGGACATGAGCGCGGATCAGCTCTTCGTAGCCGAGGTGTTTGCTAATCAGGGACCCACCCTTAAGCGTTTCCGCCCCCGTGCCCAGGGCCGTGCGAGCAGGATCCGCAAGCGCACCAGCCACATAACCGTTATCCTGGACAAGGTAAACTAAGGAGGAGACAATGGGACAGAAAGTTAATCCGAACGGATTCCGCGTAGGCGTCATCAGGGATTGGAACACCCGCTGGTACGCTTCCAAGAAGGAATTCTCCGATTTCCTCATCGAGGATAAGAAGATCCGCGATCATATCAAAGAGGTACACTACGCCGCCGGTATCGCCCGCATAGACATTATGCGCGCCGCCGGCAAGGTGACCGTCAGCATCTACACCGGCCGTCCCGGCATGCTGATAGGCAAAGGCGGCGTGGGCGTAGACGCGATAAAGGCCGACGTAAGCGCGCTGATCGGTAAGCCCGTCAACGTGAACATAATGGAGATAAAGAACCCCGATGCAAACGCTCAGCTCGTAGCCGAGAACATCGCGGCCCAGCTTGAAAAGCGTATCTCCTTCCGCCGCGCCATGAAGCAGAGCATGATGAGGGCCACCAAGGCTGGCGCCAAGGGCATAAAGATTTCCTGCGGCGGTCGTCTTGGCGGAGCGGAAATAGCCCGCAGCGAAGGTTACCATGAAGGTTCTATTCCCCTTCAGACCATTCGTGCGGACATAGAGTACGGCTTTGCAGAAGCCCGCACCGCATACGGCCGCATAGGCGTTAAGGTGTGGATCTACAAGGGCGAAGTGCTCAACCGTGTGAAGAAAGCGTAAGGAGGGCAAATAACCATGTTGATGCCTAAGAGAGTTAAGCGCAGGAGAGTGCACCGCGGCCGCATGACCGGCAAAGCATTGCGCGGTAACACCGTGACTTACGGCGATTGGGGCCTGATGGCCACGGAGCCCGCCTGGGTCACCAGCCAGCAGATAGAGGCCGCCCGTGTAGCGATGACCCGTTACATCAAGCGCGGCGGTAAAGTTTGGATAAAGATATTCCCCGACAAGCCCGTTACCGAAAAGCCGGCAGAAACCCGAATGGGTTCCGGTAAAGGTTCACCCGAATATTGGGTAGCGGTTGTCAAGCCCGGCAGAGTGATGTTCGAAATCGCCGGCGTGGACGATGCGACTGCAAGGGAGGCGCTCAGGCTTGCAATGCACAAGCTGCCCCTCAAGTGCAAGTTCGTACAGAAAGAGACTGTGGCAGGAGGCGAAAGCAATGAAGGCTAATGAACTGAGGAAGCTCTCTACCGAGGAGCTTGTCGCCAAGGAAAAGGAGCTCAAGGAAGAGCTGTTCAATCTGCGCTTCCAGCTTGCTACCGGCCAGCTCAGCAATCCCCAGCGCATAGGCGAGTGCAAGAAGGACGTGGCTAGGGTCAAGACCCTGCTGTGCGAGCGCGAGCTCAAGGCTGCCGAGTAAGGGTGAAAGGAGATTAAACCAATGGAACAGATATCAAGAGGTTATCGCAAGACCCGCATCGGCGAAGTCGTAAGCGACAAGATGGATAAGACCATCGTCGTGGCCATAAAGACCAAGGTACGCCATCCCCTTTACGGCAAGATGGTAAACCGTACCCGCAAGTTTAAGGCCCATGACGAGAATAACGAGTGCGGCATAGGCGACACCGTTAAGATCATGGAGACCCGCCCCCTGAGCAAGGATAAGCGCTGGAGACTGGTCGAGATAGTTGAAAAGGCCAAGTAAGCCGGAAAGGAGCAAAAAATGATTCAACCGCAGACAAGGCTTAAAGTAGCAGATAACAGCGGCGCCAAGGAAATCATGTGCATCCGCTGCCTGGGCGGCTCCTTCCGCAAGAGCGCCGGCATAGGCGACGTAATAGTTGCCTCCGTAAAGTCCGCCTCCCCCGGCGGCGCCGTGAAGAAGAAGGATGTTGTGCACGCGGTAGTGGTAAGGACCACCTACCCCACACAGAGGCCGGACGGCAGCTTCATCCGCTTCGACGACAATGCGGCCGTTATAATAAACGACAAGAAGGAGCCTAAGGGAACCCGTATTTTCGGGCCTGTGGCGAGGGAGCTGCGCGCTAAGGACTACATGAAGATAGTCTCCCTTGCACCCGAAGTGCTTTGATGGAGGAAACGCAATGAAGAAGCTTAACGTCAAGAAAGACGATACCGTAGTCGTCATCTCCGGCAAGGACAAGGGCAAGAAGGGCAAGGTCCTTTCTGCCTTCCCCGCGGAGGAGCGCATAGTGGTGCAGGGCGCCAACATGGTGACCAGGCATCGCAAGCCCCGCAAGCAGGGCGAAACCGGCGGCCGTATAGAGCATGAAGGCACCATCAACGCGTCCAACGTGATGCTGGTTTGCCCCAAGTGCGGCGTGGCTACCCGCGTTGGCCATGCCATGGACGGCGACAAGAAGGTCCGCGTTTGCAAAAAGTGCGGCAAGAACATCGACTGAGGCAGGAGGAATAGAGAATGGCTAAGAAAGATACCGCCGCTCAGGCACCCGCCAAGAAGAAAAAGAACGCCGTTGAGGCGAAGCCCTTTACCGAGGCTCCCCGTCTCAAGGTGAAGTACACCGACGAGATCGTTAACCAGCTGAAGGAAAAGTTCGGTTACGAGAACGTGATGCAGATCCCCAAGCTTGAAAAGGTAGTCATCAACATGGGCCTCGGCTCCGAGAAGGACAACCCCAAGGGCATGGAGAGCGCAGTGGAAGAGCTGAGCATCATAGCCGGTCAGAAGCCCGTTGTGACCAAGGCCAAGAAGAGCGTTGCAAACTTTAAGGTTCGCGAAGGCATGAACATTGGCGCCAAGGTCACTCTGCGCGGCGACAGGATGTACTATTTCGTTGATAAGCTCATCAACATAGTGCTTCCCCGCGTGCGCGACTTCCGCGGCATACCCGATACCAGCTTTGACGGCCGCGGCAATTACGCCATGGGCCTGAAGGAACAGCTGATATTCCCTGAAATCAACTATGACGATGTTGATAAGATAAGGGGTATGGACATAGTGTTCGTTACCACGGCCAAGACCGACGAAGAAGCGAAGGCGCTGCTCCAGATGATGGGCATGCCCTTCATGCAGGCGTGATTTTAGGAGGAAGAAACAGTGGCAAAGACAAGCATGAAAATAAAGCAGCAGCGCCCGGCGAAGTATTCCACCCGCGCTTACACCCGCTGCCGCATCTGCGGCCGTCCGCATTCCGTCCTGCGCAAATACGGCATCTGCCGTGTTTGTTTCAGGGAGCTTGCCTACAAGGGCGAGATACCCGGCGTGCGTAAGGCCAGCTGGTAAGCATATCGAAAGGAGGAAAAAAGACTATGTTGATAACCGATCCCATCGCCGATATGCTGACCCGTATCCGCAATGCTCTTACCGCCAAGCATGAGGACGTTCTCGTCCCCGCTTCCACGGTGAAGAAGGCCATAGCCGAGATACTGCTCGACGAGGGCTACATAAAGAGCTATGACATCCGCGAGGACGGCGTGGCCAAGTATATCCACATCGACCTCAAGTACGGCCCCAACAAGCAGAGGGTCATAACCGGCCTCAAGCGCATCAGCAAGCCCGGTCTGCGCATCTACGCGCGCAAGGACCAGCTGCCCAAGGTGCTGAACGGTCTGGGCATCGCCATCATATCCACCTCCCGCGGCATAATGACCGACAGGGAAGCCCGCAAGCAGGGCGTGGGCGGCGAAGTCCTCGCTTACATCTGGTAATAAAACCAATATAAACGGAGGTGTAATAACATGTCACGAATCGGAAAACTTCCGATAAGCGTTCCTGGCGGAGTGACAATCACGGTCGATGACGGCAACACCGTGACCGTGAAGGGCCCCAAGGGCACTCTTAGTGAAAAGATCTCTCCTGATATGGAGATTGAACAGGACAATGGTGTGCTTCACGTGAAGCGCCCCAGCGACGACAAGCGTCACCGCGCGCTGCACGGTCTTACCCGCTCCCTGATACACAACATGGTAGTGGGCGTGACCGAGGGCTTTGCGAAGAATCTGGAGATTGAAGGCGTTGGTTACCGCGCCCAGCTTCAGGGCAGCAAGCTCGTGCTGAACATGGGTTATTCCCATCCCGTCGAGTTTGACGCTCCCGAAGGTATCACCTTTGAGGTTCCCGCACCCAACCGCATCGTGGTCAAGGGCGCGAGCAAGCAGCAGGTCGGCCAGATGGCGGCTGATATCCGTGCGGTCCGCGAGCCTGAGCCTTATAAGGGCAAGGGTATCCGCTACGCCGGAGAGCATGTACGCCGTAAGGAAGGCAAGACCGGTAAGTAAGGCGTAGATAAGGAGCAAGGATAATGATATCAAGGATAGATAAAAACTCTATACGTCAAAAGAGGCATCAGCGTACCCGCAGGCACATCCTGGGTACCGCCGAGCGCCCCAGGCTCAACGTATATCGCAGCCTGAACCACATTTACGCCCAGGTCATCGATGACGACGCTTCCCACACTCTGGCTGCCGCTTCCACTCTGGATGCGGAAGTCGCGGCCCAGCTTGAAGGCAAGACCAAGAGCGAAGCTGCCGAGATAGTGGGTGAAATGGTCGCCAAGAGGGCCATTGAAAAGGGTGTCAAGCAGGTAGTATTCGACCGCGGTGGTTATCTTTACACCGGCCGCGTTCAGAAGCTTGCCGACGGCGCTCGCAAGGCCGGGCTGGAATTCTAAGGAGGTCTAAATGCAAAAGCGTATCGATACACCCGAAGTGGAACTCAAGGAAAGGCTTGTATACATTAACCGCGTCGCCAAGGTCGTTAAGGGCGGCCGTAACTTCCGCTTCACCGCGCTGATGGTTGTCGGCGACGGCGAAGGCAGGGTCGGCGTTGGTCTTGGCAAGGCTACCGAGATTCCCGAAGCCGTGCGCAAGGGCGTTGCTGACGCCAAGCGCCACATGATACAGGTTCCCGTTGTTGGCACCACCATTCCGCACGCTGTGGAAGGCAAGTACAGCAAGGGCCATGTAAGGATGCTCCCCGCCGAAGAAGGTACCGGCGTTATCGCGGGCGGCCCCGTCCGTGCGGTGATGGAAGCCGTCGGGATCAAAAACATCCGTACGAAATCCCACGGCACCCAAAACCCCGGCAACTGCGTCAAGGCGGCCGTGGCCGGCCTTGCGGAGCTTAAGACGGTGGAAGAAGTGGCGGCTCTCCGCGGCAAGACCGTGGAAGAGATCCTGGGCTGATTTATTCGGAGGGACTGAAACATGGCTAAAAGAAAAGTAACGCTCGTCAAGAGCACGATCGGGGAAGTCGCTGCGGTGAAAGGCACCGTGGCGGCGCTCGGTCTCAATAAGATCCGTTCTTCCAGAGAGCTCGAGGACACGCCCGCAATCCAGGGGATGATCGCCAAGGTGAAGTATCTCGTCAAAGTAGAAAACATCTAATGAGCTTTATCATGAGAATAGATTCTC
>OJKC01000424.1_pt1 | contig 37479 bp, 28 predicted proteins | sample 1596401 | NCBI WGS metagenome assembly OJKC01 (sample SAMEA4350162, study PRJEB24818) | metagenome | biome: human; feature: gut; material: faeces | place: Denmark | collected 2013-09 | reverse complement strand
TGGAGGTCCTGCATAGGACCTCCAAGTGGGGCGAAGTAAGGCGCCTAGCCTGCCCATTAAGGCGCTTTCCTTTTGCCGCCCCACCGAACTGCGGGGGTGGCAAAGGAACTGGATTCATAGGGGAGCTCTGCGATCCGCGAATCCAGTGACATGCTTCCCACCGGGCAAGGTGGTGGCGTTAGCCACCAAAGGGGGAATCTCCTTCGCCCGCCAGGGCGGTTGTGAAGATTTTTTCATAAGAGGGCGCCTTCTATAATTTAGAGGCGCCCTACCACAACCCTCGCGCCAAAGGCGCGTCAAACTTAAGCCCCTTAAGAACCTTCGGCCCAGCGGGCCGTCCACCCTCAAGCCCGTCAGGGCTTGTCCATAAGGCGTGTCAACCTTCGGGAATACAGTCCCCGCCGCCATCGGACAGCGGACATCGGATAGCGGACAGCCGATAGCCGACAGCCGATAGCCGACAGCCGACAGCCGCCTCACTCCCACCAGCCCACAGGTACGCTGGCTAAAACACCAGGTACACCACATAGCTTGCAAGGGAGATGAAAAGGTTGGCCAGGGGATTGATGATGCGGTTGATGAGGCCGCTGAAAACCACCACCATCAGGAGGACGAAGCCGTACTGGGCGTTGAAATTTTCGTATTTGAAGGACAGCTCTCCCGGCAGGAACATGGAGAGGATTTTGGAGCCGTCCAGCGGCGGCACGGGAATGAGATTGAAAAAGGCAAACCACACATTGTACATCATAATCCAGTTCAGAAAGAGGGCGCTTTCCCGGCTGAGCATGCCCAGCTTGAGCAGAATGGCAGAAAGCAGGATGGAAAGAAAGCCCAGGAACAGATTCATGCCGGGGCCGGCAAAGGACACTTTCAATAGGCCGCTCCGGTAATTCTTGTAATACCTTGGATTAATCATCACCGGTTTGGCCCAGCCAAAACCACAGAGCACCAGAAGGATGGTGCCCAGCACATCCAGATGGGCCAAGGGGTTGATGGTGAGCCGTCCGTCCAGAGAAGGCGTGGGGTCCCCCAGGGCGTCAGAAACAGCAGCATGGGCATACTCGTGGAAGGACAGGGCGATGAGAAGGGCCGGCACCCGGTAAATCAGGGTGCTTATATCAAGAAAATCAAACATGGCAGACTCCTTTCCTGTTCATGATTTGATTCTATTATACATGGTTTCACCGGGCCGTCATAGCCTGTGAATTTCGTCCTGTCCCATAGACATGGCAGCTGGAAACGGGGCTCCGGGCTGGAATCCATGATGCCCTCTGTTTTGAAATCAAAAAGCATCCCTGAAAGGGCCTGCCCCTTACACTATGAATATCTTCCGTCGCCTGTCTTTTCATAAAAGGCAGGGGCCTGCCATTTCCATGCATAACAAAAACTGTCCCTTCCATACGGATTCCCCATATTTCTTGACCCCGGGGCCCTGTTCCTTTATACTTTAATCTGTAATTAAAAAATGGGAGATTGACTATGGAAATCAATTTAAACATGTACCAGACCCTGGCAGCTGCGGTGGCTGTCTTTTTTCTGGGCGGCTTTCTGAAGACGAAAATCAAGCTGCTTCGGAAATACTGCATTCCGGCGCCGGTCATCGGCGGCACCATCTTTTCGATTCTGAACTGTATTTTATACACCAGAGGCATCTGGACCTATACCCAGGACACGGTGATGCAGAACTGGTGTATGATGCTTTTCTTCACCAGTATCGGCTACATGGCCAGCGTGCACCTTATCCGAAAGGGGGGCCTTCTGGTCATCAAAATGGCCCTGCTGGTAGGCATCCTCATTATCATGCAGAACCTCATCGGCATTTCCCTTTCCCGCTTTTTCGGTGAAAATCCCCTCATGGGACTGGCCGACGGCTCCATCCCCCTGGTCGGAGGTCACGGTACCTCCGGTTCCTTCGGCCCTGTACTGGAAAGCATGGGACTTTCCGATGCCACCACCATTGCCTTTGCTGCCGCCACCTTCGGCCTGGTGGCCGGCTCCTTTATCGGCGGTCCTATCGGTGAACTCCTGATCCGTCGTTTCCGTCTCACCTCTTCGGAAGGAAAGGTCATCGATGCTTCCCTGCCCGGCGGCAAAATGGGTCCCCATCCGGAAACAGAGAATGATGAAGACGCTGCTGCCAATTACCTCAACATGGACAATTTCATGTACGCCTTCGGCCAGCTCCTTCTGGCCATGGGCATCGGCACCTATGTGAGCCAGTTTTTTATCGATATCGGCCTGGTGTTCCCGGGCTACATCGGCGCCATGATTGTGGCAGCGGTGATTCGGAACATAGCAGAAGGCACCGGTCTCTACGGCATTTACCAGAAGGAAAGCGAAGTTCTTGGCGGCATGTGCCTCAATATTTTTATTTCCTGCGCCCTCATGAGCTTGAAGCTCTGGCAGCTGGCGGACCTGGCAGTGCCGCTCATCATCACCCTTCTCATCCAGACAGTGGTGATGGCCCTCTTCGCTTACTTTGTCATTTTCCGGGTTATGGGCGGAAATTATGAAGCCGCCGTCATGGCTTCCGGTACCTGCGGCTTCGGCATGGGCGCCACGCCTAATGCCATCGCCAACATGAATGCCATGTGCGAACGGTTCGGTCCTGCCCACACCGCATACTTCGTCATTCCCTTAATCGGCGCTTTCGTCGTAGATTTCCTGAACGCTTCCATTCTCATGATTTTCATGAATCTTCTGAAATAAAAAAGGGACTGTGAAAAAATGTAAATCATTTCTTCACAGTCCCTTTTTCCTTTACCTATAGGTATTCAGCGATTTTCAAAAGGGTACAAGTTCCATATATCCAGATTTCAGTTTCTCACAGAGTTCTTCCCATATCCAGCGCCATCTGCTTATCCTTTTCCGGCGGTCTGCCGGCAATGGTGAGGTAGCCGCCGATCATGGCGCCGTTCAGGCCTGCGGCCAGAGCAAAGGCCTGCAGGTCCCGGAGGGCCGTTTCCCTTCCGGCGCACACCCGCATGATTACATGGGGCAGAATGAACCGGTACAGGGCAAACATGCGGAGTACATCCACCGGCTTGGGCGGTTTATTTTTGCCGAAAGGCGTACCGGGAATGGGGCTGAAGATGTTGAGAGGCACGCTGGTGACATGGTGGCTTCGCAGGGCAAAGGCCATGTCCAGGCGGTCATCTTCTGTTTCCCCCAGGCCCATAATGCCGCCGGAGCAGACTTCCAGTCCTGCCTTCTGGATGCGGCGGATATGGTCTTCCTTTTCCTCATAGGTATGGGTGGTGCAGATATGGGGAAAATACCGCTTCGCCGTTTCCAGGTTGCAGTGAATCCGCTGGCATCCGGCTTCCTTCAGCTGCCGGAGCTGGTCATCGGTCAAAAGGCCCAGGGAGCAGCACACGGACAGTTTCGTCTGCTGGGAAATGAGCTTGACTGCCTTCACAATGGAAGCAAACTGCACAGGGTCGCTCTGGCCCCGTCCGCTGGTGACGATGCCGAACCTTTCCGCGCCGTAGGCTTCTGCCTGCTTTGCTTCATGAAGCAGGTCTTCCGGGCTCCGTAAAGGATATTCCTTCACGCCGGTGTGGTACCAGCCGGACTGGGCGCAGAATCTGCAGTTTTCCGTGCATCGGCCGCTTCTGGCATTCACATCGCTGCAGAAACGCATCTTGTCTCCGCAGAAGGTTTTCCTGATCTTGTCGGCTGCCGCCATCAGGAAGAGGGGCTCTTTTTTTCCCGCTTCATTGAGCTTTCCTGCTTCCTCCCTGGTGATATCGGTGCCTCCAAGGATTTTATTCATACAGTCTTCAATATATTTTACATTTTCATCCATATGGCTATGTTTCACTTCTTTCGTTATCGGGAGGCTGCCCAGCAGCCCGGGTTCAGAGGGAAAGATTAACGGCCCTCCGGGCCGAAGGGGCGCCGCTGACGCGGCGGGTTGTATAGAAGGGTTGTGGAAAAAGGTTCTTAAGATGGACCGGCCTTGGGGCCGGAGGGTTCTTAAGTTTGTCAGCCCTTGCAGGGCTGGGGGTTGTGGTGGCGCCCTTCGGTGCACAGCGAACACATTTTGCACTAGCGAACTGGATTTGTAAGGGAGCATCAGCGACCTGAAAATCCAGTGAGTCAGTGACAGCAGTGGATGAAGGAGCGCTAGCGACGCGCAAAATGTAGTGAGTCGTTTCCCCTTTAGGGGGCGCATAAGTGTATATGCCGCCGAAGGCGGCAATAAAATGGCGCCGAGAGGCGCCCACCTCGCCAACGCAGTGGTACTTTATAACTCCCCTGGGCGGAGCCCTCAAACTGTCCGGGAGGCATCAGCCGGCCCCGGACAGAACCCTGGCAGCCCAGGGCCGTAAGGCCCGATGGCTGCCTCAACCCTCGCGTCCGTAAGGACGCGTCAACCTTCGGGCAGACATCCCATGTGATGTCTGCCATCTGATTATCTGATGTCTTCCCGCCGACTGGTATTTACCGATTCCCCCTCACTTACTATTCTTACCGAGCTTCTTCGCTGCGCTCAGAATGACCGGTGGGAGGTGGGAAGGGGGGCAGCGGACAGCCGTTCCACCAGCCCACTAGTACACTAGCTCACCAGCCCACTAGTACACTAATTAATTCAGATTCGGAGCGGTCTGGGTGCGGCCCAGGTCATGGAGCATGGCGATATCGTCCTGGGGATCGGAGCCTTTACTGGTGAGGTAATTGCCGATCATGACACCGTTCATGCCGCCGGCAAGAGCCATGGACTGCAGGCTCCGGAGGTTGATCTGCCGTCCGCCGGCAGTACGGATCTGGGCCTTGGGGAGGACGAAGCGGAACATAGCAAAAGAGCGGAGGATTTCAAGGGGAGAAAGGCGCTTGTTGTGCTCAAAGGGAGTACCGGGAATCGGATTCAGTACGTTCAGCGGCACGGCGTCAATGTGCATTTCTTTCAGATGGAATGCCATTTCCACCCGCTGATCCAGGGATTCGCCAAGACCGATGATGCCGCCGCAGCAGACGCGAATGCCTGCTTTCTGGGCACGGGCTACGTTCTCCGCCTTTTCCTCCGCTGTATGGGTGGTGCACACTTCCTTGAAGAAGGAAGGAGCTGACTCGATATTGCAGTGCAGGCGGCTGATACCGGCTTCTTTCAGCTGGTAAGCCTGTTCCTGGGTGAGGAATCCGAGGGAGCAGCATACTTCGATGCCTACTTCCTTGCGGATACGACGGATTAAGTCGAGAATTTCCGCAAAGTCCTTCGGATTTCTCTGGTCACGGCCTGCAGTAACAATATCGAAACGGGCAGCTCCGGCTTTTTTCGCTCTTTTAGCCGCTTCAATGACCTCATCTTCCGGAAGGAATTTATAGGTTTTTACACCTGTATTGTAACGAGCAGACTGGGCACAGAATTTGCAGTCTTCCTGGCAGGAACCGCTCCTGGCGTTGATAATGGCGCAGAGGTCTACGCTCCGGCCGGAAAATTTCTGACGGATCTTATCAGCGCAGGCCAGAAGAAGCATAGTGTCTTCGTCTCTGGTGCGGATGAGGGCTCTGGCCTCTTCTTCGGTCAGTTCTCCGCCATTCAAAACTTTTTCAGTCCACTTCAAAATCTGTTCACAGCTGCTTTCCATTGCAAACCACTCCTTTTATAAAATCACCTGCCGTCAATGGACAGGGTATTGCCTTGATGAAACCTTACGTGTATGTGCGTAATAGAAATATTCGTGTTTCACAATGGTGCGGAATATTTCTATCTGTATGAAATTGTATATGAAATCAAAGCTGAGGCTGGGTCATGGAGCGTCCCAGGTCTTCGGTCATCCGGATATCCTCCTTCGGATCTCTTCCGCCGGTGGTAAGGTAGCCTCCCACCATAATGCCGTTCAGGCCGCCGGTCAAAGCATAGGCCTGCAGACTGCGGAGGTTCACTTCCCGGCCGCCGGCGGTGCGGATGAGCGCCTTCGGCAGAACGAAGCGGAACATGGCGAAGGTGCGGAGCACTTCCAGCGGCGGCAGGCGGCGGTTCGTATAGAAAGGCGTGCCTTTCACCGGATTCAGAATGTTCATGGGGATGGAATCGATGTGCATGGATTTCAGTTTGAAGGCCATTTCCACCCGCTGGTCCAGGGATTCGCCCAGGCCAATGATGCCGCCGGAGCATACCCGGATGCCCGCCTCCTGGGCGGTGCGGATGATGACTTCCTTGTCTTCCATGCTGTGGGTGGAGCACACTTCCGGGAAATAGGAAGGTGCTGTTTCGATGTTGCAGTGGATTCTCGTGATGCCTGCTTCCTTCAGGCGGATGGCCTGCTCTTTGGTAATGAGTCCCAGGGAGCAGCACACTTCGATGCCTACCTGCTCACGGATTTTCTTCACAATATCGATGATTTCCTCAAACTCATTGGGATTGTCCTGGTTTCGTCCGCTGGTGACCAGGGAGAAACGGACAGCGCCGGCTGCCTTGGCTTTCTTCGCTGCTTCCAGAATTTCATCTTCCGGAAGGAGCCGGTATACTTTGGCACCGGTGTGGTACCAGCCCGACTGGGCGCAGAACTTGCAGTTCTCCTGACAGTGGCCGCTTCTGGCATTGATGATAGCGCAGAAATCTACTGCATTGCCATTGAATTTCTGGCGGATTTTATCCGCCATCGCCAGGAGCAGCATGGTATCCTCATCTTTGGTACGGATTAATTTCTTTGCTTCTTCTTCTGTAATCTCACCGCCATCCATGACTTTTTCAGCCAATTTGATAATTTCTGCACAAGCACTGTCCATAATGAAAACTTCCTTTCACAATCGGAGCACCTGCGTTTCAAATTGTTACCTTGTGATTAAGTATAAAATAAACAATCAAATCTGTCAATCCTGTTATTTATAGCAGTTGACAATATGTTGACATAATTGCCCTGGTGCCGCTTTTTAATATTTCTTTATCTTCCTGCCGTCTGCCTTATTCTATAATAAAGAAAAAACAAGGAAAGGAGGTATGGGCCATGGCAGGAAAAAGAGAAACCACCAGGCTGTCCTACTATTTTCTAAAGGAGAAAAAAATCCTGGCCATTACGGCCTTAAGCGGCATCCTCTACAATCTGGGCCTTGTGGCAGTGCCCTGGTTTGAGGGACACATATCCCAGTACCTGGCAGACATTCTGGAAGGGACCCGCCAGCCCTCCTCCCTGGTATTCCTTGCCCTTTCCTACTTTTTCACCGTTCTTTTCGTACAGGCCATGCGGTATGTGAAGCGCCTCTATGTGCGCCGTTTTGCCAATAACACCATACTGTCCATGAAGGAAACTATCTATACCAGGCTTCTTCAGGAAAATCGGCAGGACCTTGAAGGCCAGGGCGCCCGCTGGATGACCCGGGTCATTTCCGACGTGGAAGCCTGCGCCGAAGGCATGCGGAAATTCACCACAGAACTCTTTGATACCGGCGTAGCCCTTCTCGCTTACAGCGCCTTTCTCTTCTACTACGACTGGCGCCTCACCTTTCTGGTGCTTCTTTTCCCTCCGGCCGCCTACCTTCTGGCAGACAGGCTGAAGAAACCGGTCACCAGCGCCGGCAGGCAGGCTAAGGAATCAGCGGAGCGTCTGGCCCAAGGCACCATGGACCGGCTGCGCCATGCCCTGACCTACCGTCTATATGGAGAAGAAGCGGCAGCCGATGAGCGCTACCGCCGCCGGCTCACCGATTATGAAAAGCGGCGGATCCGCCAGGGCCTTTGGGAAAACAGTATGGAACCGCTCTACCGAGTCATTGCCATGACCGGTTCCCTCCTCATTCTATGGCTGGGCGGAAAAAATGTGATGGGCCAGGGCTGGGAAGACTGGAACATTGCCGCCTTTGCCGCATACCTTGCCTGCTTTACCAGGCTGGCCGTGAAATCCTCCCATGCCGCCCACCTGTTCAACGCCCTGCAGAAAGCAGACGTTTCCTGGCACCGCATCCGTGATTTTCTGACGCCTCTTTCGGAGACGGCCCTGCCGCCGGCAAAGCCGGACCGCCTTACTGTGAGCCATGTATCCTTTACCTACCCCGGCGCCAGCCATGCTGTCATTCAAGACTGCACCTTTTCCGCCGCTCCCTCAGACATCATAGGCATTACCGGAGGCACCGCATCCGGCAAGTCCACCCTGGGCCGCCTTTTCCTCATGGAATCTCCCCACGAAGGGTCTATTACCTGGGGCAAAAAGGAGCTGGGCCGGGACATATCCCCCCTGTCTCTCATAGGCTATATGGGCCATTCCATGGAGCTCTTCAATGCCTCCCTGGAAGAGAATATAGGGCTTGGAAAAAAAGGAAATCTGGACGAAGCGCTGTGGGGCGCCTGCCTTGATGAAGAAGCCGCCGCCTTTCCCCAGGGCGTCAAAACGGTGATAGGCGAAGGAGGCATCCGCCTTTCCGGAGGCCAGCAGGCCCGGGTCATGATTGCCCGCCTTCTCTATCACCGCCGCCCCCTCATTATTCTGGATGCCCCCTTCGCGTCGGTAGACAGGGAAACGGAAGACCAGCTCTTTGACCGCATCCATGCCCTGTGCCGGGATTCCATCATCCTACTCATTTCCCACCGTCTCCACACCTTCCCTAAAACCAGCCAGGTCCTGTGGATAGGGAAGGATGGAAAAGTCACCACATCTACCCATGAAAAACTGCTGGCAGAAAATGAAGACTACCGCCGGCTCTGGGCTCTCCAAAACCCAAAGATGCATGAAAGTCATTGCGAGGAAAGGCGGTAACCCCATGGACCATCCCACTTCCGGCCTGAAAGAAATCATTGCTTCCTCTTTCACCGCCCACCCGGCGCTGACGGCAGCCCTTTCAGGGACCATTTTCCTCTCCCTCTTTCTCAGCATCCTTCCGCCGCTGGTACTGCAGAGAGCCATTGATGCCCTGACCGCTGGAAAAGCGGATAGCTCCCTTCTTCTCTTCTGGGGCCTGCTGTACTTTATTCTCACCGCCCTTAGCGGCCTGTCAGAGGGAATAAGGGAAACACTGATTACCATGTTCGGCCAGGCTGTCACCAAAAGGATCCGGCAGGCCATGGCAGCCAAGCTGAGCCGCCTTCCTGCCGCCTTCTTTACCGGCCGCGGTGAAGGCAGCACTGCCTCCCTTTTCGTCAATGATGTGGACGCTCTGGAAGACCTCTTCGACTCAGGCATTATCAGCATGGCCGTAGACAGCTGCCGCCTCTTTTCCATACTGGCTGCCGTATACTGGCTGAGCTTCGGCCTATTCCTGCTGCTCCTTGCAGCCCTTCCCTTCCTCTTCCTTCTGACCCGGACCTTCCAGCATCACATGCTGGCTGCCCAGATAGAAAACAGGAAGGCCATTGCTGCCACCAATGAGCTCATTCCCGAAACCTGCCGCAATATCCGCACCATCCGTCTTCTTTCCTGTGAATATTTCATGAAGAAAAGATACGCCGCCGCCATCAAGAAAAGTTTTCAGTCCATGGAAAAGACAAACTTCTACGATTCTATTTACTCTCCCATCATCCTCACCACCAGTGCCCTTCTGATATCCCTCATGGCCATTCTCTCCGTGAGCCCGGAGGGAGCCGCCCTTTTCGGCATGACCGCCGGCACCGCCGCCGCCCTCATCGCCTACGTGGGAAAAATCTTTTCTCCTCTGGAAAGCCTGGGCATGGAAATAGAAAATATCCAGTCCGCCATGGCCGGCGTCCACCGGATCCGGGAATTTATGGAAGAGGAGGAAATGACCCTGCCAAAAGAGAAGGGAAAGAAAAATGACCTGCCCCTCCGTATCAGCCATCTTTCCTTTTCCTATGAAAAAGGCCATCCCCTTTTCAAAGATTTCAGCCTCACCCTGGAATCCGGCTGCCATCTGACCCTGACCGGCCGCACGGGCAGCGGAAAAAGCACCCTCTTCAAACTCATTACCGGCCTCTATCTGCCTGACAGCGGTACCATTGCCCTCTTCGGCATGAATCCTGCTGCCATTCCTCCCAAAGAACGAAGAAAAATCTTCGGCATCGTGAGCCAGTCCTTCCCCATGATCGATGGCACCGTGAGAGACCAGATCACCCTGGGCGATATGCGCATCACTGACGCCATGACCGCATCAGCCCTCAGGATTTCCGGGCTGTACGAAACAGTGATGGCCCTTCCCCAAAAACTGGATACCCCTTTCCAGGACAGCCTTTTTTCTGAAGGAGAAAAACAGCTCCTTTCCATTGCCCGGGCCCTGGTATTCCAGCCGCCCCTCCTCCTGTTGGATGAAATGAATGCCCATCTGGATTCGCTGACAGAGCAGAAAGTGCTCCGCGCCCTGTCCCGGGCCTCCAGCCACCGTACGGTACTCTCCATTTCCCATCGTCTGGGAAAGGCCTGCCAAGGGCCGGTGCTCCGTATAGGAGAAGGAAGCGGGGAAGGAAGGCCATAATTGAACTGTGGTCTTTTGGACACACCTTCGGTGTGAAGGTTGACGGGACTTCGTCCCCCTGTGATTGTCCCACCGCCTGCGGGGGGAAGGTGGTACGCAGTACCAAAGGGGGAAAGGGTTCTTAAGGTTCTTAAGTTTGACGCGCCTTCGGCGCGAGGGGTGGTGGCGGCTTCGCCGCAGATTTTAAAGAATGCATTTCTCTCCTCCCTGTTACTTGCCCACCCCCCATTCAGGGGGTGGGTGGCGGGCGCAGCGAGCCAATCACCAGAATGCGTATCATGCCATATGACACAGAAAGTTAATCCCGTAACGCTGACTTTATGCTCATCGCCCCATAGGGCGATACCACAACCCTCGGCCCGAAGGGCCGTCAAACTTAAGAACCCTCCGGCCGTCAGGCCGGTCAATCCTAAGAACCCTTTTCCACAACCCTTTTCCACAACCCGCGGCGCCAGCCGCGCCCCCTCTTTTCCCCACGAAAAAAAGCTGTGAAGAAAGGATTGCCCTTTCTTCACAGTCTTTTTTTATTCGCTAAGGGAGGTAAGGTAATTTTCCAGTTCTTCCGCCAGGCGGTGGTTGCCGGTGAGGCCCGGCGACAGGGGAATGAAGCGGAGACTGTAGTCTTCGTCGCTTTTCCCCGGGATTTCTCTGGGGAATACGGCCCACACTTCTTTCACCGGACGGCTGTCCCGAAGGGAAGCAGTTTCGTCCAGATCCCGGTAGAAGCGGGTGTTCATGTCGCGGTAGGCGTTGAACTGGCGGCGCAGGCTGGCGCTTCTCGTTTCGTCCTGCCAAAGGAAGAGAAGGTCCCGGTACTTGAAATCGGCCACCAGGGAGCCGTAGTAAAGGCCGCCTTTGTAGTAATCCAGGCGCAGGTCCGGCTGGCGGTGGGAGTTATTGGTGTACAGGGGATGGTTTTCCCTGTCTGTGTCTGCCGAGGAGGCGGGAAGGATACCGTCGTAGGTGAGGTGTACTTCTTCCCCTTCCCGCCGGAGCTTGATTTCCGTGCCCGATTCCAGGGAGGAAAGGCGGTAGCGTCCTTCTTCCCGGATGACGGAGATCCCTTCTTCCAGTTCCCAGCCCTTGGCGGTGAGGGCTTTGATGAACTGGAGGAAGCTCCACATTTCATAGAGTTTGTCCGTCCGTTTCCACTGGAACTGGTAGAAGCTGGATACATCCAGGCTCTGGGCCGGGTCGGACAGGTTCTTGTACAGGCGGTACAGCACGCTGTACCTGGGGTCCATGAAGACGGTCATAGGCACTTCGCCTTCCGTGGCCGTCCCCGCTTCTTCAAACCAGGGCGCTCTGGATACGCGGCTTATGCTGTCTTTGATGCGGCGGGCCCGCCGGCGGTAGAGGGATAGCCGGGAAAGGGCTTTTTCTCCCGTTTTGTATTCCAGGCCCCAGGTGTATTTCCGAAGCTCTGCCTGTTTTTCCTCCAGCCGGCGGATGGGACCGTCGATTTCTTCCAGAAATTGCTGCAGAATATGGTCCAGGGCCAGAAGGATGGACTTGGCGAAACGGTTTTCTTCCACATCCCTGGTGATTTCCGTGCGAAGGGCCGGCATGCGCTCTGCCCCGGGCCGCTCTTTCACATGCTGCGGCCGGATGTGGGGGTCCGGGCGCCGTCCTTCTTCCTGCCGTATCTGCTTGAGCCGGAGCACCATGCGGGCATTGGCGGTATGGGACAGTTCGTCCAGCACACTCAGCACCACCGACGATTCACTGCTGATGGTATAGAAACGGAGAAGCATAGAGGCGTTTAATCCCAGGGCTCCTTCCAGGGCTTTGGAAATATGGATATTCTTTTTCATGAAATCGAAGGACAGAGTCCTGATTTCATCGGTCAGTTCGTCCCGCATATCCTGCCAGCTCTGCTTGCCCATGTACTTGGGCGTGATTTCCATGAGGCCGTACCAGCTTCTGCCGCCGCCTTCCACCGTAAGCACATAGTACCCCGGCACCAGGGGAAAGTCCTGTCCTTCGAAGAGAAGGAGGGGCTGGTCCTGCCGCCGGAAAGGGGCAATGTAGGTCTGGCCGTTTTCTCTTTCCTCGCCGGGAATGGTGACCACGTCCAGGCCGTCCATAGTGAAACGGAAGCCCCGGGGCGCGTCGAAGCGGATGTAAATGTCCTGGTTCTCCGTGAAGGTAAGGCCCGGCGCCCGGTCTTCGGCCAGCTCTTCCGGGTTGTCGGTGAAGCGGTTGAAATAGCGCACTCCCTTGTCCCAGCCGCCGGAAAAGGTGAGTGTGAAGGGAAGTTTAGATGGTGTAATCATAGAGTTTCAGCTCCCTGGCTTTTTCCTCCAGTACCTTCCGGGCACCAGTGAAGGAGGACAGGCGGCTGAACCGTTCCAGCACCTCCGGGAGAGAACCCGTCAGTTCCCCTTTATCGCTGGTGGATACCAGGGCCGCCAGCTGCTGGGCGGAGCCCCGGAGTTTGGTGAGAATGCGCTGCACCACCTGGGCATCCAGTCCTTCTTCCCTGGTGAAGGAAAGGCCCTGGGGAATATTTTCCAGATACCGTCCCATCTGGCAGGCAATGCGGAAACCGATGCCGCACTGGATGCCGCTCTTGTGGAAGGCATCGTTCAGGGCGTCCAGAAGATCCAGCTCTTCTTCCTTAAGGCCCAGGCCCTCATGGACGCAGAAGCTCTCGAAAAGGGAGGCCGGTATTTCAGGCCACTCTGTTTTTTCTTTCTTTCCCAGAGACAGAAGGTCATGGAACCGTCCCTGATGGAGGGTGATTACATTGGCCCGGTCCAGGATTTTATCAGAAAAGTGGTAGGTGGATTCGTCCACGTTCACCGTGCCGGTGAAGAGGACGTTCCTGCCGATGGGGATTTCCGCCGGATAGGCGTCGCCGTTGTAGAGTTTCGCCCGAAGGCTGGGATTGTAGAGGCGAATTACCGGATTTTCTTCCTTTTCCAGCACCGAAATGAACTGGGCAAAGTAGTGCTCTGCCCGGGCCAGGTTCATTTCATCAAAGCAGATGAGGAACATTTCATCGGGATGGGCGGCAGCATCGATGAGGAGCTCCGCCAGTCCCGTATCGGCACTGCGGTACACCATGTTCTTCATGTCCACATAGCCCAGAATGTCGCCATCGTCCATCCAGGAAGGGCGTACGGCCAGGAAACGGACCCGGCTTTCCGGCAGTCCCAGGGCCCGGCCGTAGAGGCGCACCAGTCCCGATTTCCCGGTGCCGCTCATGCCGGCCAGAATGGTGAGGCGGGAGGATTTCAGGGAAATATGGAAATTGATGAGGTCATCCTTGTCATAGAGGAAGCCTGACCGGTCGGCCGTTTCAGACAGCCTTTCCAGGAATCCCGCTTCGCTCAGGGTATCCTGCTTCTCCGAGGTGATTTCCTCTTCCCCGCTGCTCACAGGCTCCCTGTCTTCCCGGGACATGAGGCCCTGAATGATCTTATCTACATCTTCCAGGCTGAACCCTTTTTCTCCATTCTCTTCACTGCCAAGGGTGATGGGTTCGCCGTCGGCAAAGGGGTTCACCAGCACGCCGCTGTCTGCCAGAAGGTCGCCGTCAGAAGGCACGGGCTTCAGCTTCAGCCGGAGATCCGGAATGAATTCCTCCGGCACATACCAGAGGGGCGAATGGGTGCAGCGGAGGATATGGGAGAAAAGCTCCGAATTTTTGAAATCCACCACGCCGTAGCCCAGGGGACCGTTATTCTTCACATGGAAATAAGCGCCCCCTTCGCCGATGACGGTGGAGTCAAAGGCATCATCATAGAGCGGTGCAAACACCACCCAGGGCCCCAGTTTCCCCTCAAAATTCTTCGTAGCTGCCACAATGACCCGGGGCTGCACATCATTGTTCCAGTATTTCTTGGACAGTCCCGGCAGCGGCTTTCCGGTGAGGATATGGCTGCAGAACTTGTTGATATCTCCGGAAAAAGGCGGCTGGTCCACGGTGCCGAAGGCAGGGATGGGATAAAAATGACTGTCCACATCCATGAAGGACGTGGTGCCTTCCAGCTGCATATCATCGAGCACAAAGAATTTATTATTCCTGATGGCCGGCGTAAAGGTGACGAAGGCATCGCCAAAAACGGTCTTCAGGTAATGCAGGGCATCGGCCTCATTGGCAAAGGCATTGTATCCGCAGCCGATGCGGCTCATGAAACCGGTAAACCCGTGCTTTTCCGAATCCTCAAATCCCCGGGGCAGCGGAGAGAGAGGGTCCACAAAAAAACGATAATCCTTCATCCCCGGCTGGGGTGTGGACAGCTTCACGCCGGGACGCACCCGTCCCAGCACCTTGCCGTCAGCCTGCCGAAGAGCAAAAAAAGAACTATCGCCATTTCCATAATTTGAGTTATAACTCCCCATATTCAATTTCCTTCTTTCCCGGGCAGCCCCTTTCCCAGGCATGGCTCTTTATGACACCATAAAGTTTGATTTCCCGGAAAGACTGCCTTCTTAAAATTCTGTACGAAAAATCTTTCGTATCAACCCATGGAGGAAACCTCCGGCGAAATGAGAAAGTCCCGTCATTTCGCGCCTTTGCGGCTTACACTTCTTTGACCCCTAAAACTCTTAGGGATTCTTTATATTTTAACATATAAGAAAGAGGGAGAAAAGAAAATAAAGCAGGGATGAAACCCTGTGTTACAGGCAAAGAAAAAACGAAGGAAGAGCCCCTCTTCTCCTTCGTTCTCCTACTTCCATTCATCCCAGTGATTCGGGAAAATCAGGGCCAGCACCGTTCCCATGACCAGGATGGCGTACTTGATGCCCGAGGGCATGAAAAGGTCCGCAATGATGTACATGAGAATCACCACCGCCGAAAGCTCCCGGCCCCGGGGATAGACCCGGTACCGCTGTATCCAGGAAGCTCCCAGAATCACATTGGCCACAAGGGTCATGCAAAGCTGGATGGCCCCGATGAGGATGAGATTTTTGGCAAAATCCAGCCGCAGGAGATAGACCCCTGTCATGAGAAGGATGGAAAGCACCACCGCTCCCGCCGCCAGAGGCAGCCGCTTCAGGAAGGCCTTCCGGGAAATGGGACGCCGCACATCAAGGGCCGTCCTCTTATAGGTCAGAAAAGCGATAATCAGGGCGGACAGCACATACTCCGCCGTAAAGAACAGATTGGAATCGTAAGGTGTCAATGGTTTATCCTTTCAAGAAATTCATTCATCCGCCAGGGCTTCATCATTGTCCGGAGGAAGCTCCGTTTGTCTCTCCTGCCGGATATACCGGGCGATTTCGATGAGATTGCCGTCGGGATCCCGAAGATAAATGCTCTTCATAGGTCCTCTGGCGCCATGACGGTCCACCACATCCGTAATCACCGGCGCCCCCTTCGCCAGAAGCTCGGACCGCACCTTCTCCATGGGCGTCTCCGTTATGATGCAGAGATCGATGCTGCCGGACACGGGATAAGCCGCCGCCGGCTGGAACTCCCCGGGCCGCTGGTGGATATTGATTTTGCAGCTGCCAAACAGAAGGGCATATCGTCCCTTGTCAAAAACCACGGTCATGTCCAGGAAATCCCGATAAAAATGAAGGCACTCCTCCAGGTGGCCGGTGGTGAGAACAATATGATCAAAATTTTTCAGTTTCATAGCGCAGAAACGCTCCTTGCTCCGTAAATTTTATAAATATACTATATTCTATCTGTTTAGGAAGGATTAGTCAAAAGGAGCCGCCGGAATCACAGGCGCCGTCATGACTGGACACACCTGCGGTGTGAAGGTTCAGAGGGTTCAGAGGGTGGTGGATCGCCTTTCGGGCGTGAAGGTTCTTAGGATTGACCGGCCCTATGGGCCGGAGGGTTCGTAAGTTTGACGGCCCTTCGGGCCGAGGGTTGTGGTATCGCCCTTACGGGCGATGAACATAAAGTCAGCGTTACGGGATTTACTTTCAGTGCCATATGGCATGATAGGCATTCTGCTGATTGGCTCACTGCGTTCACCACAAAAGGGGGAAACTGCGGAATGGTACATGAAATATATGACTCTCTGTTTTTCCTCTCCATACTTCTCGTTTCCCCTTGAGGTGGCAAGGGAACTGGATTCATAGGGGAGAGAAGCGACCCGCGAATCCAGTGACACGCTTCCCTGTGGGTGAACGCCTCGAAGAGGCAAAGGGTGTACAAGGCAGAGCGCCGATTTGACCCCTCATCGCTATTCTGACCGCCAATCGGCGGCCTGTGTCATTTTTGCTTCTTACCCTTGGACACACCTTTGGTGTGAGGGTTGACGGGGCTGCGCCCCGAGGGTTGTGGCCGCCTGTCGGCGGCGGGTTGTGTAGAAAGGTTGTGCAGGGAAAGGTTCAGAGGGGGATGGTATCACCCCTTGGGCGATGAGTATAAAGTCAGCGTTATGAGGGAGGGTTCTTAAGATGGACCGGCCCTATAGGCCGGAGGGTTCTTAAGTTTGACGGCCCATAGGGCCGAGGGTTGTGGTATCGCCCTTACGGGCGATGAGTATAAAGTCAGCGTTACGGATTAACCTGTCTGCATCATATGGCAAAATAACCATTCTGCTGAATTATCTGCCTTCGGCAGATACACCCCTCTATCCGGCTGCGCCGGACTTCCCCCGCAGTTCGGTCGGTCAATCGAAAGGAAGGCCCTTTTATGGGCAGGCTAAGGGCCTACCTTGACCGACTTGCACATCCTATGCAGGATGTGCACAGGGGCAGAATAAAGCTCTGAAAAGCAGTCCTTTCATAAGCAGCTCACAGCATAACTGAGCTTTATAGTCCCCTGTGGAAGTCCTGCATAGGACCTCCAAGTGGGGCGAAGTAAGGCCGAGGAGAACGATGGTGAGTTTCATTAGTATGTTTACCCTCGTACACCCTTTTGCCACTACGTGGCATTTCCCCTCAAGGGGAAATGAGAAATTCAGAGGCGCTTTCCTTTTGCCGCCCCACCGAACTGCGGGAAAAGGTGGCAGCGCCAGCTGCCAAAGGGGGAGCCGCCGGAATGACAGGCGCCGTCATGACTCTCCCCCCCATAGTGCCCCTGCAGGCAGGTGGAACAGGGGCATGGAAAAAAGGACCTCCGAAGAGGTCCCCATGGCAGACAATGATTATGATCTGATTTCCATGAATCGGATATCCCTATTTGGCCAGGGCGTCTTTTCCGCCTGCAATGCCGGGATGGGTCATTTCATAGGGCGAGAGGATGCGGGTCATAGCTTCTTTGGTAACCAGCTGCTTCTTCAGAATGATTTCACGCACCGGTTCGCCGGTGGTGTAGGCTTCTCTGGCAGTGGCAGCGCATTTTTCGTAGCCGATATGGGGCAGCAGGGCTGTGATGACACCGACGCTGTGGTCCACCCAGTACTGGCACTGTTCTCTGTTGGCCTTCATGGTTTTCAGCAGCTTTTCATTGAAGGTGTTCACCGCATTGGTGAGGAAGCGGAAGGAGTTGAAAATGTTGAAGGCAATCACCGGTTCCATGACGTTCAGTTCCAGCTGGCCGTTTTCTACAGCCATGCTGATGGCCAGATCGTTGCCGATGACCTGGTAGCAGGTCTGGTCAAGCACCTCTGCAATCACCGGGTTTACCTTGCCCGGCATGATGGAGGAGCCGGGCTGACGGGCTTCCAGCTTGATTTCATTGAGGCCGCAGCGGGGACCGGAGGCCATGAGGCGGATATCATTGGCCATTTTGATGAGGGACAGGGCTGTCACCTTGAGGGCGCAAGATACATCGGCATAGCAGTCGGTGTTGTTGGTGGCATCGATCAGGTTCGGCGCCGTTTCAAACCGGAATCCCGTAATTTCCGACAGGGTATAGGGGAAAAGCTTGATGTATTCCGGTTCTGCATTGAGGCCGGTGCCTACGGCGGTACCGCCCATATTCAGATCCTTCAGGGCCTCCAGGGAGCGGGTGATCCTTGCCATGCCCCGGCGTACCATGGAAGCGTAGGCATTCATTTCCTCGCCCAGGGTAATGGGCACAGCGTCCTGGAGATGGGTGCGGCCCATTTTCAGCACGTCCTTGAATTCCTTTCCCTTCGCCTCAAAGCCCTCTGCCAGCCGTTCCAGCGCATCCGTGAGAGCCACAGCCTTGCGGCAGAGGCATACCTTGATGGAAGTGGGGAATACGTCGTTGGTGGACTGGGCCATATTGGCATGGTTATTGGGCGAAATGATATCATAGCGGCCCTTTTCATAGCCAAGAATTTCAAGAGCACGGTTGCACAGAACCTCATTCATATTCATGTTGATGGAAGTACCTGCGCCGCCCTGGATGGGGTCCAGAGGAAACTGGTCCAGCATTTTGCCGTCCATGATTTCATCAGCAGCCTGGATAATGGCTTCTCCAATGGTCTTGTCCATGCGGCCTGTCTTCAGATTGGTGAGGCAGGACGCCTTTTTCACGGAAGCCATGGATTTGATGAAATCCGGATCCAGATGAGCTCCGGTAATCTGGAAATTTTCCTTAGCCCTCATGGTCTGAACCCCATAGTAAACTTCATCAGGTACTAATTTTTCTCCCAGAAAATCATGTTCCTTGCGCATTTTTAAATTCCTTTCCATGCAGATTCTGCAATAATACAAAATTTTGAAAAATAAGTTCAATGCAATCGGAATACTTAAATCTATTACTTAAAATCATGCCTATGACCAAAAGCGGCGGGGAAGCCTGTCCCCCCCGGAAGGCCTCCCCGCCACGTAAAAAGGCGTCTGATAAAAAGCATATCAGACGCCTTTGCCAGTCATATTCACTTTGAAGAAGAAAGCCTTACGGTTCCTTCATCTGTGGCTAAGTGTACACCTGTCACTGAAATCTGTCAAGTGGTATCTCCAATTATGTATGAGAACGGAAAAAATGATAAACTATAAATAATCAGAGTTGTCATGGCTCGCCGCCGGAAAGGAGTTCCTATGAATACATCACCCATACCGCTTGCAGAATTTTCCAGGGAAGAAGGCCTCATTTCACCTGATTTTGAGCACCTTCCCCTTACGCTGCCCCGCCGCTGCCTCATGGCCTTTCTGGGAGAAAAACGGATTGCCGCTTTTGCGGAGAAGAGAGGCGGAAAGGTGCTGGGCACCTTCCTCTCCCTCACCAAGCCCTTTCCCCTCTATGAAATCCCCGGAGAAAAAGAGCCCCTCCTTCTGGTACAGGCGCCTGCCGGCGCCCCGGCGGCAGTGCTCATCGAAGACCGCCTCTTTGCCTACGGCGCAGAAAAAGTACTGGCCATCGGCTGCTGTGGCTCCCTTGCCGACATTCCGGAAAACTGCTTCTTCCCCATCGAAAAGGCCCTCCGGGACGAAGGCACCTCCTACCACTACCTGCCGCCATCCCGTTTCATTGAGCTGGACAAAGAGCCCCTCCTTCACTTGAAAAACTATTTCCGGAAGAAAAATCTTCCCTTCTCCCCTGCCGTCACCTGGACCAGCGATGGCTTCTTCCGGGAGACAGAAGAAAAAATCCGGCGCCGCCGCCAGGAAGGCTGCAGCCTGGTGGACATGGAAGCCAGCGCCCTGGCCGCCTGCGCCAGATACAGAGGAAAGGAATTTGCGGAAATCATGTTCACCGCCGACACCCTCTCCTCCCTCACCCACGACCAGCGCCGCTGGGGAAAAGAAAGCCGGAACGCCGCCCTCCTGCTGGGCATGGAAGCGCTGGAGGAAATCTAGGAGCCGCGCCCTGGCAGAGGGTCCAGAGAGTGGCCGCAGCGGATGATGGTGCAATGATAACAGCCTCTTCGCAGCCAATGGGCCCATGCCCCGGCATCCATGGTCCCACCGCTTCAGCGGGGAAAAGGTGGCAGCGCAGCTGCCAAAAGGGCCTGCCGGGACGATTCTCTGCCAGAGCGGCAGGCAGCCTGCCATCCTATGGCGGACATCAAAAAGGCTGTGAAACCATTCAGATTTCACAGCCTTTTTGATGTCATCAGCCCAGGTCCTTCAGCAGGTCATCCACATGGGAAGCGGCCTTGACCTTTCTGTATTCCTTCACCAGATTCCCCTCTTCGTCAATGATGAAGGTGGATCTTTCGATACCCATATACTTTCTGCCGTACATGCTCTTTTCCTTGAGCACGCCGTAAAGGTTCACCACTTTCTCTTCTCCGTCTGAAAGGAGGGGGAAGTTCAGTTCATTTTTATCCCGGAAATTGCAGTGCTTTCTGACAGAGTCCCGGCTCACGCCGATGACTGCATATCCCAAGGCTTTGAAGTCTGCCAGGTGGTCCCGGAAGGCCTTGGCCTCCAGGGTGCAGCCCGAGGTGTTGTCCTTGGGATAGAAATAGAGAATCACCTTCTGTCCTTTGAAGTCATGAAGGGATACCTCTTTCCCTTCGTCGGAAGGAAGGGTAAAGTCCGGTGCCGGTTTTCCAATTTCAAGTGCCATATAGTCCTCCTTTAAAAGAATGAACTCTTTGTGAATCATTCTGTTAATTCGATTTCTTTCAATATAGTACCACAAAATCGATTTTTCTGAAAGGTCTTTTCCATCATAAAAGCGGCCGCCCGGAAGGCGCCGCTTTTTTCATTTCTATTGTATTCCTGAAAGTACCATTTCCTTTCTGCCTTACATAAGTCCTCTCACCAGAATGATGAAGATGAGGAGAGGCAGCACATACTTGAAATAGGGACGAATCCAGCGGGGCATTTTCAGGCCTTCGCCGGTGTTCACTTCCTTCAGATAGTTTTCAAAGCCCCAGCCGTATTTGGTGACGCAGAAGAGGGCGAAAATGATGGAACCCAGGGGAAGGATCAGGCTGCTGACGATGAAGTCCTCCGTATCCAGAATGCCCCGGCTGCCCAGGATATGCACGTCGGACCACAGATTGAAGCCCAGCACGCAGGGAATGCTGCCGAAGAAAACCAGGGGCAGCAGCACCAGCACCGCCTTTTTGCGGCTCCAGCCGAAATTGTCCATGCAGTTGCCGATGAGGGCTTCAAACACCGCCGTTACCGTAGAGAAGCTGGCGAAGGTCATGAACACGAAGAAGAGGGAGCCCCAGAGCTGGCCCATGGGCATATGGATGAAAATATTAGGCAGGGTCACGAAAATCAGGGACGGTCCTTCCGACGGCTCCACGCCGAAGGCGAAGCAGGCCGGAAATATGATCATCCCTGCCAGAAGAGCCACGAAGGTATCCAGCGCCGTAATGCGCACCGCTTCTCCGGTGAGCGCATGGTCACGGCTCATGTAGCTGGCAAAGATTTCCATGGAGCCCTGGCCCACGGACAGGGTAAAGAAGGCCTGGTTCATGGCTGCTGCCGCCACATTGCCGATGCCCGCTTCCACAGCCCGGTTCCAGTCAGGCAGAAGATAGAACTCCAGCCCTTTTCCGGCGCCCGGCAGAAGGATGCTGTTCAGCGCCAGAATCACGATGAGCCCCAGAAGGCCCAGCATCATGCACTTGGTCACCTTTTCCAGACTTTTGGCCACGCCGCCGGCGCATACCAGAAATCCCACCAGCACATTGATACCCATGAAAATCACCATTTCCACAGGATCCGCCACCATGCTGTCAAAGGCTTTCGCCACCTCCTGTGGCGAAAGGCCGTGGAAGGAGCCGTCCAGAAAACGGACGAAGTAATCCACCATCCACCCGGAAATGGTGGTGTAGTACACCATGAGGATAAAGCTCCCCAGAAGGCACACCCAGCCATGGATATGCCACCAGCTGCCCTTGGGCTCCAGGGCCTGAAAACCCCGCAGGACGCTCTTGTGACTGGCCCGTCCTACAGCCAGCTCCATGGTCACCACCGGTATGCCCAGTAAAAGCAGAAATACCAGGTAAAACAGGACAAACACCGCACCACCGTATTCCCCGGTAATATAGGGGAATTTCCACACATTCCCGATGCCGATGGCGCAGCCTGCACTGACCAGGATGAATCCCAGCCGAGACTTAAAGCTGTCTCTTTCTTCCATTCTTCTTTCCTCCCATTTCCAGATTCTGCAGGAAGATACCCCATCCTGCCGGAAAAGTGAATTTCACGCGCGAAAAAACTCCCTCTCCCATTTCCTGGCAGAAAGAGGGCCGGCTCCTTTGCCGGCATGAAATACACATACTTTTATATTATACAACAGGTTCTTGAAAAGGAAAAGACGCCCTTCTTCCATATAGAAAGCCCTCACCGCACTCAGAGTCTCCCCTCTTTCCGGAAAGAAAGGAACAGGGCAAGGAACTGCAGGAGAGAGAGGATAAGGAGTACCAGAAGCGCTTCAGCGCTCCCCAAGGCGGTGGCCCGGGCAAAATCCCCGGGCTCATCTGTCTGGGCAACAGACACGATGGCTGCAGCCACGGCAGTGCCCACGGCACCGGAAAGCTGCTGGGCCGTGTTGCAGATGGCGTTGCCGTCAGGCTTCATGGATCTGTCCAGCACCGAAAGGCTGTAGGTCAGAATATTTCCTACCGACATCCCCTGGCCGGCAGCAAAGAAAAGGTAACAAACCGTCAGAATCCCGGTAGACGCAAAGGGCAGGGCGGCGTTGAACAAAACCATGGACAGGATGAGAAACATACTTCCCAGAAGCACCGGACGCCTGGCACCGAAGCGGTCATAAATCCGGCCCGACAGGGGAGCAAAAAGGGCGCCCAGCAAACAGCCGGGCAGAAGGATGCAGCCGGCGGCGAAGGCATTTTCCCCGGTCACAATCTGGGAAAAACAGGGGAGCAAAAATCCCAGAGCCAGACACAGGAACTGGAGCAGCGACAGCCCCAGCGCCCCCAGCACGAAAGGCCTGTTTTTCAAAGCCCGGATATTCAGAAGCGGCCGTTTCCCCTGGTCCATCAAATTCCTCTCCCGATTCCGGAAAAGGAAAAGAGCCAGCAGAAAACCGGCAAAAAGAAGGGCCGCTGTAAAAGTGATGCTCCCATGGCCCAGCTCCGTGCAGCCCAGAAGAAGACAGGTGAAGGAAAGGGCCAGGTACAGAAGGCCCATGGCATCAAAGGAAGGCCGGCGAAGATCGGAAGACTGCCGCACCGACAGGCCGCCCAGCACAAAGGAAAGAAGAAGCAGCGGAAGCACGGCCCAGAAAATCATGCGCCAGCCCCAAAGACTCACAATGTATCCGCCGATGGAAGGCCCCACCGCCGGCGCCAGAGCGCAGACCAGCATGGCTGCCCCCACCATGAACCCCAGCCGGTTAAGAGGCGCCTGGTCCATAATGATATTAAACATGAGCGGCAGCGCAATGCCTGTGCCTGCCCCCTGGAGAATCCGCCCCAGAAGAAGCAGCAGGAAATCCGGCGACCAGGCCCCCAGAAGAGTACCCAGGATGAAAAGTCCCGAGGCCGTGAGAAAAAGCCTTTTCATCAAAAACCGCTCCTTCAAGTATCCCGACAGCGGAATCACCACCGCCAGCACCAGGAGATAGCCTGTGGTAATCCACTGCACCAGGGCCGTAGAAACGGAAAACTCCTTCATGAGCGAAGGAAATGTCACATTCATGGCCGTTTCAATGACCACGCCGGTAAAAGAAAGAATGCCTGCGGCAATGATGGAAAAAACAAGTTTCCTGTCCAGGCGGCGTTCAAACTGCATAGTACGGCTTCCTTTCAAATAGAGTTTTGGGACACGCCCTGCAGGCGTGAGGGTTGACGGGGCTGCGCCCCGAGGGTTGTGGCCGCCTGTCGGCGGCGGGTTGTGTAGAAGGGTTGAGGAAAAGGGTTCTTAAGATGGACCGGCCCTATGGGCCGGAGGGTTCGTAAGTTTGACGGCCCTTCGGGCCGAGGGTTGTGGTGGCGGCTAACGCCGCAAGTTTTAAAAAAGGGGCGCGGCTGGCGCCGCGGGTTGTGTAGAAGGGTTGTGTTCGCTTCGCTCAGGGGGCGACAGCGCCTGCGGCGCTGAAGGTGGCGGATTGCCGCTCTGCGGTGCACAGCGAACACATTTTGAAGGAGCGCTAGCGACGCGCAAAATGTAGTGAGTCGTTTCCCCTTTAGGGGCAATGCTTATAAAGTCAGCGTTACGGGATTGGCTTTCTGTGTCATATGGCATGATAGGCACTACGGTAATCAGCCACCTTCGGTGGCTTTTCCCCCCTTTGGTGCCTTACGGCACCACCTTCCCCCCACTGTGTGGTGGGACAATAAAGATCCGCAAAGCAATCCCTTCATAAGCAGCTCACAGCATAACGGAGCTTTATAGTGCCCTGTGGAGGTCCTGCATAGGACCTCCAAGTGGGGCGAAGTAAGGCGCCTAGCCTGCCCATTAAGGCGCTTTCCTTTTGCCGCCCCACCGAACTGCGGGGGTGGCAAAGGAACTGGATTCATAGGGGAGCTGTAGGCGACCCGCGAATCCAGTGACATGCTTCCCACCGGGCAAGGTGGTGGCGCCAGCCACCAAAGGGGGAACCACCGGGGTGGTACATGAAGCATTGCACTCCCTGTTTTTTCCCTCATATCTCTCGTTTCCCCTTGAGGGGAAGTCCCGCGAAGCGGGAAAGGGTGTACGGGGCAGAGCACCGATAGGATGCTCCTTCGCGGTCCTGACCGCCAATCGGCGGCCCCCTGAGCGAAGCCCGGTTGTATGGTTTTCGCTGCCCCAGGCAGCGGCATATCAAACTCCCCTCTGAACCAGCCCGCTCTGTGGGCCGAACCCGGGCCGCCCAGGGCGGAGCCCGATGGCGGCCTGAACCCTCTGAACCTCTTCGCGTTCGGGCATACAGCCCATCTGACGTCTGATGCCTGACAGTCTGACCATCTCATATCTTTCCGCTGGCGGATAGCGGATAACCGATAGCGGATAACGGATAACGGATAACGGATAACGGATAACGGACAGCCGATAGCCGATAGCCGATAGCCGATAGCGGATGGCCGACTTGAGTCTCATCGTCTGCCCGTCACCCAGGGCATCCTTCTCCACCTATTTACTTTAGATAACTAACGGCATCTCTTAGTATACACTCCCTCTAAATAAAAGGGAAGCAGTTTTTATATTCCATAAAAAAACGCGGCCTGCGCCGCGTTTTTTTGGGGGGGGATTATTCCAAAGATCTGTGATTAGCCCGGGCTTTCAGGAGGATTTCCTTGACCTGGTGAATGGTGTCTACCATGTTCTTTACATGCTCCTCCGGTATGTCTTCCATCTGCTCACAGAGCCAGCCCTGGAAATGATTCACATAGACATCATAATAGTGATTTCCCAAATCCGTCAGTTTCAAGATATATACCCTTCTGTCATTCCGGCTCTGCCTCTTCTTCACCACGCCCATTTCGCAGAGCTCATTCACCAGCTTCGTAATGGAGGGCATGGTACCGTTCATGGCAGATGCCACATCACTGACCCGGACAATTCCCTTTTCCTCGTAAATAATATGAATACACCGGATAATGCGGATGTGCCGGGGCTTTAACCGTTCCGGCAGATTCGGCAGAATCTCACAGATTCTGCGAGCCTCATGACAGGCATCCAAAAATTGTCTGGTCAATTCACTGTTCATTGCAATCCCTCTGTTCCTATTCAACGATCCGAGATAAAAATCTGTTTCTCCTTTAAATTAAAGTATACCACAATTCAATTTCCTATGAAATCCGTGCCGCCATACATCCGCAAATAAGAATTATATGCATGAACCCAGGCTGACAGACTGTCACCCTGAAACCGCTGAACCCCGCCCCCTGCTTTCTGCCACCTGCCGATGCCCCTTTCATCCACGGAAAATCATCTCCCGCCATTCTCCGGTTCCTGCCGCCCCCGCTATCCCTGCTTCGCAGCGAGACAGTCAAACGCCATGAAGCTCTTCACTCACCAGAGATTGGGAAAGCCTTCCCCCTGTCTGGAGAAAGGCTTTTCATACAAAAATATGTGAAAGAACCCCCTTGGCGGCTCTTCCTGATTCATTTGACCCTGTAATCATCACCGGAAAGTGCAAAGCCGCCAATGATTGGCGGCTTTGCAGCGTCACAGAAAGGATGTGCATATGGCATGGAATTCATACGCACCAGGCGCCTCATTGCGGGGGGATAGCCCGCTGACCGGCACCTGTCATTATAGGCTGCGCATAAGCTATACGGTTATGCGCTATGTTTTAATTTTATCATAGGCTTAAGGAACCTGTCTATGGCTTCCTGAAACTATGGCCTATTTTCCCTGTCTCTTGAAACACCAGCCATCCTCGGGCCTTTCATTCCAGACATACTCCATGCCCTCTGCCAGGGAAAGGGCCCTTTCCCGGCCAAACCGATCCGCCACAAATCCCAGGGCCATATCTATTCCGGCAGACACGCCGGCGGCAGTGTAGAACTTCCCGTCCCTTGTCCAGCGGGCATCCCGCTGCCAGAGCACCTTTTTCCCCATGGACATGGTCCAGTCAAAGGCCCTCTTATTTCCTGTGGCATGAAGCCCGTCCAAAAGCCCTGCTGCCGCCGCCAGGGCAGAACCGGTGCACACCGTCATCACCAACGTCGACTCCAGAGCCGCCTTACGAAGAGCGGCAAGGAAATCATCCTGCAGCACCAGCTGCCGGCTTCCCATACCGCCGGGAATGAGAAGGATATCACCGGGTCCCGGAGAAAACAGCGCTTCCGTCATCACCACCAGACCCTTCTCATTAGACACCGGGCCGCCAAAAAGAGAAGCATACCGGATTTCATAGCCGGGAAGCCTCCCCAGCACCTCCAGCGGCCCCAGCGCATCCAGGGCGGTGAAATCATGATAAAGCAGAGCTGTAATTCGTTTCATAAAAAGCACCTCAACATTTTCGATAAACGCCCCGGCTCACAAATCGGATGAGCCCCCGGTCCCTGAGCATCTGCAGCTGCTGCCGGATTTTCGCACGGATATTGTGATTATCGGGATGAAGAATGGCGAGCCTTTCCTCAAAGCGGTACATATCGGACAGCGTAAACTCTATGCTTCCGATTTCCTCCATGCAGCGGAACACGTCCATGAGCCAGCCCCGGGAAGACAGATTCATGTCCTCCAGGAAGGACGTGCTCCTGTACTGCCGGCACACCTCCTCCTTATCTGCCACCAGGCCGCCGCGGATGATGGCAATGCGCCCCCAGGAGGGCACCTCATCCAGCCGGATGCTGCATCCCGTCCACCCGGCCCTCCGGGCCGTGGGAGCCAGGGGTTTCCTCTTTTCAATGAGAGAATCCACGAAGAAATGCTTCGGCACAAGGAGAAAATCCTTCACCCTGCCTAGGTCCATATCGTAGGCCATGAAAAGGAAATCGGGATTATTGGATTCATGAATCCGCCGGATCATGGTGTCATAGGCACCGTCCGCAATGGTGCGCCCCAAAGAGCCCCGCTGGGCCTTGGACTCAAAAATTTCCCCACACCGGGGGCAGGCAAAATCCGCCACCGGCCGATTCGCCTTCAAATGCTCCAGATGACCGGAGCCGCAGCGGGGGCAGTACATGTTCCGCTCCACCCAGTCCTCCGTCACCACCCGGGCCCTTTGGGAATGGCTGGTATAAGCCGCCGCCAGAGACATATCAAGACAGGTATCCATAAAAGCCCTCCTTTTCCTTCATTATAAAAGAAGAGATACCCCTGTCAATCTGCCTTTTCCTCTTCCAGCACCTGAAATCTCACTTCCACCAGATTTCCCGGCTCCAGCACCCACGCCCCCTGCCGATACAGCCGCCGCGCCTCCTCCATCGCTTCCTTTTCATTCGCTGCCTCCAGAGTCAACTCCTCAGAAACCGTTTCCTCAATGATAATGGTATATTTCATAACTGCTCACCTCTTTGAATCATCCCCACCCTGCTTCACCACGATCTTATGATCCGCCGTGGGAAAAAGCAAAGATCAGAAAAGCATAACCGAACAGGACAATCAAAAAAGTCTTCCCTGGCGGAAAGACTTTTCTTGATCAATTGCTATGAAATAAGATATCCCACGCAAAAAACTCCCGATTCGTCCCATGCTGATGCGCGGTAGGGCTCAGGCCTTCTGTTTCGATGAATCGGCCAGGGGCAGCCGCCGGAGCGGAATGTCTGTGTCGTCAAGGAAAAGCAGGTATAGCCTTATTGCCACCAGGATGTCTAGCAGGTCATCCTCAGGAGTTTTGATGGAGTTTTCGGCGCGCCGGAGAGGTGAAATTCATGAAGGCTCCGTTCCTTTCTTCCCCGCTTCCATGGATTGTGCACCGCAGGGATTGGAAAGGCCTTCGCCAGGCCTTTTCGCCTCTCTGATGACATAGTCTGATAAAGAATACCGAAGTATCACCGGGGTATGCGCCCTCCGGGCACAAAAGGATAGAGCGCCGACGCCGGCTGCAGCCGCCTTTCTCCCCCTGTTTTTTAAGACCTTGTATCCTCCTACTTCATGTGCTGAAGTTCCTCACTGCGTTCAGGATGACCTGTCAGCAGGAAGGCCCATGCGGTAAGCAGTCAGCGGCCAGCAGTCTCGTTTTTCCCCACACAATTTGCCAAATCAGCAAAAAAGCCCCGGATTTTCCAGGGCTTTTCTTTATTTCATAGGATGATATTTCTCATACACATAGTACAGCTTGTCTGCCATGAAGGACAGAGGTTCGCTGCATTCCAGAATGTCGGACCAGTAGGAGGGGATGAAGCTTCTTCCGAAGCGGACGCCTTCCAGGGCACCGGTGATGGCGGCGGTGGTGTTGCTCTTGCCGGAGTGGTTGGCCGAGATAATGAGAGCATCCAGCGGTTCGTCGATGGCCAGGGTACAGTAGACGGCAATGGCCAGGGCTTCTTCGGCGTTTTCGCCGCTCCCCAGGGAGGCAATGCTGTCGATGTGGTCCCAGGTGCCGGTTTTACCGGCAGGGTGATTGTTTGCCTGTTCCTCGGCCGCTCCCAGGAGGGAGAGGATGGGGTCTGTCTTGTGGACTTTGCCCAAAAGGGTTTCTGCCCGTTCCAGTGCTTTGGGCAGGGTGAGGCCATAGGCCAGACAGGAAATCATGGCTGCCAGACCGCCGGCGGCGTAGTAGCCTACGGGGTCAGAATGGGAGAGGGCTGCCGCCTTGACGCCTTCATCAAAAGCAGCTTTGCTGTCTCCTGCAAAAATAAGTCCGATGGGAATGGCCCTTGCCAGGGCGGCGCTCCCTCTGCAGTCGTTGACTTTGACTTTCGTGGAGCCTTTCACATCTTTGGAAAAGGCACCTAAAAGGCCTTCCTCCGGATTCCGGCGGGCATGCATGAATTTTTCTCTAACAAGGCAGAATTCCCGTTCATGGGGCTGCCGCCTCATCCAGGTCCTCTGCCCCCGGCGGGGTTCTTCCCCGGTCTGACTGTAGTACCAGCGCATGTATCCGCGGTAAATGCCGTCCACCAGGTCTAATTTCTTGGCATCAGCCCATAGAATCCCATCTATGGTGGCCAGTATCATCTGTGTGTTGTCTGAAATCGGCGCCTTCCTGCCATTTCTGGCATCCCGCACCAGGGTGCGGAGACCGAAGGGGCCGAATCTGCGCTGTATGCGCCCCACAGAGAAATTCTGCAGGGGATAGCCCAAGGCATCCCCGCAGGCACTTCCATGCAGTGCCCCGCGAAACTTCTCTATATCCGCCATGTTTTCCTCCTTTTCTCCAGTTTGGCGCCGCCTGCCTCTCCATGGGCGGGGAAATCATTCTCCTCTTTTCTTTCCTTCGGGAAAATAAAAGTTTCTGTAAATCAATTCACTTCACAGAAACTTTTAGAAAAATAATGAGCAGAACGGCCTACTCCTGATTTTTATCCTTTTAAATATATTATAGCATAATTCGGTAAGAGAAATGTAGAAAAAGTACGAAATAAGGGCCGCTTTGCGGCCCGGGTGCATAGGGTTCAGATTGGACGCGCCTGCGGCGCGAGGGTTGACGGGGCCCTTGGCCCCGAGGGTTGTGGCCGCCTGTCGGCGGCGGGTTGTGTAAAAGGGTTGTGGAAAAGGGTTCTTAGGATGGACCGGCCCTATGGGCCGGAGGGTTCGTAAGTTTGACGGCCTTTCAGGCCGAGGGTTGTGGTATCGCCCTTACGGGCGATGAGTATGAAGTCAGCGTTACGGGATTGGCTTTTTGTATCATATGGTATGATAAGCATTCTGGTGATTAGCCGCTACGCGGCTCCCCCTTATCCGGCTGCGCCGGACTTTCTCCGCAAGCGGGGGAAAGGTGGTGGCGCCAGCCACCAAAGGGGGAAAACGCCGAAATGGTACCTGAAGTATATGACTCGCTGTTTTTTCTCCTCATATCCCTCGTTTCCCCTTGAGGGGAAATGCCTCGAAGAGGCAAAAGGGTGTACAAGGCAGAGCATCGAAGTGGCACTCCATCGCGGTTCTGACCGCCAATCGGCGGCCCCTGAGCAAAGCGATGCACAGCGAACACATTTTGCACTAGCGAACTGGATTTGTAAGGAAGCATCAGCGACTTGAAAATCCAGTGAGTCAGTGACAGCAGTGGGTGAAGGAGCGCTAGCAACGCGCAAAATGTAGTGAGTCGTTTCCCCTTTAGGGGGCAATGAGTTTTATAATGCCGCCTTCGGCGGTCACGTCCACATCAAGTATCATAATCAGGATTACCACCGTCCACCCCTTCGCCACTTCGTGGCCCTCTTCCCCTAAAGGGGACGCAAGAACGTTACGGGATTTACTTTCAGTGTCATATGGCAAAATAACCATTCTGCTGACTGGCTCGCTGCGCTCGCCTCCCCCTATCCGGCTTCGCCGGACTTCTCCACGGGAAAGCGTGTCACACGATTCTCAGGTCGCTTCGCTTCCTTACGAATCGTGTTCCCTTGCCACCCCTGTTCAGGGGGCAGAATAGGTTTCTATGCTTTCCTGCAGAGGCATGGCTCCATGGCTAAGTACCCATAGTCCCACCACGAAGTGGGGGGAAGGTGGTGGCGCCAACCATCAAAGGGGGAATGCATTTCCTCGCCCGCAGGGCGGTTGTATGGTTTTCGCTGCCCCGGGCAGCGGCATATAAAACTCCCCTCTGAACCAGCCCGCTCTGTGGGCTGAACCCATCGTTCGGTGCGCAGCACACGAACGATAGAACCCGAGCGCCGAAGGCGCTTGAACCCTCAAGCCCATCAAGGCTTGTCCATAAGGCGTGTCAACCTTCGGGAATACTGGAAAGCGCCACCCAGGTCCCGGTCCCGATCCCGACCGCGCCGAAAGGCGCCTGAACCCTCAAGCCCCAAAGGGGCTTGTCTATAAAACCAGCAGCATGGCTGCCGCCAGTTCCAGAAGGCCTATCAGCGGCACGCCGTATACGAATTTCTTATGCCTTGTCTTATGGTGGAAGAAGTACATGCCGGTAAGGGCGCCGGCGAAGCCTGCCGCCAGGGCGGCAAGGAGGAGGGTCCTTTCGGAGATGCGCCAGCGGCCATGGACGGCTTTCCATTTGTCCAGGCCGTAGAGGAAAAAGGAGAGAAGGTTGATGAGGAGGAAGGCCAGGGCCCAGGTCATGGGTTTCTCCTCCATCCTCTCGGCCTGTGCTGTATCCGCCAATCATGGGTTATTTCCATGTTTTTCTCCTTTACCATGTTTCCTCGCTGCCGCAGGTTTTCAGATACTGAACGACCGCCTTGTCCAGATCATCCAGAAAGTCCGCCGGCCGGGAGGGGAGGCCGGATATCTGGGCGAGGCTGTCCGGGCTGCCGCGGGAGATGAAATATTTCAGAATATCTGTATATACATGGTGTACCTGGAGAAGTACCTCTCTGTTGCCCGGCGCCGTCTCCGAAAGGCGGCGGATGCTTTCGCAGAGACTGCCAAAGGCAAAGCTGTTGAAGGTTTCCCGCGCCTCCAGGTAGTAGGTGAAGCTGCCGTTATTTTTTCTGTAATTGTCATAAAGTACCAGTTTGGATTCCATAGGTATGCCCCCTTTATGAAATCGAAGGATTCCCTGTTTCCACCGGGCCCAGGGAGAACCAGCGGAGCGGCTCCTTCTTTTTACTCACGGCGCAGAAGAAGGCCTGTCCCTTCATTTTTTTCAAAGATTTCAGTTCCACCGGCTCCCCGTTGGCGGCCAGAGGATAGAGATGGCCCTGAGGGCTCAGTTTCTTCACCGTTGTCCCTCCTGTTTCTTCGTCTTCCATGAAATAGAGGGGACTGAAATCGCTGCTGCCAGCCTTCTTATCCCGCCGGGGAATCAGGAAAGGCACTGAGATGCCCGTGATTTCCTGCTCCATGTGCCAGCCTTCCCCGTCCCGGGTAAAGATAAGGAGCTCCGGCTTCCCATCCCGGTCGGTGTAAGGGCTTTCAAGAAGTACCAGGGCCTCTTTGCCGCCGTCACCGGAAAGGTCGGTGAAATTGCAGGCGTAGTTCATCAGGCTTTCGTCATAGGTGGAATCGGCAAAATAGTCCAGTACCGCCTGCCGCAGTCCCTGGTCCTCGGTCTGCAGGGAGGACTCCTTCTGCACCTTCTTCGGTATCCAGGCCTCCGGAGACACCGGCGCCGGGGCCGGGGCCGGGGCCTCCACCATGTCTCCATTTTTCTCTATGGAAATGGTGGATATGTCCTCCCCCTGGCTGAAGAAGGGAAAAAGAAAAACCATGGCTGCTGCCAGAAATTGAATTTTATATGTCATAGGTATGCTCCTTCTGTCTTTTCTTTATTATACCATGGAGGCGCGGCGCGCTTGGACACACTCTTGGACACGCCTGCGGCGTGAGGGTTCAAAAGGTTCAGAGGGTTCAGAGGGTGGTGGTATCGCCCTTTCGGGCGATGAGTTTTATAAGCCGCCTGCGGCGGTCACGTCAGCATAGAGTATCTATTCTCTCCACTTACCTCGTACACCCTTTCCCGCTACGCGGGACTTCCCCTCAAGGGGAAACGAGAGCGTTACAGGATTTACTTTCAGTGTCATATGACATAGTAAGCATTCTGGTGATTAGCCGCTACGCGGCTCCCCCTTATCCGGCTGCGCCGGACTTTCCCCCATCCGGGGGACAGAATAAACTGCTCTATGCTTTCCTGTAGAGACATGGCCCCATGGCTAAGCATCCATAGTGCCACCACGAAGTGGTGGCACCAAAGGAAGAAACGCATTTCCTCGGGCGAAGCCCGGTTGGCATGTTTTTCCCCGGGCGAAAGCCCGGTTGTTAGGTTTTATCATAAGAGGGCGCCTTCTATAAATTTAGAGGCGCCACCACAACCCTCGCGCTGGAGGCGCGTCAAACTTTAGAACCCTCAAGCCACAAAGCCCCAGACAGCAGTAAGCCACCCCATTCCCCATTCCCGAATCCCCATTCCCCAGTCCCCATTCCTTATACATAGCTATAGAAAAATTCCATAGGTTCCCTTTCGACCCCTTCCGATTTTCCAAATTCTTTCCTTTTCAAGGAATATCGGCATTTTTCGAAATTCCCTGCCGGCGAACGTAAAATTAGAGGATTCGAAAGGACCAAAATTGTCTATTCCCTTTTCTCTCCAGTTGGTGTATGATTATCTCCGGCACAATATGTTGTGTCTTTATTTGCGCGTTTGAACTATATTTAGTAGAATGCATGATTTCATCTACTATTCACATCATTTTTATCGACATAGCAGGCTAGACAGGCTGAAATCGTAACTTACAGGAAACAGGGGAGTGTCTTACATGGAAAACAGGGAGTATACCGACGTGATTCACGTAAAAACGAACGTAATCAAGAGAAACGGACAGGAAGTGTCTTTTGATATTTCCAAGATCATCAATGCCATCGGCAAGGCCAATAAGGAAGTGGAGTCCATTCACCAGATGAATGAATTCCAGATCCGTGCGGTAGCTGACAACATTGCCAAAAAGATTGCCTCCTATCCCCATGCGGTGAATGTGGAAGACATTCAGGACATGGTGGAAACGGGCATTATGGAAATGCGGGGCTACGAGGTGGCACAGAAGTATGTGCGCTATCGGTATAAGAGAGAGATTTCCCGTAAGAGCAATACCACCGATGATGGCATTCTGTCCCTCATCGACCTGTCCAATGAGGAAGTGAAGCAGGAAAATTCCAACAAGAATCCTGTCATCAATTCCACCCAGCGTGACTACATGGCCGGCGAAGTGTCCAAGGATCTCACCAGAAGACTGCTGCTGCCGGAGGAAATCGTGAAGGCCCATGAAGAAGGCATCATCCATTTCCACGACGCCGATTATTTCGCCCAGAGGGAACACAACTGCGACCTCATCAACCTGGAAGACATGCTGCAGAACGGCACCGTCATCAGCCAGACTCTGATTGAGAAGCCCCATTCCTTCTTCACCGCCTGCAATGTAACCACCCAGATCGTGGCCCAGGTGGCATCGAACCAGTACGGCGGCCAGTCCTTTACCCTGGCTCATCTGGCTCCCTTCGTGGACATCAGCCGCAAGAAAATCACAAAAGAAGTGATTGCAGAAAGAAAAGAAACCGGCGAGTCCATGGATAAAAGCATCATTGAAAAAATCGTGGAACGGCGGCTGAAGGAAGAAATCAAATCGGGCATCCAGACCATCCAGTACCAGCTCATTACTCTCATGACCTGCAACGGACAGGCTCCTTTCGTCACCATGTTCATGTACCTGGACGAAGTGCCGGACGGACAGACCAGGAAGGACCTGGCCATGATTATCGAAGAAGTGCTCCGCCAGAGAATGCAGGGCGTGAAGAATGAAAAGGGCGTATGGATTACCCCGGCTTTCCCGAAGCTCATTTACGTGCTGGATGAAGACAATATCCATGACGACTCCCCTTACTACTACCTCACCAAGCTGGCTGCCGAATGCACCGCCAAGAGAATGGTACCGGACTATATTTCCGCCAAAATCATGAAGAGCCTGAAGAACGGCGACGTATACCCCTGCATGGGCTGCCGCAGCTTCCTCACTCCCGATACCGAAGGCCTGGGACCCCATGGGGAGCATAAGTACTACGGCCGTTTCAACCAGGGCGTAGTTACCATCAATCTGGTAGACGTGGCCTGCTCTTCTGACGGAGACATGGACCGATTCTGGAAGATTCTGGAAGACCGGCTGGAACTCTGCCACCGGGCCCTCCGCTGCCGCCATGAACGGCTTCTGGGCACCGTGTCCGACGTGGCCCCCATTCTCTGGCAGTACGGCGCCCTAGCTCGTCTGAAGAAAGGCGAAACCATCGACAAGCTCCTCTTCAACAACTACAGCACCATTTCCCTGGGCTATGCAGGCCTCTATGAAATGTGCGTCCGCATGCTGGGCGTTTCCCACACCACCGAAGAGGGCCGGAAATTTGCCATGGCTGTCATGCAGAAGCTGAATGATAAGTGTGCCGAATGGAGAAAAGCGGAAAATATTTCCTACTCCGTCTACGGCACCCCCATGGAATCCACGACCTACAAATTTGCTAAATGCCTGCAGAAGCGGTTCGGCATTATCCCCGGCGTCACTGACAAGAACTACATTACCAACAGCTACCACGTCCATGTGGCAGAAAAGATTGACGCCTTCCACAAGCTGAAATTTGAATCGGACTTCCAGAAACTCTCCCCCGGCGGCGCCATTTCCTACATCGAAGTGCCGAACATGCAGACCAATATCCCCGCTGTCCTCACGGTGATGAAGTACATTTATGAAAATATCATGTACGCTGAACTGAACACCAAGAGCGACTACTGCATGGTCTGCGGCTACGACGGAGAAATCAAAATCGTGGAAGATGAAAACGGCAAGCTGGTATGGGAATGCCCCAACTGCGGCAACCGGGACCAGCACAAGATGAGCGTGGCCCGGAGAACCTGCGGCTATATCGGCACCCAGTTCTGGAACCAGGGCCGTACCCAGGAAATCAAGGATCGCGTGCTGCATCTCTGATACAGGGGGGCAGGGTCCTGGGCCTCCGGGCAAAGAATTTCCGGCCCCATGCCGATCCCGATCCCCATCTCATGAATCCGGAGGCGCTCCGCGCCTCCTTTTTTCACACTTATATAAAGCAAAGCAAGGAGTCCATCCATGAAATACGCCAATTTTAAAGAATACGATATTGCCAACGGTCCGGGCATCCGGTTTTCCCTCTTTGTGTCCGGCTGCACCCATCACTGCAAAGGCTGTTTCAACCCGGAAACCTGGGACTTCAACTATGGCAAGCCCTTCACGAAGGACGTGGAAGACTATATTCTGAAGGAATTGGGCCATGAGTTCTATGAAGGCCTCACCCTCTTAGGCGGCGAACCCATGGAACCGGTGAACCAGAAGGGCCTCCTCCCCCTGGTGAAACGGTTCAAGGAACTCTATCCCCACAAGACCATCTGGTGCTTCACCGGCTACCTCTTCGACAAAGACCTTCTGGGCCATTTCGCCAAAGTCATGCCGGAAACCATGGAACTTTTAAAGCGCATCGACGTTCTGGTGGACGGGGAATTCATGCTGGACAAAAAGGACGTGACCCTTCTCTTCAAAGGCTCCTCCAACCAGAGGACCATTGATGTACAAAAGAGCCTCACCACCGGCAAAATCGTCTCCTGGGATCCCGGAGACACCAGCATGTCCCCCAATTCCAAAATCTAAGGTCCCTTCGCAGCTCGGGCAGAGTCTTCTGCCCGCCGGAAGCGAGCCGGTTCATAGGATGATGAGGCTTTGAAGAAAGGTAAAGTATTTCTTCAAAGCCTCTTTTTTATGACTCTCATATAATGATATACTGCCTGCCGTTTCATCATCTCGAGCGGGGCTGCCTGCCGTTATGAGCGCTGGATTTGTAAGGAAGCATCAGCGACCTGAAAATCCAGTGAGTCAGTGACAGCAGTGGATGAAGGAGCGCTAGCGACGCGCAAAATGTAGTGAGTCGTTTCCCTTTTAGGGGGCAATGAGTTTTATAATGCCGCCTTCGGCGGTCACGTCCACATCAAGTATCATAATCAGGATTACCACCGTCCACCCCTTCGCCACTTCGTGGCCCTCTTCCCCTAAAGGGGGCGCAAGAACGTTACTGGATTTACTTTCAGTGTCATATGGAAAAATAACCATTCTGCTGACTGGCTCGCTGCGCTCGCCCCCCTATCCGGGTTGCGCCGGACTTCCACCTAAAGGTGAAACGACTCACTATGATTTGTGCGTCGCTAGCGCTCCTTCAAATCATGTTCGCTGTGCATCCACGGGAAAGCGTGTCACACGATTCTCAGGTCGCTTCGCTTCCTTACGAATCGTGTTCCCTTGCCACCCCTGTTCAGGGGGCCGAATAAAACACCTCGAGGCCTCCCTTCATAAGCAGCTTACAGCATAACGGAGCTTTATAGTGCCCCTGTGGAGGTCCTGCATAGGACCTCCACAGGGG
>OJKC01000420.1_pt1 | contig 37638 bp, 32 predicted proteins | sample 1596401 | NCBI WGS metagenome assembly OJKC01 (sample SAMEA4350162, study PRJEB24818) | metagenome | biome: human; feature: gut; material: faeces | place: Denmark | collected 2013-09 | reverse complement strand
CCCCTACATTCACCGCCTGATGGATTCAGGCATACGCCGAAGGGCAATTGTCAATTGTTCCTTGTCAATTGTCAATTGATAAAGGTCGCCCCTGCATTTGCCGCCTTGTGGTATTGTTTTTTCTTCCTATCTTTGCCGCCGATAAGGAAGTAACTAAGCAACTAAGCATTCAATACGTTATGAAGATTGAAGACAAAATAGGGGCTTCGGTCATCGAGGCCATCCATGCACTCTACGGGCAGGAAGTGTCCCCCGCGCAGGTGCAGCTGCAGAAGACAAAGAAAGAGTTTGAGGGGCATCTCACCCTCGTAGTGTTCCCCTTCCTGAAGATTTCCCGCAAGGCGCCCGAGGCGACGGCACAGGAGATTGGTGCGTACCTGAAGGAGCACGAGCCTGCCGTGGCGGCATTCAACGTCATCAAGGGCTTCCTGAACCTGACGGTAGCGTCGGCATGCTGGGTCGAGCTGCTCGACAGCATCCACGCGGACGCCCGTTACGGACTGACGGACGCGACCGACCGCTCGCCGCTGGTCATGATCGAGTACTCGTCGCCGAACACCAACAAACCCCTCCACCTGGGGCACGTCCGCAACAACCTGCTGGGCAATGCGCTGGCGAACATCCTCGCCGCCAATGGCAACCGGGTGGTAAAGACCAACATCGTCAACGACCGCGGCATACACATCTGCAAGTCGATGCTTGCCTGGCTGAAGTACGGCAACGGCGAGACGCCCGAGTCGTCCGGTAAGAAAGGCGACCACCTCGTGGGCGACTACTACGTGGCGTTCGACAAGCACTACAAGGCGGAAGTGGCTGAGCTGATGGAGAAGGGCATGACCAAGGAGGAAGCCGAGGCGGCATCCCCTCTGATGAAGGAGGCACGCGAGATGCTCGTGAAGTGGGAAGCCGGAGACCCGGAGGTACGCGCCCTGTGGAAGCGCATGAACAGTTGGGTGTACGCCGGCTTCGACGAGACGTACCGCATGATGGGCGTCGGCTTTGACAAGATATACTACGAGTCGGAGACCTACCTGGAGGGCAAGGAGAAGGTGCTCGAAGGGCTGGAGAAGGGGCTCTTCTACCGCAAGGAAGACGGCTCCGTGTGGGCGGACCTGACGCCCGAAGGGCTGGACCAGAAGCTGCTGCTGCGTGCCGACGGGACGTCGGTCTACATGACCCAGGACATCGGCACGGCGAAGCTGCGCTTCCGCGACTATCCCATCGACAAGATGATTTACGTCGTGGGCAACGAGCAGAACTACCACTTCCAGGTGCTGTCCATCCTGCTCGACAAGCTGGGCTTCGAGTGGGGCAAGGGCCTCGTGCACTTCTCCTACGGCATGGTCGAGCTGCCCGAGGGCAAGATGAAGAGCCGCGAGGGTACGGTGGTCGACGCCGACGACCTGATGGCAGAGATGATAGCCACCGCCCGCGAGACGTCCACCGAGCTGGGCAAGCTCGACGGGGTGTCGCGTGAAGAGGCCGACGACACCGCCCGCATCGTCGGGCTGGGTGCGCTGAAGTACTTCATCCTCAAGGTGGACGCACGAAAGAACATGACCTTCAACCCGAAGGAGTCCATCGATTTCAACGGCAACACGGGTCCCTTCATACAGTATACGTACGCGCGCATCCGTTCCATCCTGCGCAAGGCCGCGGAGGCAGGACTGACCATCCCCGCCCGTCTGCCGGAGAACGTGGAGCTGAGCGAGAAGGAGGAAGGGCTGATACAGCTCCTGGCGGACTTTGCCGGCGTGGTGCGCCAGGCAGGGACCGACTACAACCCCTCGATCATAGCCAACTACTGCTATGACCTGGTGAAGGAGTACAACCAGTTCTACCACGACTTCAGCATCCTGCGCGAGGAGAACGAGAACCTGAAGCTCTTCCGCCTCGCCCTGTCCGAGAACGTGGGCAAGATTGTCCGCCTGGGCATGGGACTGCTGGGCATCGAGGTCCCCGAACGGATGTAAGCAGGGGCGGACGTCCCTGACGGATACGAATGGACAACTGACAAGGCATTCTCACGCCGGCACGTCGTCGTGTGCCGGGGGTCGGCAGCAGCCGGTTTCCCCACACGGACGGTAGCCGGCAGGGGTGGCTTGCCGGTTGTCCATTTTTCATGGGCGGACGCCGCGTCCGTCCTCAGGAGTTCCGGTACGTCTGCGGCGTCATGCCGGTGTGTTCGCGGAAGAAGCGGTTGAAGTGGGAGGGGTTGACGAAGCCCAGCTCGAAGGCAATCTCCTTGACCGGCTTGCGGCTCGTGGAGAGCAGCTCCTTGGCGTTCATGATCAGGAAGTTGTTGATGAGCGAGAGGGCGGTGCGTCCCGAGGCACGCTTGATGGCGGAACAGAAGTGCGGGAGGGTCACTCCGCACGCCGAGGCGTAGAAGGCGACGGTGTGCTCCCGGGCGTAGTGGTGCAGCAGCAGGACGACGAACTCGCGGCAAATCTCCTGGTCGCGCGTCAGCTCCCCGTCCCAGCGTGGCACATAGTGGTGGTACAGGCGCAGGCAGGTCTGCAGCGACAGCGAGAGCAGCGGGGTGAGCACCTCGCGGTCGTTCTCGATGCGGCCGATGGCGGCAGTGCGCATCAGCAGACGGTAGGCCTGCTCGTAGAGCCGTGTGATGCGCGGAGGCAAGCTGAGCGCGGGGTGCTGGAGGATGGAGTGGAAGTCGTCGACGACCAGCTTGAGGTAGTTCGACCGTGCCATGAACTCCGACGAGAAGCCGACCACGTAGAGATGGATGTCGCTGCTGATGGACTCGACCTGGATGAAGCTGCCCGGCAGCAGGGTGATAAAGGACCCCGTGCGGATGGTCAGGTGGGTCAGGTTCACGGTGGCGCGGACCTCGCCCCGGGTGCACAGGATGAAGAGGCACGCCTTTATCTTGCACGGGAAGCGGGCGTAGTTCTGGAGCAGTGCGACGGGTATTTCGTCGGTGACGACGAAGTCGATGGGGAGGTCGAATTTGGGGAGTTCGTGGTTGGTCATGGGTCGTAATCTTAAGAATGGGACACAGAATCGGAATAATGTGGCTTTGCGTACGTGCAAAATTATAAGAACTTTGCAGCGATTTTCCGGACTGTGCGAAACGGTCTGCAAGGTAAGAATATAATATTAAACAACGAAGACGATGAAGAAAGATTTTTTCAAGACCATGCTCCTGATGCTGTGTACGGTTTTCACGTTTGCAGCATGTAGCGACGACGACGATCCCATCCTGGGCAGTGAGGCTGCGATGATCAGCTTCTCCTTTGACCCCTCTGTAGCTGCCAACTCCATTGTGACCTCCCAACCGGTCATCGGCAGTGACAACTCGATTACGTACACGGTGAGCGAACAGGCTACCGAGGCACAGCTGGCTACGCTGGTACCGACAGTGGTTGTTTCCTCCGGTGCCACCTATACGGCTTCCGGTTCTGACTTCTCGAAGGAAGTGACCTACAAGGTCGTTTCAGAGGACGGTCAGACGACCACGCAATATGTGGTGAAAGTGCCGGGCCTGACCTATCCCATCGAGGAGCAGGTTGCCGGAACCTACAAAGGCTTGCTGAACGTGGAGATGATGGGAAGCAGCCTGGTGGTCGACGAGCCGAAGAACATCACCGTGACGAAGAACAAGGGCAATGCCGTTGATTTGCTCCTGACTGACTTCTCCTTCCAGGGAATGCCCTTGGGCGACATCCAGCTCGACAGCCTGACGGTGACACTTGACGACAAGGGCGTGTACACCTTCACCGGCAACCAGGGACTCACCTTGGGCAGCGGTGTGGGCGACTGCACCGTGGAGACCGAAGGTACGGTGGACAATGGTGCCGTGACGGCGAAGCTCACCATCCTGTGGATGCAGGTTCCCATCAATGTGACCTATACCGGCGAACGCCTGACGGGCGACGAGAGTGGCGAGGCAAAGATGACGGCATTCTCCTTCACCGGCAATCCTTCGTTCGTGGCACAGCAGCCGGTCATCAATGACGACAATACCATCACGTTCGGCGTCAGTGAGTCCACAACCGACGAGCAGCTGAAGTCGCTGCAAGCCACCGTGGAGGTTTCGGCCGGCGCAACCTACAAGGCGGACGGCACCGACTTCTCCAAAGACGTGACCTACACCGTGGTTGCGGAGGACGGCACCGTGGCAACCTACGTTGTGAAGGCTCCCGCCCGTATGGCATCGCTGAAGTATTCCTTCGACGAGTGGGAAAGCGTGGCAGGAAGCTTCTTGAGCAACGCATACGATAAACCGAAACCGACGAATGAGTTGGCCTCCAGTGCCGAAGGCGCAGGCATGCTGAAGCTCTTCGGGGTTACCGACATGCCTATCTACAAGTCGACCGATGACAAGGTAGCAGGTGCTGCCGCTGCCCGTCTGGTGACGATGGACACAAGTGCGCAGGCAAACTCGCTGGTGCCCGCCATCACATCCGGTTCGGTGTTCACGGGCTGGTTTGACATGTCGGTGGCTACAACCGACAAGTTGAGCAGTACACGCTTCGGCATCGCCTATGACAAGAAGCCGTTGCGCTTCAAGGGCTACTACAAGTACACGCCGGGTGAGAAATTCATTGACGGCACGGACGTGGAGAACATCGTCACCAAGGACCAGACCGACGAGTGCGCCATCCAGGCAGTGCTCTACGAAGCTGAGACCGATGACTTCACGTTGACAGGTCACGACATCAACAACTCTGACAAGCGCGTCGCAGTAGCTGCTCTGTCCGACGGTACGGCAAAGGCAGCCTGGACATCGTTCGATATCCCCTTCACCTGGCTCGAAGGCAAGACCTATGACCCTGCCAAGAAGTACAAGCTCGCCATCGTCTGCTCATCCAGCAAGGAAGGCGACCTCTTCAAGGGGGCAGGCGGCAGCACACTGCTCATCGACGAGTTCGAGGTAGTCGGCGAGGCCGTAGCGAAATAACGGACAGTTCATATCCTCTCTTTAAATTGATAAGAAAAGCCGTCCCGGCTTCCCCTGACGGGGGAGTGGGGCGGCTTTCTTGTATGATAAGATTGAGGTTAGAGTGAGAGGCGTAGGAGGGTGCCGTCGTAGTCGGCTTGCCGGGTCGCGCCGTTCTCTTCCATCACGACAATGTGGAAGCGGCGGTTCTTCAGCATGCCCTTGAAGGCTCCCTGCCGTGTGCCGATGGTGAGTTCTCTGGTTGCGTCCTTCCAGTTGAAGGTGATCTCGGTGAAGGCTCCCTTCTCATAGTTATAGTTGTCGCCCTCGTCCTCGTAGAGGGTGAAGGTGCCGTCAGCTCCCGGGTAGACGCGTATCTCCAGGTCATCCCAAGGTTTCTCCGACGCATACTGCACGTCCGGTCCCCACGGCAGGATGCTTCCCGCCTTGACATACACCGGCATGATGTCGATGGGGCACGGACGCCGGAGGGTCTGTCCGCCATTCAGCCGTTCGTTGGTCCAGAAGTCATACCAGTCGTTCCCTTCCGGCAGATAGACTTCGACGGGAGCTGCTGCCTGTTTGACATCCGGGTAGATGAGGTGTCCGCGCTTGTTGTCGTCCTTCCAGGTATACATCGGGTCCGTGACCGGTTTGACGAGGAGGTTGCGTCCGAACAGATATTCATCGTTGCGGGTGGCTGCCTTGCGGTCGTGTGCATAGTCCATGACAAGGGCACGCATAAGGGTGTTGCTGTGTTGCACGGCAGCTCCTGCGTTGCTGTAGATGTAGGGCAGCAGGCGATAGCGCAGGCGGATGAATTTCTTCATGGCGTCGTATGCCCAGTCTCCCTCCTTTCCGAAGAGATAGAGTTCACTGACCATGGGCGACGAGCAGTGGTTGCGCATCAGGGGCATGAAGGTTCCCCACTCCATCCATCGCGTCTGCAATTCCTGCAAGGCAGGGTTCTTCGGGTCCTGTTCGAACTCCCAGTAGAAGAAGCCGCCCAAGTCCGTATTCCAAAAGGGAATGCCGCAAAGCGAATAGTTCAGCCCGGAGGGCACCTGCTGCTTCATCTCCTGCCACGAGGCGAGGATGTCTCCGCTCCAGGAGAAGGTCCCGTAGTGCTGCAGCCCGAAGGCGCCGCTGCGTGTCATCTGCACGGAGCGTTTCGTGTTTCCCTTCATGGCGCGTTGGTGCTCATAGATGCCCCGGTTGTGCACCAGCGAGAAGGCATTTTTCACGCTGCGCCATGTGCCGTCGTGTGTCATGTAGTCGTCGTCGCCGGGCTTCTCGAAGTGGTCCGGTTCGGTGGAGTCGGTCCACCAGGCATCGAAGCCCATGCGATAGAGATTGGTGAGGTGTTTCCAGTAGATGTCCCGTGCTTTCGGGTTGAAGACGTCCGCTACGAGGACGCCGGCGTTGCGTGGCCATGTGTCGAAGGGGAGTAGAGCGTCGATTTCCTTCAGTTCGGCATAAGGTTCTGTCCACGGTCCGAAGTCCGGCCAGATGGTAATCATGAGGTGGGCGTGGTTGCTGTGTACGTAGTTGACCATTTCACCGGGCGATTTGAGTCGTGGCTGCTTGGGCGTGAGCGTACGCATGTCGTTGGGCAGGTACTTGTCCCACGCCGGGTCACCCACCTTGTTAATATAGTACGGGTTCATGAAGCGCATGGCGTTCCAGTTGGAGTCGCATCCCCAGTATTGCCAGTCCTGAACGATACCGTCGAGGGGAATTTGCAGCCGGCGGTAGTTGTCCAGTACCTCTGCCAGTTCGTCGCTGGTCTTGTAGCGTTCGCGACACTGCCAGTACCCCATGGTCCATAGAGGAAACAAGGTTGCCTGTCCCGTGAGCTCGCGGATGGAGGCGATGACACCATCCTGTGTGCCGTCGCGGTAGATAAAATAGTAGTCGCTGCACAGCCCTACTTCGGAGGTGAAGGTGGTGCCTTCGGCATTGTCGTCATAGTAGCTCTTGCCGGGGTTGTCCCAGTAGAGCCCCCATCCCTTCTCACTAGTGATGTAGGGGATAGAGATGTAGGTGTTGTGGTTCCAGATGTCGATGTGCCGTCCGCGTTGCACCATGCAGGTGTCGCGCAGCTGCCCCAGTCCGTAGAGCAGTTCGTCGGGAGCGACCTGCCACGTCTGACTGAGCTGGTACTTTCCTTCGTCGTTGTCACCGTGCCGTTTGGTAAAGGAGCAGGCTTTCTCCTGCATGAGCAGGTTGCCCGAAGCGGTATAGAAGCCGACGATGCCGGTGCTCAAGTCGAGTTGTACCTGTAAGTCGTGTGTTGATAGTGTCAGTCGCCCGTTGTCTTCAGCGGACGTGACCTTACCTGCGTCGGGCTTCAGAATCACGGAGTAGCTCTGCTTGTCGGGCTGGCGGTCTGCAGCCGGATATTTGACAACCCTCACGATGGAGGGAGTGTAGAATTGAAGGACGATGTTCACATCGCCCACCTGGCGGGTGATAGCCTTGTCCGTACGGGCTTGCAGCGGAAGTACGGCACAAAGCCACGCCAGTAAAAAACAGATGTTTCGGAGTTTCATGGGTGTGTAAGTTTTAAGTAGGAAGGCGTGCCGTTCCTGTTACTGCGGGAGCGGCACGCTGGGATGGGTTAATAGCCGGGGTTCTGTTTCAGCTTGCCGTTCGTCAGAATCTGCTTGTTCGGGATGGGGTAGAGATTCTTCGTTGCGTCACTGGCATCGTGTGAGAACCATGCCCGTGTGGTGAAGACGCCGAAGCGGACCATGTCTTGCCGGCGGCGTCCCTCCTGTGAGAATTCCCAACCCAGTTCGTCGAGCATTCTGCCATACTGGATGATGGCATTGTCGTGTGTGGCGGCGATGTTGTCGCGCCGCCCGTAGTCATAGCAGCTGTTGCCTGTCAGCTGACTGCCCGTGACCACGGCTTTCTCCGGATGCGAACGGAAGTTACGTTCACGCACCAAAGTGACTAGCTCGGCAGCCTCTTCTGTATGTCCGGTGCGGAGCAGTGCCTCTGCTTTCATCAGGCAGACGTCGGCATAGCGCAGTAACGGGAAGTCATTGCTCAGCCGATTGGTGATGCCTTGTGCATACTCGAACTTTCCCCAACGCAGTCCTTGGTTCTCCTCTGATGCGTCGATGCTGGTCACCTTGTTGACATACACGAGCGGCTTTCCTACGAGATTGCCCATTGTGCACTTCAGCGGGTTGCCGGCGGCATCGTATTGTGGCCCGGCAATGAAGTCATCGGCGAGCCGTTTGTCATCAGGGTCGAAGGTGTCGATGTATTGGGGCAGTACGCAGACACCTCCCCAGGGAGTCTGCTTGAAGTTATACGTTGCCTGGTTCTCCGGCTGGAGGCTGTAGAGATGGAAGTCGAAGGCGTTCCAGTCGGTGACATACGTCTCGTCAAAGGGCAGTGCGAAGATGATTTCTTTGGAGTTCTCGTTGTGGGTGGCGAAGACATTCTTGCGTGTACTCTCCAGCTCATACTTGCCGCAGTTGATGACACGGTCACAGGCTTCGATACATTTGTCGTAGTCTCGGTGTGCACCGTCTGAGAAGACCTCGGAGTTGAGATACATCTTGGCGAGCAGGGTGTATGCCGCCCACTTGTTGAAGCGTCCGTAGTATTCACTGTTGGTCGCCTCCGAGAGGTTGGGGATATTCTCAGTGAGCTCTTTGACAATGAACTCGTAGACTTCTTTGCGGCTGCTTTGGTCAGGCAGGAAGCCTTCAGGCACATCGAACTTCGTGATGATGGGTACGTTGCCGAAAAGGTCGTCGAGGACATAGTAGTATGAGGCGCGTAGGACTTTCAGCTCTGAGATGATGGCCGTCTCGCGCTCACCGAGCCGTACTTGTCCTGACTCGATCTGATAGAGCACGCGGTTGCAGGCGTTGATTCCGTCATAGGTACGTACCCACGACTGCAACGGGATATCGTCTTCACTGGTCCACTTGTGCTGGTGCATGCGTTTATAGACACCGCCGTCGACCCATCCGTTGGGGCGGGCAGGGATAACGTCCTCGTCGGTCGAGAGCATTTGCGCCCTCGCTACTCCATTCCATTGCAGGAAAGTCTTTCTCCAGGAGACGTAGGCGGACGCCAGCAGCGAAGCGGCATCCTCGTCGGTCGGTTGGAAGCCGTCGGCAACCACGTTGGTGTAGTTGGTCTCTTCCAGCTCGGTGCAGGACCCTGCGCTCATGAGGAGTGCGGCTCCCAGCATGCTTATATAAGGTATATTGCTTTTCATTGTTCAATTCGTTGAGATTAGAAGGTTACATTGAGACCGAAGGTGAAGGCACGGGTGTGGGGATACGTGTCTCGGTTGTCATACCCCGGTGCCAGTCCGGATGACGACACTTCCGGGTCTATCCCTTCGTAGCCTGTGATGGTCAGTGCATTGTTGACGGAACCATAGAGTCGTAGCGACTTGATGTACTTGCCCAGTTGCCCGAATGTGTAGCCCAGGGTGATGTTGTCTATCTTCCAGTAGTCACCGTCCTCCACATAGTAGCTGTTGAACTCTTCAGAACAGAGACTGTTGAGGACGACCTTGCCGTAGACGGGCTTGTAGGCCGAACGCAGGCGGTTCCAGTCCTGACGGCTGCGGTTCTCATAGAACATGCGTGAGCCATTGATAATCTGGAAGCCGAAGGCTCCGCGCATGTTGATAGCGAGGTCCCAGTGCTTGTAGCGGAACTGGTTGTTGAATCCTAGGTGCCACTTGGGGATGCCATTACCGATAATCTGCTTGTCTTCAAACGCACGGCTGAAGTCGTCGTAGCCTACCAGCGCTCCGTTCCGGTCCTCGTAAATCCACTTGCCTTCTTCGTCGACATCGACCACCTTGAAGCCGTACATGTCGCCCACCTGGTGTCCGATGCGGACGATGTGTGATTCCGTCTTGACCGGTTCCTCAATCCATCCAGCCATGAAGTAGTCAGAGGAGGTTTGGTAGAGGTCGTTCGAGAGGCTTTTCAGTTTGTTGGAGTTGGTGGAGAAGGTGAGTGTGGAGTTCCACTCGAAGTCCTTTGTGCGGAAGGGAATTGCATTGACCATGAGCTCCAGTCCGGCATTGCTCATCTCACCCACATTGGCACGTGTGGTGGTGTAGAGGTTGGGAGGCGAGGGGACGGTGTAGTCGTAGAGCAGTCCCTTGATGAGGCGGTAGTAGTAGTCTACAGACGCATTGAGACGGTAGTTGAGCACGCTGAAGTCTACTCCGACGTCATACTCATGCTTCTCCTCCCACTTTAGTTTGCTGTTGGAGTTCTGTGTCGGTTGCAGGGCACGTATCCATTGTCCGTTGTAGAGGTAGTAGTCGCCATAGCCCAGCAGGGGAACACCCAGGAATGATTGGCTGGGCTGTGACCCCGTCACACCATAGCCGGCACGGAGCTTGATGTCGTCGAACACTTTCTGTCCCCTCATGAAGGGTTCCTGTGTGATACGCCATCCCAATGAGATGGAGGGGAAGTTGCCCCAGGGTCTGTCCGTTCCCGCCAGTTGGCTGGCAGCCTCGTGCCGCAGGCTTGCCATGAGGAGATAGCGATCCTTGTAGTTGTAGTTGATGCGGGCGAAGAAGCCGATGAGATTGGTCTTGAGGTAGTAGCTGTATTCTGTTCCCTTGCCCTCTTTCAGTGCCTGACCGATGCCGATGTTGTGCCAGCTGAAGAGGTCCGTAGGGAAGTTATAGTTGCGCTCGTACTGGTTGCTGTAGCTCCCTTCCTGGTAGCTGTAGCCGACAAGTGCCTGCACCGTGTGGTTGCCGAAGGTCTTGTGGAACTGTGCAGTCAGTTCCATCAGTTTGGTCATGGAAGCCGAGCTGCCCGTCGTGGCGTAGCCGTTCATGCCGTCGCGTATGTTCGAAATGTGCTGCTTTGTCTCGTAGTAGCCTCCATCCTGTGTGCTGCGGTCGTAGGAGAGGAGTGCGTTAAGCGTCAGTTCACGGATAGGGTTGAAGGTGACGTTGGCGTTCACCCGCAGCTGGGCGACATCCTGTGTGCCGTCGCACTCGTAGATGCGGGACACCGGATTGTCGTAGTTGAAGATGCCGGTGTTTTCATACCACGTACCGTCCTCGTTCTTGACAGGTTCCGTCGGGTTGTGTATCATGGCTTGACGCCAGATGTAGGTGTTGAAACTGCCACCGTCGGCAGTAGCAGTGTATCCTGTCTTGTTGGCGAGAAGCTGGAAGTTGAACTTCAGCCTGTTGTCGAACATGGAGTGGTTCACTTCGGCGCGCCCTTGGAACTCTTCCTTGTCGGAGCGCTTGAAGATGCCCTGGAGCTGGCGGTAGTTCAGGTTGAATATGTAGTTGGTCTGCGAGTTGCCTCCCTTGAAGGAGATGTTGTGCACGTGGCTCAGTCCGGTGCGCAGGACCTCATCCATCCAGTCGGTGCTTGCTCCCAAGTCCCACGAGGCGTCGCGGAGTCCGTCGGCTATTTGCTGACGATAGTCGGCGGCGTTGCAGAAGTCGGGTTTCTTGGCTATGTGTGACAGGCTCAGATAGCCGCTATACTGCACTTCGTTGATGTTGTCGCCTTTGGCTTTCTTGGTGGTGATCATGACCACGCCGTTGGTACCGCGTGAGCCGTAGATGGCAGCTGCGGAGCCGTCCTTGAGCACATCGATGCTTTCGATGTCTTCCGGGGCGACCGTGTTGAAGTCTCCCGGAACACCGTCAATGAGGATAAGCGGATTAGTCGACGCTCCCAGGATGGTCGTGTTGCCGCGCAGGGAGATTTCCGTCTTGCCGACGGGGTTACCACTGGGGTTGGTGATGCTCAAGCCGGCAATCTTTCCCTGGATGAGTTGTCCTGCATCATTGACGGCCCCTGTGATGAAGTCTTCGCTCTTCACGCTGCCCACAGAGCTGGTCACATCGCCCTTGCGTTGCGTGCCGTAGCCGATGACGACCACTTCGCTGAGCACCTTGTTGTCTTCCCGGAGGGTGATACGGAAGTCCCGACGCCCACTGACCGGTAGCTCCTGTGTAGCGAAGCCCACATAGCTCACTTGCAGGACTCCTTCACTGTCAGCTTCGAGCGAGAACCGTCCTTCCAAGTCAGAGATGGTTCCGTTGCCGGTACCCTGCTCCTTGACGGTCGCTCCGATGATGGGTTCGCCCTGTTCGTCGGTGATGAGCCCTGTGATACGCCGGCGGTCACCCTTCCCGACGGTCTTCTGTCGGTCTGCTCTGGAGATTATGACTTTCTTGCCTTTGATTTCGAAGTGGAGCCGTTGTCCGGCAAGTATCTGACTGACGGCTTCCGTCAACGTAGAGGCATTGACGGTGACCACCTCCGACGTGTTGACGTCAGAGCCTTCGTAGACGAAGGAATACCCACTCTTATGTTCCAGTTCGGTCATTGCCTGTTTCACTGAAACGTTGTGTAGCCTGAGGCTGAGCTCCTGTGCATGGGTCACGAGGTGGCACGACAGGAGGGCGGCTACGAGAAATGTTCTGCTAAAGTTCATCTTGAAACGAATAAAGGTTAGGATAAATAACAGGATGACGACACAGACACCAGCCCGTGTCGCAGTGGCGGTTTTGCCTTCCCCTTTTAGGGAGGGCTCGCGGTCAATTGGTAGTTGTTGGTTTCATGGTCTATAAGGTATGGTTTTACATGAGGTTAATTCGAATAAAGTGTCACGCGGCGTCCCTCAATCCGATAGCGGACTTTCCCCGTGGCGGCAAGCGCGTCAAGGACTTCTGTCAGGGAGTTCTCCATGCGGATAAAGGTGCCGTAGAAATGGCAGTCCTCTAATCCCTTCGAGGCGAGTGTCACACTGACGTGGTAGCACCGCTCGATTTTCCGCGCAATGGTCTCGATGGACTCTCCGTCGAAAATGAGTCTGCCGCCTGTCCATTGGTTGGCGAGGTTAGCGTCGTAGGTGTCGCGAACGAGTGCGCCCGTACGTTTATCGACTACAATCCGGTCGCCCGGTTTCATCAGTTCGGGGGAGCCCTTGCGGACGAGGTTTTCCAGACGGACGCAACCTTCGGCGAGGATGACTTCAGCCTCCTTGTCGTCGGGATAGTCGCGGAAGTTGAAAGCCGTTCCAAGGTCTTGGACACAGACGGAGGAGGTGTGTACGCAGAAGGGCAACTGTTCGTTCTTCTCTACCTCGAAGAAGCCTTCACCTTCCAGCCGGACGTTGCGGTCTTTCACTCCGAATCCCTGTGAATAGGCGAGCCGGGAGCCGGCATTGAGCCAGACAACAGTTCCGTCGGGGAGGGAGGTCCGCGTCCGCGAGTCTTGGGGAACCTCGATGGTGATGTCGGCAAAGGCGGACAAGAGATGTTTCTGTCCGGAGTAATAGCCGATGCCGCCTGCCAGGCAGAGCAGGAGTATCCCTGCCGCATAGCCTGTCCACCGTCGCAGTGTCTGCCGTCCGGCAAGGAAGTGACGGTTGGCGGACGTCCGCTTTCGGTTTATCCGGCGGAGGAAGACTGCATAGGCAGCCTCCTTGTCATACTTGCACAATTCCTCGGGACGGGTGGCGGAGAACCACAGCTCCTGTCGTTGGTGCAGATACTTGGCATTCGCTGCGTCTGCCGAAGCCCAGGACTCCAGCTCTTGCCGTCCTTCCGGGTCCAGTTCGCCGCAGAGCAGGCGGATGATGAGGTCGTCGATGTGTTCGTTGGTTGTTTCCATGTTTAGAGGGTTCTAAGCATAAGACGAAAAAAAGAAGCCGGCGGGTAGCCGGCAATGCAGAAAAATGAAGGACGGAGGCAAAAAAAGTGAGAAAGTTGTGCCTCTCAATGCATTCCGTTGTGCAGAAGGAGGAGGACAGCCAGTGACAGATACTCCCGCAAGTCCTCATGCAGCAGTGCGAGGGCACGTTTGATGTGGTATTTTACCGTGTTGACTGAGATGCCCAGCTCCTGGGCAATCTCTTCGTTTCTTTTCCCCTCGAAGCGGCTCAGGCGGAACACTTTCCGGCACTCTTCGGGAAGCTGGCAGATGGCTGCATGGACCCGCTTCTCCAGTTCTTCTTCCAGCAGCTTGCCCAACGGGCTGTCATCGCTTTTCAGGTAACGGACAACGGGCAGTGCCTCGATGCCCTCTGCCCCCGGAACGGACTGTTCACGCTCCACCTGTTGCGAACGGAGGTAGTCGAGACAGCGGTTGCGCACGCTCTGCACCAGGAAGCTCCGTAGCGAGTTCTTGATGGACAGACGCTCTCTTATCTCCCAAAGGTGGAATATCACGTCGCTCACGATGGTTTCCGCCAGGAAGTCATCGCCCACATATTGCGCCGCCACGTGGCACAAGATGGGGTAGTGGCGGTCGTACAGATACCTGTAGGCATGTTCGTCGCCCTCTTTCAACAGTTCCACTATAAACTTTTCCGTGCTGTCCATGAGATTCAAATCATAAGCCGGTGGCAAAGATACGAAAAAACGGGTACATCCCTTCCGCCTTGTTGGCAGGATGCCCCGTTACTTTCCTCCCATCCCAACACCAAACGAGCCCCTGCCGACCTTCGGCAGAGGCTCGTTTGCTCTCAGGCAGGACTTGCGCATTACTCACGCTTTCCGCGTAGCACGTGCAGCACGATGCCTGCCACGATGCCCAGCAGCAGGAGGGCGAGGGCAATGTAGGCGATGGTCTCTGTCGTGTGCAGCGAAACCGGGTCGAACGTCATCACCAGCTCGTGGCGTCCGGCGGGCACCTGGAGCGCACGCAGGATGTAGTCGGCGCGTCCGACTGCCACCTCCTTGCCGTCGATGAACGCCTGCCAACCGGGATAGTACACCTCGGCGAAGACCACCACGCCGCCCTTCGGAGAGTTCACTTCGTAGGTCAGGCGATTGGCGTCATAGGACTTCATCGTCACCGTACAGGTGGAGTCGACGGGTTGTGCCTGTCCGACGGCAGATGCGAAACGCTTGTCCACCACTGCCGTATGACGGGGGTTGATGTGGTGGAGCGCCTCAATCTCCTCGTTGGCATTTGCCACCTCCTGCACCTCGCTGACGAACCATGCGTTGCCTAAGGCATAAGGGTTCTGCAGGGGGACGGTCGTCCCGTCGGCGGCAGGAAGGATGAACCAGCGCGTGTTGAGCATGTTGATGACCGGGAACAGCGAGTCGTTCACCTGCGTCATGTCGCCGCCGGCGGTCGCTACCTCTTTATAGAGAGCCTGCATCTCGGGGGCGATGTGCTCCTCGATCATCTCCTGATAGCGGCGCAGCTTCGCGGCGTTATATCCGCCCACGCTCTTGTGGTAGTAGGAAGTCTCGTTCTCGTTGAAGGTGTTCGACGCAAGGTTGAGCACACGGTAGTCCAGTGATTTGTCGCTGAGGATGACCTTGTCGGCGGCCGACGGGTTGAACAGCTTGCTGTGTGCCACCTCCCGGGGCTCGACATACATCTCGTCGCACAGGTAGCGCTTGTTCACCGACCAGAGGTCCACGAGGCAGAGCACGCCGACCAGCACCAGGGTCGTCTTCGCCTTCAGCCTGCCCAACGCGAAGAAGGCGATGAGCAGCGTGCCGGCGAGCACCACGAAGAAGCTGCGCCACGCATCGGCGGTGAACATTGCCACGCGCATGTCCGTCAGGTTCGTCAGCACCGCGGTGAGGTACTGAGACGGAAGTCCGTTCTGCAGCGCGCCCATCTCCATCGAAGAGATGAACGACGAGAAGCACACCTTCGGCGCCACGGCAAAGAGGAAGGCGACACCGCCCGTCAGCAGGAAGCTGCCCACGAACGCCTTCCGGTGCTCGCGGAGGACCTGCGGACGCGAGAGCACCTCACGCAGCGCCATCATGGCAAGCAGCGGGATGGTGAACTCCGCTATCACCAGGATGGATGCCACCGTACGGAACTTGGCATACATCGGCACGTAGTCGATGAAGAAGTCGGTGAAGCCCATGAAGTTCTTTCCCCACGACAGGAGCACCGACAGCACCGTGGCTGCCAGCAGCGCCCACTTCATCGGGCCCTTCACGATGAAGCAGCCCAGCACGAAGAGCATCAGCACGAACGCCCCCACGTAGACGGGGCCCGAGGTACCCGGTTGCTCGCCCCAGTACTGCGTCAGCTGACTGTAGAGCGAGCTGAACTGCGGGTCCGCCTTTGCCATTGCCGTGGCATTGTCGCTCATCAGCATGGGCTTGTCGCCGCGGTTGCTCGCGCCGCCCTTCACGTTCGGCACCAGGAGGGACCAGGTCTCGCCGATGCCGTAGCTCCAGGCAGTGATGTAGTCGCGCTCCAGTCCGCTGTCCGTCTGGTTCCCGTTGTCCGCTTTCACCAGTTCGCTCTTGCCGCGCATGGACTCCTTGCTGTACTGCCAGGTGTGGTAGAGGTTCGACAGGTTCACACAGGCACCGATGGCAGCTGCCACCAGCAGCGTGCACGTCGCCTTGACGAAGCGCGGCATCTCCCTCTTCCGCCAGGCATCCACGCCGAAGGCTATCGCCATGAAGAGCATGACGAAGCCGAAGTAGTAGCTCATCTGGATGTGGTTCGAGAGGATTTGCAGAGCGAGGAAGAACGCCGTGACGATGCCTCCCCACAAGTACTTGCCGCGGTAGGCGAGCACGACGCCCGCTATCGTCGGCGGGATGTAGGCGAGGGTGACGAACTTCCAGATGTGGCCTGCCGCAATGATGATGAAGAAGTAGGACGAGAACGCCCACAGCACGGCGCCGAGGGCGGCCATCCATACGCGGAAGTCAAAGGCGCGCAGCAGGATGTAGAACCCGAGCAGCATGATGAACACCAGCCACACGCTGCCCGGAAGATAGAGGTGATAGAGGTCCCCGACGGTCTTCAGCAGGTCCGTCGAGTCGTAGCTCGGCGCCATCTGATAGGTAGGCATGCCGCCGAAGAGCACGTTGGTCCAACGGGTGCGCTCGCCCGTACGCTGTTGATACTCTTGCATCTCGATGCCCGAGCCGATGCCTGCCACCGCGTCGTGCTGTGCCAGTACGCGTCCCTCGAGCACCGCCGGGAAGAAGTAGGCAAGCGAGAGCACCACGAAGGCAACCACCGCGATGACATCGGGCAAAATCAGTTTGAAGTGCTTGTTCATAAAGGAAGGGTTAGTATCTGTAATGTTCTGCTTTGTAGGGACCGTCCACGGAGACGCCGATGTAGGCAGCCTGCTCCGGGGTGAGCCGGCTCAGGTGGACGCCGATGCGCTCCAGGTGGAGCCGTGCCACCTCCTCGTCGAGCTTCTTCGGCAGACGGTAGACGTCGATGGGGTACGGCTGGTTGAACAGCTCAATCTGTGCCAGCGTCTGGTTGGTGAACGAGTTGCTCATCACGAACGAGGGGTGTCCCGTCGCGCAGCCCAGGTTCACCAGACGGCCGTCGGCGAGCAGGATGACGGAGTGCCCGTCCGGGAAGTAATAGCGGTCAACCTGCGGCTTCACGTTCACGCGGCGGATGCCGGGGTAGTGCTTGAGCGCGTCGACCTGAATCTCATTGTCGAAGTGCCCTATGTTGCAGACGATGGCCTGGTCGGGCATCTGCTCCAGGTGTTCGATGCGGATGATGTCGATGTTTCCCGTCGTGGTGACGAAGATGTTGCCCTGCGTGCATGCCTCCTCCATCGTCACGACCTGGAAGCCTTCCATGGCAGCCTGAAGGGCGCAGATGGGGTCGATTTCCGTCACGAGCACCCGGGCGCCATAGGAGCGCATGGAGTGCGCGCAGCCCTTGCCCACATCGCCGTAGCCTGCGACGACCACCACCTTGCCGGCAATCATCACGTCGGTGGCGCGCTTGATGCCGTCGGCGAGCGACTCGCGGCAACCGTAGAGGTTGTCAAACTTGCTCTTCGTCACCGAGTCGTTGACGTTGAATGCGGGGAAGAGCAGCTTGCCCTCCTCCTTCATCTGGTAGAGCCGGTGTACGCCCGTGGTGGTCTCTTCCGACACGCCGCGCACCTCGGCAGCCACAGCCTGCCAGTAGCCTTTGCGCTCGGCGAGCACCCGGCGCAGGAGGGCGAGCAGCTCGATCTCGTCCTCGGCGTGCACGTCGGCATCGAGCACCGACGCATCCTTCTCCGCCTCCACACCCTTGTGGATGAGCAGGGTGGCGTCGCCGCCGTCGTCGACAATCATGTTCGGACCCTTGCCGCCGGGGAAGTTCATCGCCTGGAGCGTACACCACCAGTAGTCGGCGAGCGTCTCGCCTTTCCAGGCAAACACGGGCACGCCCATCTCGGCGATGGCAGCCGCGGCGTGGTCCTGCGTGGAGTAGATGTTGCAGGACGCCCAGCGTACCTCGGCACCCAGGGCGACGAGCGTCTTGATGAGCACGGCGGTCTGGATGGTCATGTGCAGCGAGCCCATCACGCGGGCACCTTTGAGCGGCTTCGTCTCGCCGTATTTTTCGCGCAGTGCCATCAGTCCGGGCATTTCTTTCTCAGCCATATCGATTTCCTGACGTCCGAATTCCGCCAGTGAAATGTCAGCAACTTTGTAAGGGAGGGTTGAAAACAGTTCGTTTGTCATTTTATAGTGTTTTGATTTGTTGTCGGTTCTCCGTCTCGCCGGCGGGTGCGCGCCGGTGCCGTCAGCCGACGGTCCCGCGCGTGTGTCCGGAGGACCTGCAAAGATAGGCAAACTTTAAAGTGATGTATACTATCTTGCTTTAAATAAGTGTTTTATATATTTAATGTCTCAATCAAGGGAAAACACCGGGAAAACTTTACATCAGCTTTCCGCAGAACGTGACCCGGTAGATGTAGTGGATGTCGCTCTTCTGTATCTTGAATTTCGGATAATTTGGCGAGATGCACCACAGCGAATCCGCGTCTGCGTCGTCGGGGGCGAGGTGCTTGATCATGCGGTCATCGTGGGTGATGATGAGATAAGCCTTGTCGGGGTCGATGTGCTCCCAGGTGTCAAGGGGTGTGACGCCTATCACGTCACCGGGATTGATTTCAGGCTTCATGCTGCAACCCACTACCGGGAACAGGGCAAGGGCACGTACACCAGGGATGTCCAGCCAACCGGATGGCTCCGCATCCTGTATGATGGTATCCAGCCGACCGGCGGACACGGGGAGGTCCACGTAGAACGGGATGCCCTTGCGTGCAGGGGCTGATTCCTCCGAAGTGCCGGATGAGGCTTTCAGCATCTCGCCGGTTCCAGTGAGGAGCCAATCTGTATCAAGTTCTGGATATGCAGACCTGATGCGTTTAAGCACATCTACTCCTATACCGGTAGATATATTTTGAATATAAGAATTTGACACTCCTATACTCTCTTGAAACTTTCTCTTACTCAGTTTTTTATATTCTATAAACTGAATAAATCGCTCTTTTATGCCCATTTGCTAGAGGTTTAATATTTCTTAAAATGAATACTTATCTATTCAAATATTGAATAGAAGTGAATAGTATTCTATACATTTGCCCCCTGTAAAACGAATCCCGCCAAGGAACATACCGGGGGCGGACAAGGAAAAAGGCGTTTTTCCCTGCCTGTGCATTGTTTGACCGCAGCAAAGGTAATCACCCGTCCCGACATATCCAACCGCGAGCCCATGTTTTACAACACCGCCGGACGGCTCCGTGGCTGTTGTCGTCCGACGAGAGACTGAGTGAGACAGTTGAATTAGAAATAGGAACAGGCCCCGTGCTAGTACTTCCGTAAACAGCCACATCATACGGAGGGAACGCACGGGGCCTTTGATTTAAACCATTGAAACCATGAACCAAAGACCCTCCATTGAGCGAGCGTACCGGGAAGCCTGTGAAGACCTCATCAAGGCGCACAACTGCACGGACGCGGAACTGCGTGCGGAGTTCGGTCCGAGAGACCGCCACACCGTGAAGCTGCTGTGCGCCGAACGCATTGACACCCTCGAGGAGCTACTTGACATCCTCGATGCCGAAGAACCAACCCGAGTAACAACCGACCAGATACCCTCCGAACAATGAAACGATCAGCCGTCATCCTGCTCGCCTCCACGGCGGGATTCATCGCCGGCGTCATCGCCGGAAGCTACCCCCTGCAAATGGTCTGCATGGGATTCGCACTCGTCACAGCCATCGACCTGTCCATCCGGCTGGATGCCGGGAACCGCAAACACCGCAAGCCATGATGCCCGTGATGCTGGAACTCGAGGAAGTCAGCCGTCTGGTGGCACAAGCCGTACAGATGGGCTACATGCAGGCCGTGCAGGTGTACGACCCGCCGCAGGACCTGCTGCGCAAGGCGGACGTGGTGCGCTGGCTGAGGATAGCCTGCGTGGAACGCCGGACCTTCACCGAGCTGGAGAAACGCGGCCTCATCCGGCCCGTCCGCCGGGGAACGGGAAAGAACTCGCCCCTGTACTACTCCAAACAGGAGATCATCCGCGCCCTGGTGGCAGCCAACATCAGCTCGCTCATCACCCGGGACAGACTCCGGAACCTGAATACATCAACCAAATAATAAGTTTGCCTATGAAACTTGAACCAATCCAAATCCACGTATGCGTGGAACTGGGCGTCAGCCGGGAGCTGGCCGCCCTGCTGAACGGGCTGACGGGATGCACCGTGCTTCCGTCCGCCAAACCCGAACCGCAACCACAACCGGAACCGCAGTCCAAACCCAAGCCGCAGACAAAGGCAAAGCCGCAACCCGAGCCGCAACCTGCCCCCGAGCCGGAACCTGCCCCCGGGCCACAACCCGAGCCCGAACCGCAACCCGAACCCGCACCCGAGCCCACCGTGGTCGACGTCCGTGCCGCCATGGCGGACACCCGGACACGCATCGAGGGCCCCGACTGGGAGACGAACCCCGACAGCGAGGGGCGCACGCGGTGGCACAAACGACTGTCGTCAACCTTCAAGCGCATCGCCGGGCTGCTGGGAGCCGAGGACGACAAGCCCACCAAGCTGCCCGACGGGGAGAGCCGCCGACGCTTCATCGCCGAGTGCGCACGGCTGGAGATAGTGAACGGAGAACTGACCAAACCTGAAGCTTTCTGACCATGGGAAAAGGACACGCACTACTGAGCCCGTCAGCCGCACACCGCTGGCTGCACTGCACCGCCGCGCCCCGGCTGGAGTCCACCGTCGAGGACCGGGGAAGCACCTTCGCCGAAGAGGGTACCCTGGCACACGCCTACTGCGCCCGCAAGCTCAAGAAGTTCCTCGGACAGGACACCACCGAGGAGGACCGCGAAATCAGGCTGCTGAACGGCAAGTACCACACCGGGGAGATGGACGAGCACACCGACGAGTATGCCGCCTTCGTCCTCGAACGCCTGGCAGAGGCAGGCCGCGACTGCCCCGACGCCCGTCTGCTGGTGGAAGTCCGGCTCGACCTGACGGAGTACATCCCCGAAGCCTTCGGCACGGCGGATGCCGTCATTGTCGCCGACGGGCGGATGGAGGTCATTGACTTCAAGTACGGTCGCGGCGTGGAGGTCAGCGCCAAGGACAATCCGCAGATGAAAATCTACGCCCTGGGCGCGCTGGAGCTGTTCGCCGGGGACTACGACATCACCGACGTCCGCATGACCATCGTCCAGCCCCGCCTGGGCAACTACAGCACCTGGTCCGTCTCCGAGCAGACCCTCGGCTGGTGGGGCTACTCCGTGCTGAGGCCGCAGGCCCTCGTCGCCTTCGACGGCGAGAACGCCACACAGGAGGCAGGCGAATGGTGCCGCTTCTGCAAGGTGCGGCCCACCTGCAAGGCCCTCGCCGCCTGGTGCGCCGCCAAGCCCGACGAGCAGCCCGAAGCCTACCTGCTGACCCCTGCCGAGCTGGCCAAGGACATCCTGCCCCGCCTGGCGACCATCAAGGCATGGCTGACGGACGTCGACGCGTACGCCCTGCAGCTGGCGCTCGACGGCACGGAGCTGCCCGGATGGAAGCTCGTCGAGGGGCGCAGCGTCCGCAAGATCACCGACCCCGACGGCGTGGCGAAGGCACTCACCGGTGCCGGGTATGCCGAGGCGATGGTCTACAAGCCGCGTGAGCTGTGCGGCATCACCGACCTGGAACGCCTGGCAGGGAAGAAGAACTTCGCCACCCTGTGCGGCGCCTTCATCAACAAGCCCGCCGGGAAGCCCACCCTCGCCCCCGAGTCGGACAGGCGGCCCGCCATCACCCCCGCGGCACTCGACTTCCAAGACATAGACGTCCCGGCGGATTCCGGGGAAATCAGAATAAAGGAAACACCATGAAACGAAGTGTAGACGAATGGAGGGCGGAGATGCAAGCCGCCCGGGACCGGCTCTACGAGCTGGTGAAGGAACAGGGCGGATGCCTGCTGCTCGTCGCCACCGCCCCGATAGACGGAATAGTGCGCGGAGTAGCCTCCATCCAGGGGCCCGACGACCAGCTGACGGACTCCCTGATGATGTGCGCGCGGCAGAACCGCCGCCTGAAGGACATCATGACCGTGCTGGGAGGCAGCGCCCTGCTCCTCCAGCAAACCCGACAAACGAACAAACTGACCAATTAACCAATTAACCAATTTTAAAAACCGTACAATTATGATTACACCGAAAGTAAGTGAGGGCCGCGTCGTGTTCGGTCCCTGCAGACTGAGTTACGCACACCTGTTTGAGAAGCACTCCATCGACCCCGCTCAGGAGGGCAAGTACATGACCAACGTCCTCATCCCGAAGTCCGAGACCGAGACCATCAAGGCACTGGAGCGCGCCATCGAGCACGCCAAGACCGCCGGCGTCGCCTCCAAGTGGGAGGGCACGCTGCCCAAGAAGCTGGAGCTCCCCCTGCGCGACGGCGACGAGCGCGAGGACGAGGAGTACGCCGGACACCTGTTCGTCAACGCCAAGAGCAGCACGCGCCCCGGGCTGGTGGACCGCAACCGCGTCCCCATCGTCGACGAGGAGGAGCTCTACAGCGGCGTGTGGGCTATCGTCTCCGTGACCTTCTACCCCTACAACGCCGCGGGCAAGAAGGGCGTCGCCTGCGGGCTGAACAACGTCATGAAGTTCAAGGACGGTGATCGCATGGGAGGCCGCATGTCCGCCGATGCCGACTTTGCCGACGTCCGCCTGGACGACGACGAGGACGACGACCTCTGACCCGTCCGTCCGAACATCCCTATTATGTTGGTCCAACATGCCTATGATGTTGGGCCAACTTCCCTATGATGTTCATCCGACGAACCGAGCGGCCCGGTTGCCCCAACTGAGTAAGTCGGTTGGGGCAATTGAGCTACTCAGTTCAGACAACGAACAAACGCCGTTCGTTGGGGCAATAAACGCCGTTCGTTGGCCCAATAAACGCCGTTTGTTCAAACCGTAAAAAGAACAAACCCAAATGAAAGAACTAGGAATCGACATCGAAACATACTGCAGCCTCGACCTGAAGAAGTGCGGCATGTACCGCTACGCGGAAGCCGACGACTTCGCCATCCTGCTGTTCGGCTACAGCATCGACGGCGGCCCCGTCGAAGTGGCGGACCTGGCACAGGGTGAGCCGTTGCCCGACGAGGTGCTGCACGCCCTGACCGACCCGGGGGTGGTGAAGACCGCCTACAACGCCGCGTTCGAGCGCGTCTGCATCGGGCACTGGCTGACGGGCCGTCCGCTGGACGCCGCGCAGTGGCGGTGCACGATGGTGCGCGCCGCCCGGATGGGCTTCCCCCTGTCGCTGGCGGAGTGCGCCGCCGCGCTGAGGCTGGAGGAGGGGAAGATGAGCGAGGGCCGCGCCCTGATACGCTACTTCTCCCGTCCGACGAACGGACGCCGCCACCTGCCCGCCGACGCCCCCGAACGCTGGGAGCTGTTCAAGCAGTACAACCGGCGCGACGTCGAGGTGGAGCAGGCCATCCTCGCCAAGGTGCGGCGACTGGAGGTGCCCGACTTCGACGACCGCCTGTACGTGGCGGACCAGCGCATCAACGACCGGGGCGTCGCCATCGACCGCCGCCTGGTGGAGAACGCCGCGCGGATGGACGCCCGCTACAAGGCACAGCTGCTTGACGAGGCGCGCCGCATCACCTGCCTGGACAACCCCAACGCCCCCGCCGCGCTGAAGGACTGGATACACCGCCGCACCGGGATGCCCGTGGCGACGCTGGCGAAGAGGGACCTGGACGAGCTGGCGGGCCGCTTCCGCTACTTCCCCGACGTGCAGCACGTGCTGGGCCTGCGCTCGGAGCTGGGCAAGACCTCGAACGCCAAGTACGGCGCCATGCTCGACTGCGTGTGCCGCGACGGGCGCATCCACGGGCTGCTGCAGTTCCAGGGCGCCGCCCGGACGGGACGCTGGGCGGGCAGGCTGGTGCAGGTGCAGAACCTGCCGCAGAACCACCTCCCCGACCTGGACTACGCACGCCGGCTCGTCCTCGGAGGCGACCCCGACGAGCTGGAGCTGAACTACGACAACCCGACGCACGTGCTCTCGGAGCTGATACGCACCGCCTTCGTCGCCCGGCAGGGCTGCACGCTGCACGTCTGCGACTTCTCCGCCATCGAGGCGCGCGTCATCGCCTGGCTCGCCGGTGAGGAGTGGGTGCTGGACGTGTTCCGCGCCGGGGGCGACGTCTACTGCGCCACCGCCGGACAGATGTTCCACTGTCGCGTGGAGAAGCACGGCGAGAACGCGGAGCTGCGTCCGAAGGGAAAAATCGCCGTGCTGGCACTGGGCTACGGGGGCGGACGGGCAGCGCTGGAGGCGATGGGAGGCTCCCGGATGGGGCTCTCACTGACGGAGATGGAGGACATCCGGGACCGCTGGCGGACCGCCAACCCGAACATCGTCCGCCTGTGGTCGACGCTGGAGCGGGCCGCCCTGCGTGCCATCAAGTACGGGGAGCGCATCACCGTGAACCGCGGCGTCGAGCTGTCGCACCGCTGGGGCATGCTGCTCGTCCGCCTGCCGTCGGGGCGCACCCTCTGCTATCCCCGTGCCCGGATCGAGGAGGTGCCCGACCACTGGAAGGGAACCCGCGACGGCATCGTCTACGAGGGTCAGGGGCAGACCACCCGGAAGTGGGAGGCACAGCGCACGTACGGCGGCAAGCTCACCGAGAACGTCGTGCAGGCCATCGCCCGCGACATCCTGGGCACCGTGATCCTCCGTGCCGAGGCGGCGGGGCTGCCCATCGTGTTCCACGTGCACGACGAGATCATCGTGGAGGCCGCACCCGGACAGAGCCTCGAACAGGTGGAAGCCCTGTTCAGCACACCCATTGACTGGTGCCCTGGGCTTCCGCTGACGGGTGCAGGATATACGACCGAATATTACTTGAAGGATTAATAAATATTAAAAATATTGAATCATGAAACAACTATCTGACTTGGCCGGACTGCGCGACCGCGCCGTCCGTGTGGCGCGAGCCGCAGAGATTCCCCTCGATAAACCCGAATTGTCCGTCATGCTAGTGACCCGTCTGCTGGCCAAGGCTATAGAAGCCGACGAGGACGGGTTTCGTGCCGACCTCCAGAGCTTCAACCAATGGCTCGCCTCTGACTGGTGTTCGAAAGAATCGCCCCGGAACCGGTTCGTCTACTGCTTTGAACAGTATATCGGGAACACCTTGGAAGACTTTCTTGCCCGCGCCGCCATCGGGCTACTTCTCCACGTCCATGCCAGCTCGGTAGAGCAGCTGCAGACGGAGGGGTGCCCCGATGAGAGCCTGGCAGCGTATCTCTCCACCTATTCTACCCTCAACGAGCGGATATACACCATCATAGCCGATTCGGCGTTGTTCGAGCGAGGATACAGGGGACGGGGACCTCTGCTCTACCTGTTCTCCCTGTGCCGGTCGCTGGACTTCGACCTGGTGGAATTCGTCGAGCTGCGGCTGTCATGCCTGGAATTTGCCCTTAAAATCGACGACGACAATGAATGACAACACCTACCTGGGGCGTCCTCTCATCGAGAACGTCCCCACCCTCGAAGGGACAAGATACACCAACCCCGACGCCGACGACCTCCGGGTGGCGGAGTTCCGCCGGGCACAGCAGGAACGCGAACAGCATCTCCGTCCCCTGCGCATCGACAGCCGCACGACCATCCTCGTCCGTGCCGACAAGTGCAACGAAGCCTATGCCGCCGCGTACCGGAAGCAGGCGTCCGGCGAACAGCCCCGGAGCGAACAGACAGCCGCCGAGAAGGAACACCCCCGAAGGAGAGGCGGCAGGGCCGATCGCATCCGCAGGGAGTACGACGGAGGGAAATGTGTCCGGAAGGAGTGCACCAGGTGCCACCGCATGCTGCCCCTGGACGCGTTCCACCGGAACGGACGCAGCAAGGACGGAGTCTCCAATATTTGCAAGGACTGCCGCAACCGAACGAGCCGGGCCTACCGGAAACAGAAGAAGCAGAGGCGCGGAGGCTCCATTGTCCACGCCGGGAATAACGAATGTCAAACAAAAGATTAGTCATGAAATTCGATTTAGCTAACGACTTCCTGCTGGACATCGCCACCGGGAAGAGCCGGATGACCGCCATCTGGCACAACAGGCAGGTGCAATGGTCCCGCCTGCTGGAGAAGTGTGCCGAGACACGCCGGACACAGGAGAGCGCGGCGGAGTACGCCCGGATGAGCCGGGAAAGGAAGAGCGAGGTGAAGGACGTCGGCGGGTTCGTCGGCGGATACCTGAGCGGGGGCAAGCGGAAGACGGGGAGCGTGCTGTACCGGACCATGGCGACGCTGGACCTCGACTACGGCGTGCCCGAGGCATGGGAGCTGTTCAGGTCGGCGTTCCACTGTGCCGCCATGCTGTACAGCACGCACAGCCACACCCCGGACGTCCCGCGCTATCGGCTGGTGATCCCGTTCAACAGGCAGGTCGCCCCCGTGGAGTACGAGCCCATCGCCCGGAAAATCGCCGAACGGGTGGGCATCGAGCAGTTCGACGACTCCACCTACGACCTGCCCCGGCTCTTCTACTGGCCAAGCTCGCCGAAGGACGGGGAGTTCGTCTTCGAGTACCAGGACGGCCCCGCCTGCGACGTGGACGCCATCCTGAAGCAGTACGTCGACCCGATGGACGCCAGCGCCTGGCCCGTGTCGAGCCGGGAGGGCGAACGCATCCGCCGGGAGCTGCAGAAGGCGGGCGACCCGACGACGAAGCCCGGGAACATCGGCGACTTCTGCCGCGCCTACACCATCGAGGCCGCCATCGAGGACATCCTGGGCGACTACTACACCCCCACGGGCATCCCGGGGCGGTACACCTACAAGCTGGGGAGCGTGGCGGGCGGACTGGTCTGCTACGAGGGCAAGTTCGCCTACAGCCACCACGACACGGACCCGGCAAGCCGGAAGCTGTGCAACGCGTTCGACCTGTGCCGCATCCACCTCTTCGGCGACCAGGACACGGGCAGCCGGACGGAGGACGTGACGAAGCTGCCGAGCTACCGCGCCATGGAGCAGTTCGTGGCGGATGACCCGACGGTGAAGCAGCTGCGCGTGTGGGAGCTCCGCAAGAGCGCCGACGAGGACTTCGGCGACGTATGCACGGAGGAGGAGGCGGGAACCTGGTCGGACGCCTGGACGATGGACCTGAAGTACACGGGGAAGTCGGGCAAGCTCGTGTGCAGCATCCAGAACATCGCCCTCGTGCTGGAGAACGACCCCGCTATCCGGGGGAAGCTGCGGCACAACGACTTTTCCGGCAAGGACGAGGTGCTCGGGGGCGTCCCCTGGGAGTCGGAGCCCGGACAATGGACCGACCGCGATGAGGCGAACCTGCGGGCGTGGCTCGAACGGGTCTACGGACTGACGGGCAAGGACAAGATCTCCGACGCGCTGGCGACGGTGTTCACGCGTCACCGCTACCACCCCGTGAGAGACTACCTGAACGAGCTGGCATGGGACGGCGTGCCCCGGCTGGAGCGTCTCATCATCGACTACATCGGGGCGGAGGACACACCGCTGAACCGGGCAATGACGCGGACACAGTTCACCGCTGCCGTGGCCCGGGTGTTCGAGCCCGGGTGCAAGTATGACTACTGCCTCATCCTTGCCGGGGCGGAGGGCGTCGGCAAGTCGACACTGCTTGCCCGGATGGGCGGCGCGTGGTTCAGCGACTGCATAACCTCCATGGACGGGAAGGAGGGCATGGAGCAGCTGAGCAACGTGTGGATCGCCGAACTGGGCGAGCTGTCCGGCATCAAGCGGAGCGACGTGGAGAGCGTGAAGAGCTACCTGTCCAGGCAGGTGGACAAGTTCAGGCCCGCCTACCACCGGCATGAGGTGGTGCGGCCGCGTCAGTGCGTCTTCTTCGGCACAACGAACGAGGACCACTTCCTGCGTGGGGACACGGGCAACCGCCGGTTCTGGATCATCCCCGTAGACCCGGCGTTGCGGAAGCACGGTGACTGGATGGACGCGATAGCCCGCGACCGTGACCAGCTGTGGGCGGAGGCGGTTGCCAACTACAGACGCGGCGGACGGCTGATTCTTCCCGCCGAACTGGAGACGGAAGCCCGGGCGCGGCAGGAGAAGTTCAACGAGATGGAGGACGACCCGCTGTGGGGCAGCCTGAACCGGTTCCTCGACATGAAGCTCCCCGCCGACTGGTCTGCTTACAGCCTGGAGCGACGGCGGGACTACATCCGCGATGGGGAGGACCCGACGAAGGCAGCTGCCACGGAGACCCGGACACGCGTCTGTGCCCTGGAGTTCCTGTGCGAGGTCATGAGGATGAACCCGGCGGACAAGAACCTCAACTGGCAGGCGAAGCGGATAAGCAGCATGCTGGACCGCATACCGGGATGGGAACGAGTCAGCCTGAGCCGTCATGCGGAATCCTTATATGGGAGACAAAGGGCTTATGTCAGAAAACTTTCGACTGATGAAGACGAACTATAGACGCCCGGAAGGACCCGGAATTTTGGCAACGCACGAATTTGCGTTTCACGTTGACAAGCCCGCTTCCCGTGACAGGAACGCGAAACGGGAATCTGGACGCATGGTGCTTTGCCGGTTTTGTCAACGCCAAACTGCATTTTGTCAACGTGGATTTTGGCGCGCGTTGACGCCTGTGTTGACGTGTTTCCTGCTGAACTCTAGCCCATATATACTATGTCAACAATGTCATATCAGAATATATATAAAATAGATAAAGGATATATATATATACTGTTAAATGAATTAACACGGTATATATAATACGCATATATATTTTGCAGAAGGTTTGAATTGACAAATTTTGAATACCTAATTGAAAACTTGAAATATGAAAACTATCGATAGAATTACGCAGCATGCCGAGGTGTCGGAGAAGGCACTGGAACAGTACCTGGCCCGGCGTGTGAAGCAACTGGGCGGGCTGTGCCTGAAGTTCACGAACAACACCGCCACGGGATTCCCCGACCGGATCTGCATGTTCCCCGGAGGAAAGATGATGTGGGTGGAATTGAAGAGCCGGGGCGAGAAGCCAAGGGCCCTGCAACTGGTGCGCATCCGTCAGCTGGCGGAACTGGGCGTCGAGGTGTACGTCTGCGACAGCCGGGAGAGCATAGACCGGGCATTGGATAACAGGAAAGGAGGCGCGGTATGAGATTCGTCCCCTACGACTACCAGCGACAGGCGATGCAGTGGGTGGTGGACCATCCGCGCTGCTGTCTGTTCCTGGACATGGGCCTTGGAAAGACCGTCGCCACTCTGACTGCCATGCAGCAGCTGATGGATGACTGCGAGGTGAGCCGGGTGCTGGTGGTGGCACCGAAGAAGGTAGCCGAGGCGACATGGAGCACCGAGGCGGCGAAATGGGACCATCTGCGGGGGCTCCGTGTGGTGAAGGTACTGGGCTCCGAGAAGAAGCGTAACATGGCATTGGCGGAGCAGGCGGATGTCTACGTGACGGGTCGTGACAACTTCGTCTGGCTGGTGGGCAAATATGGCGGACGGTTGCCATTCGACGCGCTAGTCATCGATGAGCTTACGAGTTTCAAGAGCCCGAAGAGTGAGCGTTTCAAAGCGATGCGCATTGCCACGGCAGGCATGGAACGGGTCATCGGGCTGACGGGTACACCGGCCCCGAATGGGCTGGTCGACCTGTGGGCACAGATGTACTGCATCGACCAGGGCGAACGGCTTGGCAAGTCCGTGACCCGGTATCGGGAGACCTACTTCAGCCAGCACAAGTGGAACAACATCACCGTCCGGTGTGAGCTCCGTCCCGGATGCGAGGAGATTATCCGCAACCGGATCGCCGACATCTGTCTGAGCATGCAGGCGAAGGACTACCTGCAGTTGCCCGACCTGATTGTCTGTGATGAGAAGGTCACTCTGGGGAAGCGGGCGATGGACGGTTACCTGAAGTTCGAACGCGAGAAGGTGATGGAGTTCCAGACAGCCCACGGCGACGAGCCGGCACACGTATTGGCCGCCTCCGCCGCCGGACTGATGAACAAGCTGAGTCAGTATGCCAACGGCGCGATATATGACGGCGACCGGCAGGTGCACGAGATACACGACGAGAAGCTGGTGCGCCTGGCGGAGCTCGTGGAGGCGGCGAACAGCAGTGGCAGCGGTGTACTCGTGTTCTACCAATACCAGCACGACGTGCCGCGCATTACGGCCTACCTGAAGGGGAAACGCGTACGGAAGTACCAGGGAGAGGATGACTTGAACGCCTGGAATGCGGGAGAGGTAGACGTCCTGCTGGCCCATCCGGCAAGCACCGCTTACGGGTTGAATATGCAGCGCGGCGGGCACTATATTGTGTGGATGGGAATGGGATGGAATCTGGAGCTGTACCAGCAGGCGAATGCCCGGCTACACAGGCAGGGGCAGACGCATCCGGTCATTGTCTACCGCCTGATGTGTGAGGGCACGGTAGACGAGCGGGCAAGTGCCGCCCTGGAGGGCAAAAAGAGTGTGCAGCAAGGGCTGCTTGACGGCTTGGGCGCGTTGATTCGGAAATATCAAGCCCGCTAAGTGGTACCACTTCCCAAGTTTGACAAGTCAGATAAAAACATTTCAAGATTATGAGTAAAAGAAGAAGACTGAACCTCTCACTGAGAGAGACGACATACAACCGGCTGTGTGAGCGGGCGCGGCGTTCCGGATACCGGACGGCCTGTGCGCTGGTTGTCGGGATTATCGGAGTGTTGCTCGGCCACGAACGGGACGAGCAGGACCGCGTCCTGGACATCCCCGAGGACATCGGTGCCGCCATCGACCGCATGTTCCGGGAGCTCTCAAACAGCCAACCCCAACCGGACGGCACGGTTCCCGTCCGGAGACGGCGACACAGTGTGAACGATGACAAGCCCCTCCGTCATGGCTCGTGACGCTGACTACATCCGCCTCATCCGCACCGCACGGTGGCAGCACCTGCGACGCGCCGCACTGGAGGCGCAACCGTTCTGCGTGCGGTGCGAACGGAAGGGCGTGACACGGTCGGCAACGGTGGTGCACCACATCGAGCCGGTGGAGGAGGCGCTGTTCCTGGCGGACAAGGTGCGGCTGATGTTCGACCCCGCCAACCTCATGCCCCTGTGTGACGACTGCCACGTGGAAGTCCACACCGAGATGGGACGGTCGGGGAAGGAAGCGACACGGAAACGGAACGAACGGCACGCGGAGCAGATAGCCCGCCGTTTCTTCTGACAGCGGCACCCGGGGGGGTGTTTTTTAATCGGCGGGGGTGCCTGCTAAACCTCGCCCCCTCCTTTTTGAGTGCGCACGGGATTTTTTCGATTTGCAGAACTTTTGTAAATATTTTAGAGATTATGGCAGATAAGGAGCTGGAAAGTTATGAAAGGAAGATCCGGGCGGCGTTGCGCAAGCACAACCTGCCGACGTCGGGGCTGGAGATACAGATACGGTCGCTGGCGACGGCGTTGCGGACGTTGGACAAGGCGAACCTGCAGATTGCCGGGCTGGACGAGGTGACCGTGTGGGAGAAGACGCGCTACGGTGAGAAGCTGGCGCCGCATCCGGTGTTCAAGGTGGCGCATGATGCGGAGTATCAGATTACGCGGCAGATGAAGGCGCTGGGATTGACGGCGGACAACCTGTCGGTGGACGCGGAGAAGGACCCGCTGACCGAGATGACTGCCAAGTTGAACGACCGCCGGAGCAATCCGGTCATTGTGCGCCCGTCGTAAGGCATGACCGAGGAGGAGAAGGACAGGCTGCGGGAGGAGAAGGCCCGGGTGAGCCGTCGGCTGCGTCGGGTGGACATCGCCCGGTACAGGCTGCGCGAGGTCGATGCGCGGCTGGAGGAGTATGTCCGTGCCGTGGCGTCCGATGCCGACGGGCACAACCTGTGGGAACAGCTTGCCGTGGAGCGGTTCCTGGGGAACTGTGACCGGTACGGCATCAACGTGACGGAGGTGCAGACGTTCTTCGGGCTGTACGAGAGCCTTTACTTCCCGGGGAAGGCAGGTGACCGGCGGTATCATCTGACGCCCGTGCAGGCCTTCCAATTCGCCTCCATATTCGCATTCTGGAGGGACGGGCGGAGGGTGGTGCGTACCGCCGTGCTGTTCGTGCCGAGGAAGTTCAGCAAGACCACGAGTACGGCGTCGCTGGTGGTGTGGGACGTGCTCTACGGCGACGCGAATGCGGAGTGCTACACCGGGGCGAACAGTTCGGACCAGGCGAAGAAGTGCTTCGACGTGATACGCGGATGCTTCCAGCACTTGGACCCGAACGGGCGGCGGTACGTGGTGAACGAACAGCAAATCAAGAGCCGCCGGAGCGACCGTCGCGCCTTCGCCCAATGTCTGACGGCGAACGCCCGGACGAAGGACGGACTGAACGCGAGCACCGTCATCATGGACGAGTTCAGTCAGGCACGGGACGCCGGGCTGCTGAACGTACTCACTACCTCGATGGGCGTCCGGGACAACCCGCTGACGGTCATCATCACCACGGCGTCGGACGTGTTCGATGGTCCGTTCTATGAGATGCTTGCCGGATACAAGCGGCTGTTGCTGGGCGAGTACGAGGACGACAGCGTGTTCGCCCACCTGTTCGAGCCGGACGTGGACGACGCGGAGGACGACGAGGCGACGTGGCGGAAGGTGCACCCGCACATCGGCGTGACCGTCGGCATCGACTACTACCGGGAGAAGTACCGGGACGCGCTGCGCGACGGGGCGGAGGCGATGCTGGCGTTCCGCACCAAGCTGCTGAACCGATACGCCGAGAACGAGAGGCGGAGCTGGATCAGCGCGACGCTGGCACGCTCCATCAGCCGTCCGATGACCCCGGACGCCATCCCGGGACGACCGGACAGCATGGTCGCCATCGACCTGAGCGAGAGTGACGACTTCAGCGCCGTGACGCTGGGCATCTACCACGAGCCGACGCGGAGCTTCCACTTCCACACGGCGTACTTCTTCCCGGAAGGGGCGTTGGCGGGGCATCCGAACGAGAACCTGTACCGCACGTGGGCCGAGCAGGGGTGGCTGCACCTGACGCCCGGCGACGTCATCGACTACCGGACCATCGTCGAATACGTGCTCTACCTGAACACCGTGACGCGGGTGCTGGGCATCGGCTACGACCCGTACAAGAGTCAGGAGGTGGTCAACATGCTGGCAGCCGCCGGGGCGGCGGACGTGCTCAAGGGCATCCGGCAGACGTACGGCAACTTCACCGCCCCGGTGGAGAGCTTCGAGCACGGAGCCAAGACGGGGCACATCTTCATCAACGACAACCCCATCAACGCCTACTGCTTCGGCAACGCCGTGCTGGACACCGACCGGCTGGAGAACTGCAAACCCGTGAAGCGGAGGCAGACGCAGAAGATTGACGGCGTGGTGACGATGCTGATGTGTCTCCGCCTGTTCATCGACTACGAGCGGTAGTGCGTTTTTAGGGATTATTAACGGCGGAAAGTGGTACCATCGGCAGGGTATGCGCGGGAGTTGTAAAAAGTCTACTCTTTGTGACATCTTCATCTTTATCATTTTCAAAGGCTATCTGAGTTATGATTAGGTTACTAAGTCTCTTTAGGGGTAAAAAGGCAAGGGAGTCTGCGTCGGGAGATGCGGGCTCCCTTTATTCGCCCCGTTCGGGAGAGGTCCTCCCGGACGTCCCGGGCAGGGATTCCGAGCTGGCGGTCGCCACGGTCTACCGGTGCGTGAAGCTGCTGTCGGACGTGACGGCAAGCCTCCCGATGTGCTACTTGCGCCACCGCGACGGGCGGTTCCAGGCGGACGCCGGGTCGGTGTTCCACTACCTGCTCAACGTTCAGCCCTGCCGTCCGATGAACGCCACCGACTTCTGGCGCTACGTCGTGCAGTGTATCCTGCTGCAGGGCAACGCCTACATCATCCCCCTGTATGACTCCGACTACGAGCTGGCTGCGCTCGTGCCCGTCGACCCGCGGTCCGTGTGGCACGACACGCAGCGCGACACATACACCGTCAACGACATGACGTTCCACATCAACGCGACGTTCCGCGAGGACGAGCTTATCCATCTGAAGGGCCTGTCGCTCGACGGCAAGTCCGGGGTGTCGGTGCTGACGTTCGCCCGGCTGACGACACGCATCACGCAGACCGGCGACCGGGAGACGTACAACCGCTTCAAGAACGGCGGCGACGTGCGCGGCGTGCTGGGCAACGAGCGCGGGGTGCGCGGCTTCGGCGAGTATCAGGACAAGGAGCTGCGTGCGGCGGCCGTGGACATCGACGGACGGTTCCGCTCCGGGGAACGCATCGTCGCCGTGCCGGGCAGCGTGCAGTTCAGCCCGCTGAGCCTGTCGAGCGCCGACATGCAGTTCCTGGAGACGCGGAAGTTCGGCGTGCGGGAGATATGCCGGTTCTTCGGCGTCCACCCGTCGTTCGTCTACGATGACACCTCGAACAACTACAAGTCCGCCGAAATGGCGAACGTCGCCTTCCTGAGCACGACGCTCAACCCCCTGCTGCGTCAGATAGAGACAGAGCTGCTGCGCAAGCTCATGCCCCGCTCGTTGGCTGGGAAGCGGAAGTTCGAGTTCGACCGGCGCGGACTGTACGCCTGCGACCTCGACAGCCGCGTCCGCTACCAGACGCAGACCATCGCCGCCGGGCTGTACACCGTCAACGAGTGGCGGCGGGAGGACAACCGTCCCGAGGTCCCCGGCGGGGATGCCGTGCTCGTGTCGGCGAACCTGCGAGACCTGAATGCAAACGACAATATTCAACCAACAACAAACAAGTCCGATGAAAAAGAATAATCCAACGACCATCCAGCGGCGGTGCGCCGTCGTGCCCCGTGGCGTACACGTCCGGGAAACCAAGGAGGGGGAAGAGCCTAGCCGGGAGATTACCGGGTACGCCATCCTGTTCAACGAGCCGTCCGAGCCCCTGTATGACGACGGGGAGGAGGAGTGGCGCGAAATCATCACGCCGGAAGCCGTGACGCGCGAGCTGCTCGACGCGTGCGACATCAAGTTCACCATGTACCACGACCGGCAGATTCTGCTGGCACGGAGCAACCACGGACAGGGCACCCTGCACTACGACATCGACGAGCGCGGCGTGTCCTTCCGCTTCGAGGCACCGCGCACGCCGGACGGCGACACCGCGCTGGAGCTGGTGCGCCGGGGCGACATCACCGGGTGCAGCTTCGCCTTCTCGACGCATTACTACAACCCGGCGTTCGTCCGTCAGGAGGTGACGCGCGAGGGCGACAAGACCTACGTCCGCTGCTACGTCCTTGCGCTGACGGGCATCTACGACTTCACCCTTGCCGCCGACCCGGCTTACCCGGCGACGAGCGTTTCCGCCCGACGGGAAGCCGAACCGACGGAGTTCCGCGCCATCGTGGAGGCAGCCGCCACCGAGCGCGCCCGGGTGCAGGAGGAGACCGACCGCGCCGTCCGCGAGGCGGAATGGGAGGACATGGAACGGACCATCCGGCGGGCAAGGGCGGACGGCTGAACATGCCTATTAAGTTGGGGCAACATGCCTATGAAGTTGGCCCAACATGCCTATGATGTTCAGCCGACGAACTGAGCCGCTCAGTTGCCCCAACTCACTTACTCAGTTGCCCCAACTGAGCCGCTCAGTTCAGACCACGAACAAACGCCGTTTGTTGGCGCAATAGACGCCGTTTGTTGGCGCAATAGACGCCGTTTGTTCAGCTGACGAAGCATACGCCGCACGTCGGCGAAATAACCGAATATGAACCGGGACGCTCCGGCGTCCGTAAAACCAAAAAACATGGCAAAACAGAAGAAAAACAACCGTGCACGCGTCGACGCCTACCAGGAGCTGCGTGAACGTGCACGCGAAATCCGTGAAGAGTTGGCAGGCATCCTGGACACCTGCAAGCGTGAGAACCGCACCCGCAACGACGAGGAGGAAGCCCGTTACAAGGAGCTCGTCCGCGAGATGGAGGGCCTCGAGATGCAGCGCGAGGTGTTCCGCATGGAGGACGTCGAGCGCGACAGTCAGGAGCTGCGCGGACTGAACCAGGACACCGACCGCTTCGTCCGCGACCGTCTGCTGAACGAGGGGCAGCCCGTGACCATCACCCTGCAGCGCGAGGTGACCCCTCAGACCACCGCCGCGCTGGCGGACACCGGCATCGTCCCCGTCAGCGAACAGGCAATGCTCGAACCCGTGCGCAAGGGGCTCATCTACGACAAGGTGGGGCTGCACATCGCCTCCGGACTGGCAGGCAAGCTCCGCTGGCCGAAGCACGGCAAGGCGGTGGCATCGTTCGCCGACGAGGCGGAACGCCTGGTGGACAGCTCCATCGACTTCAGCAAGCTGGAGATGAGCGGCCACCGCATGGGTATCGCCATCCCGGTGACCCGCGAGGAGCTGGAGGAGAGTCAGGGCGTGGTGGAGAACGTCATCCGCCGGGAGACCCCCGCCGCCATCATCGACCTCATCAACGACGCCCTGTTCTGCACGGACAAGAAGTACACCGGCGCCGACAAGCAGCAGCACGACCGCAAGGTCTACGGCCCGTTTGTCGACCTTGCCTCCTCACCCGTGGAGTTCGCCGGTGAGTTGCCGACGCGCAAGGAGCTGCTGAAGCTCGTCGCGTCGGTGAGCAAGAAGGTCGACATGGTAGCCCCCTGCTTCGTGATGACCGAGGACATGAAGACGCAGTTGAAGGACGTGAAGGTGGATGCCGGTAGCGGACGCTTCCTCTGCGAGAACGACGCCATCCTGGGCTATCCCGTGTTCACCACCGACGCCATCGGTGAGGGCTTCATCGGCTTCGGCGACTGGAGCTATCAGGCGGCGGGCTTCTTCGGCGCGATGTCGCTCATCGTCGACCCGTACACCCTTGCCCGTGCCAACAGTGTGGACTTCGTGCTCAACGGACGTTTCGGCACCACGACGCTGCGCAAGGATGCGTTCGTCCTTGGCAAGGTGAAATCTCTCTAATCCTGACGCGGTATGGTAGATCTGGACTACATCAAGCGGCGCGGGCGGATGGACGACATCCTCATCCACGAGGACGACCTCCGCCGCCTTGCCGACGCTGCCGAGGAGAAAGTCATCATGGACACCGGGCGCACCCGGGAGGAGCTGTGCGGCGAGGGCGGCGAGCTGCCGTCCCTGCTCCAGGAGTGCGTCGTCCTGCTGACGGTGCACTGGTGGGAGCACAGCTCGATGACGACACCGGCGGAGCAGCGCCCCGTGCCCTACACGTACGATGCCATCCTGTCCAAGTACCGCAAGCTGACACCGTGACCATGGACACCGGACGACTGGCAGACACGAGGCTGACGCTCCTCCGGCCCGTCCGCGTGACGGACCGGATGGGAGCCGAGCGCACCACCTACGAGGAGGCAGGGTTCGCCCACGCCGAACGTCAGAGCTTCACCGGACGGCGGAGCGAGGAGGCAGGGGAGCACTTTCCCGACTACACC
>OJKC01000416.1_pt1 | contig 37920 bp, 34 predicted proteins | sample 1596401 | NCBI WGS metagenome assembly OJKC01 (sample SAMEA4350162, study PRJEB24818) | metagenome | biome: human; feature: gut; material: faeces | place: Denmark | collected 2013-09 | reverse complement strand
CCCCCCTTCCGCGTTTGACCCCGATGCGGCCGATGCCGACTGGTGCTATATTTGGGAGTTTGTGACCATTGATAAGGAGGCACTTCCTTACCTTGAAATGCACTGGGGCGGAAAGGAGATATATACCACTGTGTTGCCGGGAAAATGGAAGGTCACTCTGGAGGAAACGCCCGTTACCATTGCGAGCGAGGTGCTGGCAGAGGATGTGCCCCTGACCTATGGCGGGGAGGAACTGACGGCGGAGCGGATCGAGTGCTCCAAGCTGTCCATGGCAGTGTATTTCGCCGACTATGTGGACTCTACCACCGGTATTCTTGGCGCGTTCAAAGTATTTGACGCGGACGGCAAGCCTATCCCCTGCGATTGGAGCTTCACCGCCGACCAAGCCGACGATAGTTGCATGATTTGGACACGGTTTGACGAGCCCATGGAGCCGGGGAGCGTCTGCAAGCTTACCTTCAACGGAGAAACCGTATTCACAAGATAATGGCTTTGTAGAACGATGCGTTTTGTCAAGCTGCCCCGGCGTAAGCCGGGGCGGCTTTTTTCTCCGATATTCACAAATTGCGGTTGCATTTTTTGTGCAAGTAGTGTAATATGGTTCGCAAGAAATACCCGGAACGCAAGAACGAAGGAGGAAAAGCATAATGAAGAAATACACCGAGATGACGCCCCAGGAGCGGCAGGCGGAGTACGCCGCGGTGAAGGCGAAGTTCGAGCAGCTCAAGGGCATGGGCCTTAGCCTGAATATGGCGCGGGGCAAGCCGAGCAAGGTGCAGTTGGATCTGGTCACGCCCATTTTCGGCCTGCTGACCAAGCCGGAGGATTTCGTCTCCGACGGCATCGACGTCCGCAACTACGGCGAGGTGGCGGGCATCCCCGCGGCCAGAAGGCTGTTTGCGGACATTCTGGGCTGCAAGCCCGAGCAGGTGTTCGTGGGCGGCAACGCCAGCCTGCAATTGATGTATGACGCCGTGTCCAAGGCGTTCACCCACGGCCTTGCCCACAGCGAAAAGCCCTGGTGCAAGCTGGACAAGGTGAAGTGGATCTGCCCGGTGCCCGGCTACGACCGGCACTTCAAGGTGACGGAGAGCTTCGGCGTGGAGATGATCGCCGTCCCCATGACGGCGGAGGACCCCGACATGGACAAGGTGGAGGAGCTGATCAAGGATCCCGCCGTGAAGGGCATGTGGAACGTACCCAAGTACTCCAACCCCGAGGGCGTGGTGTACTCCGCCGAGACGGTGCGCCGTCTGGCGGCCATGAAGCCCGCCGCGCCGGACTTCATGCTCATGTGGGACAACGCCTACTGCATCCACGAGTTCGACTGCGACTTCGTGGAGTTCCCCGACATCATCGGCCTGTGCGCCCAGTACGGCAACGGGGACATGGTGTACGAGTTCGCCTCCACCAGCAAGGTGACGTTCCCCGGCGCGGGCGTGAGCGTTATGGCCAGCAGCGAGGCCAACATCGCCTATTTCACCAAGCTCATCAACATCCAGACCATCGGCTATGACAAGATCAACCAGCTGCGCCATGTGCTGTTCCTGAAGGATCGGGCGCACACGCTGGAGCTGATGAAGCAGCACGCGGCGATCCTGGCGCCCAAGTTCCACGCGGTGCTGGACGCGCTGGATCAGGAGATCGCCCCGTTGGGCATCGCGGACTACAAGCGTCCGGTGGGCGGCTACTTTATCAGCGTGGACACCATGCCCGGCTGCGCCAAGCGGACGCTGGCGCTGTGCAAGGAGGCGGGCGTCACCATGACCGGCGCCGGCGCCACCTTCCCCTACGGCAAGGATCCCCAGGACAGCAACATCCGCATCGCCCCGTCCCTGCCGCCGGTGGCGGAGCTGGAGCAGGCCATCGCCGTGTTCTGCACCTGCCTGAAGCTGGCCGCACTGGAAAAGCTGGGCGCGTGAGAAGCAGAAAAAAAGAAAGCCCTCGCGGGCTTTCTTTTTTTACTCTCATTGCGGGGCGAATATGGTGAACCGCTTCGTAGGGGGCGGCGTTCTCGATGTCCCGCCGTAGGGGCGGACGACCCTGTCCGCCCGCCGCCTTTTGCGCTTATTTATGCAGCAGGGGGCTCAGCGGCTTGTAGATCAGGAAGCACAGCGCCACGTCCAGCAGTCCCTTGCACAGGGTGAAGGGCACGTTGAACACCAGCAGGCAGTTCAGCAGGGCGTTGGAGGTGGGCACCTGCGCCACCGTGCCCAGAATTTCCTGATACATGCCCACGATGGCCTCCAGCGGCAGGCCGTACAGCACCACATAGGCGGGGTAGACGATGAAGTAGTTGATGGGCAGGCTGATGAGCGCCATGGCTGCGGCGCCGGCCACGGAGCCCCACAGGGCGCCGCTGCGCTTTTTGTGGTTCTTGTAGACCATGCCGGCGATAAAGGCGAACACCGCGCCCAGCAGGAAGTTGGACAGCTCGCCCACGCCGGCGCTGGAGCCGAAGGGCAGATGCAGCAGGTTCTTCACCAGCTGGATGGCCGCGCCGTAGACGGGGCCCAGGGAAAACGTGCCCAGCAGGGCGGGCAGGTCGGAGATGTCCAGCTTGATAAAGGCGGGCATGATGGGGATGGAGAACTCGATGAATTGCAGCACGGCGGCTACGGCGGCCAGCAGCGCGGCTACGGCCAGATGGTGGGTTTTCTGTGCTTGTGTCATAAAAAATACTCCTTTTCGATGATAAACACCCGGAAATTGCCTTCCAAGGTGTACGCATCAAAAAAGAGCATCGCAAAATGCCATACACGCCTTCTCTCATCCAGACTATACTGTCGGTACCGGAATCGCACCGGTTCCTGCGGCCGAAGCCGCTCGCGGACTATACCGCCGGTGGGGAATCGCACCCCGCCCCGAAGACAAATATGCGGTTGTTTTCGACATGTATGGTAGCACGGCGGGCGCAGGAAGTCAAGAGGAAAATTCCACTGCCTGCCCTTTACAGGGGCGCTTCTATCCTGTACAATGGACGGAGAAAGAGGGTGAGGCGTATGCCGGCAAAACAGATGACGGTGTGCTTTTCCGGGTATCGGCCGGAGAAGCTGCCGTGGGGATACGATGAGGACGATCCCCGCTGTGCGGCGCTGAAGGAGCGGCTGCGGCAGGCCGTCACCGACGCCTGTGAACAGGGGTACCGGCACTTTATCTGCGGCATGGCGCGGGGCGTGGACACCTACTGCGGCGAGATCACGCTGGCGCTGCGGGCGCAGTACCCGGAGATCACGCTGGAGGCCGCCATCCCCTGTCCCAGCCAGCCGGAGGGCTGGACACCGGAGCAGCAGGCGCGGTGGCAGGCGCTGGTAGAGCGCTGCGACTACGAGACGATGGTGCAGGATCATTACAGCGCCGGGTGCATGCAGCGGCGGAACCGGTACATGGTGGATCACGCCCAGCGGCTCATCGCGGTGTTCGACGGGCAGGAGGGCGGCACACGCCGCACGGTGGAATACGCCATGCGCCGGGGGCTGGAGATCGTGTACGTGGATATGGAGTAAATGGAGTAAGCTGACAGCGGGAGGGGCAAAGCCCCTCCCGCTGATGTTCATTCTGCAAATAAGCTCCACGGCCAGCTGTCCGGCGGGGGACAGGTGACGTCCACGGGCTTCCCGGTGACGGGATGGGTCAGCGCCAGACGGTGCGACCACAGGGCGGGGGAGCAGGGCGCCTTGCTGCCGTAGCGGACGTCCCCCAGCAGGGGCAGACCGCGGGAGGAGAACTGCACCCGTATCTGGTGGGTGCGGCCGGTATGCAGGCGCACCCGCACCAGCGTCAGACCGTCGGCTCGCCCCAGCACGGCGTAGTCCAGCGATGCCTCGCGGACGCCCTTGCGCATCCGCTTGACCACATAGCTCTTGTTGTGGGCGGCATCCCGGAACAGCAGGTCGGTGAGGGTGTCGCTGTCCTTTCCCGGCGTGCCCCGGAGGACAGCCAGATACTCCTTGGTGACCCGGTGCTCCGCAATGGCGGCGGTGAGCTTGCCGGTGATCTCCCGGCGGCGGGAGAACAGCATCACACCGCCCACGGCCTTGTCCAGCCGGTGGACGGTGGCAATGTAGTCGGGCTTGCCCAGGGCGCGGTAGTGCTGCCGCAGCAGGGCGGGCATACAGGCGCCGTCGGCGCTGTCCTCCGACAGCACGCCCACGGGCTTGACGCACAGCACAAGGTGCGCGTCCTCGTACAGGATACGAAGCGGCTCCATGGGCATCAGTGGCGGCGTCCGTGGTAGGAGCGGTGGCGGTACTGCTTGCTGCCGGCCTTTCCGTAGCGGCGGTTGCGGCCATAGAACCGGAACCACAGCACCAGAGCCACTATCAGCACCAGCAGCGCGATGGCGGCAATGCGGATGGAGGGGCGGGAGAAGAACTCGCCCACGGCGTGGCGCGCCAGCAGGAAGCGGCTGGCGGACACATCGGCCACGGCCAGCAGGGGAACGGTGACGTACTCGGTGTCGCCGTAGCTGACGGTGATCTCGCCCAGACGGTCGCCGGCGGCGATGGGCGCCAGCGCCGTTTCGTTATCCAGTGTGACGGTGCGGGTCAGGGACTCCACGTCCAGATCCTTGGGGAGCATGGCCTCGGCGCTCTGCGCCGGGTGGACGGCCACGGTGGACACCTGCTTGCTCAGGGCGACGGGCACCTCCTGCACCAGCTCGTTCTCGTCCAGCACCTGCCGGGAGGAGAAGTTGTCAAAGCCCCAGTCGAACAGGCGCGCCGTCTCGGTGAAGCTTTCCACGATGTAGCCGGAGCCGTTCTCCTTTTCCACCTTTTCCGCGCCCAGCACCACGCTGATAAGCGTCCGGCTGCCGCGGACGGCGGAGGACACCAGACACTGTCCGGCGGCGTCGGTGCTGCCGGTCTTGATGCCCTGTGCGCCGGAGTACAGATACCCGGCCAGCCGCCAGTTGGAGATCAGGGCGTTGGTGCTGTGGAGCACGCGCTCCTCCTCGGTTTTGTTGGTGGGAGGTATCTCATAGGACTTGGTGTTGACGATGGTCATGAAATCCTCAAAGGTCATGGCCTCCCTGGTGATGAGATACAGGTCGTAGGCGCAGGAATAGTGGCCGGACTGGGTCAGGCCGGTGGTGTTGGCGAAGTGGGTGTTCTTGCAGCCCAGCTCCTGCGCCCGCTGGTTCATGCGCTCCACGAAGGCGTCCACGGAGCCGGCCACCGTCTCGCCCAGGATATTGCACGTCTCGTTGGCGGAGATGACCAGCATGCAGTAGAGCAGCTGCTCCACGGTCAGCGTTTCGCCCTCCACGATGTCGGCGGTGCTGCCGTCCTCCGGCAGGCCGCGCAGGGCGCTGGCGGTGGCGGTGACGGACTGATCCATCCGCAGCTCGCCGCGCTCGATGGCCTCGAATATCAGCAGGGCGGACATGATCTTGGTGGTGCTGGCGATGGACAGCTCGTCGTGGGCGTTCTTGTCATAGAGTATGGTGCCCGTCTCGGCCTCCACCAGCAGGGCGGCCTTGGCGCGGATGTCCGGATCCTCCAGCGCGGCGGCGGGAACGGTGAAAAGGCCGCACAGCAGGGCGGCCAGCAAAAAAACAGACAGCAAACGGCGTATTTTCATGTGACTTTTTCTCCATGTATGCTATAATATAGGGGGACGGCACCGCGCGGGGCGCGGCGTCGGTATGTCCGTACCCTATTATAAGCAAAAGGAGCGGGGTAGTCAACCGTGGGAAAGAGGATAAATTTGACAAAGACCGATCTGTTTTTGCTGGGGCTGACGGTGCTGTTCCTTCTGGCGGTGGCGCTGACGTGGCTGCTGACGCCGCGGACGGCGCGGGGCGACTACGAGATCGAGGCGGAGCAGCCGACGGAGGACGCGGCGCAGCTGCGGATGGTCAATATCAACACCGCCGGCGTGGACGAGCTGGACAGTCTGCCGGGGATCGGCCCGGTGCTGGCGCAGCGGATCGTGGACTGGCGGACGGAAAACGGCCCCTTCACCGATGCGGCGCAGCTGCTGGAGGTGGACGGCATCGGCCAGACCGTGCTGGAGAGCATACAAGATTTCATCGTGACGGAGGATACGCAGGAATGAAGATACTGGTGGTAGACGACGAAAAGCTGCTGGTCAAGGGCATGAAGTTCAATCTGGAGAACGAGGGCTACGAGGTGGAAACGGCCTACGACGGCGCGGCCGCCGTGGAGCTGGCGAAGAAGGGCGACCTGGATCTGATCGTCATGGACGTGATGATGCCGGGACTGTCCGGCAGCGACGCGTGCATGAAGATACGGGAGTTTTCCGAGGTGCCCATCATCATGCTCACCGCCCGCAGCGAGGACAGCGACAAGCTCATGGGCTTTGCCTGCGGCGCGGACGACTATGTGACGAAGCCCTTCAACATTCTGGAGCTGAAGGCGCGCATCCGGGCGCTGCTGCGGCGCTCCATGAACGGCGCTCAGGCGGCGCAGAGCCGCCAGCGGACGCCGCTGCTGACCGTGGGCGAGCTGAGCCTGGACACAGAGCAGCGGGTGGCCATCCGGGACGGAAAGACCATCGACCTGACCGCCAAGGAGTACGATCTCATCGAGCTTTTGATGAAGAACCCCCGGCGGGTGTACAGCCGGGAGAGCCTGATGGATCTGGTGTGGGGCTATTCCTACGCCGGAGATTACCGGACGGTGGACGTACACATCCGCCGCCTGCGGGAGAAGCTGGAGCCCGACCCGGCCAACCCGGTATACATTATGACAAAGTGGGGAGTTGGTTACTATTTCAAGGGAGAAGAACAGCCTACCGTGTGAGACGGAGGCCATCCATACCGACACGACCCCGCAGGAGGAGACGCGGGGCGATCAGCTGCGCGCCGGGGCGCGGAAGCTGCGCAGCAAGGCGACCTTGCAGCTGAAGTTCAGCCTCAGCTACATTCTGGTCATCGCGGCGGTGCTGGTGCTGCTGAACTCCTATCCGCTGCTGGTGAGCCAGAACCTGATGGTGACATCCACGCAGAACGGACTGAAAAGCACCACCAAGGTCATCGAGTCGGCGCTGATGGGGCTGGAAAAGCTGACGAAGGAGAATGTGCAGGCGGCGCTGGAGGGACTGGACGAGTCCGGCGCCACCCGCGTGATGGTCACCAACAGCGCGGGACTGGTGCTGTACGACACCCGGCAGGGCGGCAACGCCGTGGGGCAGTACGCCCTGTACTCCGTGGTGGCGGTGGCCCTGCGGGGACAGGATGCCAGCTACTGCAAATACGACGGCACAGCCTTCCTCAGCCGCGTGGCCACGCCGGTGGTGTATCACAACCAGATCGTGGGCGCGGTGTACGCCTATGACTACGACACGGAGCAGGCGGAGCTGCTGGAGACGTTCCGGCACAACCTGCTGATCATCTCTCTGCTGATCGCCCTGCTGGTGGCGGGGCTGAGCATCGTGCTCAGCCGGATGCTGACGCGGCAGATCAGCGGGCTTCTGCAGGCCATCCGCCATGTGCGGGAGGGCGCGTACAGCCACCGGGCGGACGCCAGCGGCACCGACGAGATCGCCCAGATCGCGGCGGAGTTCAACAGCCTGACCGACCGGCTGCAAACCACGGAGAACGCCCGGCGGCGCTTCGTGTCCGACGCCAGCCACGAGCTGAAAACGCCCCTGGCGGGCATACGGCTGCTGACGGATTCCATTTTGCAGACCGACCACATGGACGAGGAGACCACCAAGGAGTTCGTTACCGACATCGGCCGGGAGGCGGAGCGGCTCAGCCGCATCACGGAGAACCTGCTGCGGCTGACGCGGCTGGACAGCGGCGTGGTGCAGCAGCCCTATCCCGTGGCGGTGGCGCCGGTGATGGAGCGGGTGGAGCGGATGCTGCACATGGTGGCGCAGGAGAAGGGCGTGACCATCTCCGGCACGGCGGACGAGGACGCTGTGGCGCTGGCCACCGACGACGATGTACATCAGATCCTCTACAACCTCATGGAAAACGCCATCAAATACTCCGCGCCGGAGAACGGCTTTGTCCACGCGGAGGCTCATGTGGACGGGCAGCGGGTGGTCATCACCGTCAGCGACAACGGCATCGGCATACCGGACGAGGATCTGCCCCACGTGTTCGACCGCTTCTACCGGGTGGACAAGATGCGCTCCCGTGAGGTGGGCGGCACCGGACTGGGTCTGTCCATCGTGAAGGACACCATCGAGAACCGGGGCGGCACCATCGAGGCCGGGCACGGCGCGGACGGCGTGGGCACGGTGTTCACCGTGTATCTGCCGCTGGCAGAAAGGGGTGACGAGGCGTGAAAAAACGGATCATCGCCCTGCTGCTGGCGCTGCTGATGCTGACATCTGCGGGCTGCGGCAGCGCGCCTGCGGCGAAGGAGCCGGCGGACGAGGAGCCGGCACTGGGGGCGTATCAGGCCGGCGCGCCGGAGCAGGAGGCAGGGCAGAGCGCGGCGGAGCCGTCGCTGTATCTGCGGCTGTACGGTCTGGCCGACCTCAGCGGGAAGAACAAGAGCAACGGCGGCGGCGATGCCGTGACGGGCATCTCTATCCCCTGGGCGGAGATCACCGCCCATGACCGGGGACGGCAGCAGCAGGCGCAGTACATCATGGAACTGCTTCTGGGCGGCTGCACCAAATCGGACTTTATCTGCCCCGTGCCCACGGGCACAAGGCTGCTGAGCTGCACCGTTACCGGCGGCACGGTGTCGGTGGATCTCAGCGGCGAGTACAACCAGCTGATGGGCATCGACCGCACCATCGCCGATTACTGCATCACCCTGTCGCTGATGCAGCTGACGGGTATTCTGGCGGTGCGGCTGACGGTGGAGGGCGAGCTGCCCGCCGACCGCACCAACGAGGTGTACACCTCCGAGGAGGTGCTGCTCACCAGCCCGGAGGACATCGTCCGCACGGTGAAGGTGGTTCTGTACTTCCCCGACCAGACCGGGCAGCTGGTGGGCGAGGAGCGGCGGCTGACGGTGTACGAGGGGGAGACCATCGCCCAGGCGGTGGTCAAGGCGCTGACCGAGCGGCCCATGGACAGCTACGGCGGCCTGGACGAGCCGCTGCTGCCCGCGGAATTCACGGCGCTGGGCGCCAACACCGAGGGCGGCACCTGCTATCTGAACCTGCCGAGCAGCGTTACGGTGCTGCTGCCGGAGGACGCGGACGCGCAGAACCGCATGATACAGGGACTGGTGGACTCCCTCTGCTCGCTGGAGGGCGTGGAGCAGGTGCAGCTGATGCTGGACGGCGAGTATATGCTGATGCTGGGCTCTGTGCCCATCAGCCGCCCGCTGCTGCCCAGCAGCGCGGCGGAAACGGCGTAGTTTTCATTTTGCCTATTGCAAAAACGGGGAAATGTGGTATTATACCCCCGAGCGCCGCACTCTGCTGGACGGAGGCGGCAGCAGGAGGTAACAATATGAATAACGAAACGAAGCACGGGAAATACACCGTGCATGACCTGGTGCGCATTTCCGTGCTGGTGGCCATTATGCTGCTGCTGGAGGTCACGGGACTGGGCATGATCAAGATGCCGGGGCTGGAGATCACCCTGCTGATGGTGCCGGTCATCGTGGGCGCCATCGTCATGGGGCCGGCCACCGGCGCCATTCTGGGCGGCGTGTTCGGCTGCATCAGCTTCTGGGAATGCTTCGGCAAGAGCCAGTTCGGTGCGGTGCTGCTGGGCATCAACCCGCTCTATACGTTCCTGGTGTGCGTACCCACCCGTATTCTGGCGGGCTGGCTGTGCGGCCTCAGCTTCAAGGGGCTGAACAAGCTGGACAAGAGCAATCTGTGGTCCTTCGGCGCGGCGGGACTGATCGGCGCGCTGTGCAACACGGTGCTGTTTATGTCCATGCTGTGCCTGTGCTTCTATCACACGGAGTACATTCAGGGCTTTGTGGCCGCCCTCGGCAGCTCCAACGCCTTCCTGTTCGTCATCGCCTTCGTGGGCGTCAACGGACTGGTGGAGGGCGCGGTGTGCCTGATCACCGGCGCCGCCATCGCCAAGGCGGTCATGTACAGCCGGGGCAAGCTGGCTGCACGCAAGACCAACGCATAAAACGGGAGGCTGTTCGTATGCTGCTTGCACTGGACGTGGGCAACACCCACGTGGTCGTAGGACTGATGGAGGGGCGGCAGGTGCGCCGCAGCTTCCGCATCGCCACCCGGCGCGACAGCGCCGTGGGCGATTACGCCGTGGCGCTCAGCCAGCTTCTGGAGCTGGCGGAGGTGGACAGACGGGACGTGGAGCAGGTCATCATCTCCTCGGTGGTGCCGCCGGTAACGCGCGCCCTACAGGGCGCGGCGCGGCTGCTGACCGGGAGAGAGCCGCTGGTGGTGGGCGAGAACGTCCGCTGCCGGATCCCGGTGATGATCCGCCATCCGGAGACGCTGGGCGCCGACCTGCTGACGGCGGCGGTGGGCGCGCTGGATCTGTACCGGCCGCCGCTGCTGCTGATCGACATGGGCACCGCCACCACCATTTCGGTGCTGGACGCGCAGGGCGCGTTCCGGGGAGGAGCTATCCTGCCGGGCGCAAATCTGGCGCTGTCGGCGCTGGCAGGCGGCACGGCGCTGCTGCCGGATATTCCGCTGGCGGTGCCGGAAAAGGCCATCGGCACGGACACGCTGGGCTGCATGCAGAGCGGCTGCGTGCTGGGCTCGGCGCTGCTGCTGGACGGCATGATCGACCGGATGGAATCCGAGCTGGGCTGCCGCGCCACAGTGGTGGCCACCGGCGGCATTGCACCGGTCATCGCGCCGGCCTGCCGGCACGAGATGCACATGGCCGCCGACCTGATCCTGCGGGGTCTGGCCGTGCTGTACGAACAGAATAAGTAAAAAAACGCGCCCCCGGCATAGCCGGGGGCGCGTTTACTGCTTGCCGGGGTTATTTCAGCAGGTTGAAGCCCATGATAACGGCGCCCAGCAGCACAAGGACAATGCCGGTGGCGCGGTTCAGGGTCTTCGGCGCGGCTTTGTTGGCAAATACCGCTGCGATCCGCGCCCAGATCAGCGTGAACACCACGCACAGGGCAAGCACTGTCCAGTCCGGTGCGCCGCCGATGGTAAAGTGGGAGATAGCGCCGGTCAGCGCGGTGAAGGTCATGATGAACACACTGGTGCCCACGGCGGTTTTCAGCTCGTAGCCCAGCACACTGGTCAGGATCAGCAGCATCATCATGCCGCCGCCCGCGCCCACGAAGCCGCAGATAAAGCCGATCAGAATGCCGCACACAGCGGACTGAACGGCGCGCTTCTTGGCGGATACGCCCTGCATGGCCTCCTTGGTGGTCATAACGGGGCGGACGATGAACTTGACGCCCAGCAGGAAGGTCATGAATACGGAGAAGCCTCCCATGGTGTGGGAGGGGAGAAGGCTGGCGATATAGCTGCCCACCACGGTGAACAGAAGCACCGCCGCCATCATGATAAGGCCGTTGCGCACGTCCAGATTCCTGTTTTTATGATAGGTGTAGGCGGAGACGGCGCTGGCCAGCACGTCCGATGCCAGCGCGATGCCCACGGCCATATAGGGATCCATGCCCAGAAAGGTGATGAGCATGGGGCTGATGACCGCCGCGGCGCTCATGCCGGCAAAGCCGGTGCCCAGACCGGCGCCCATGCCGGCGAAGAACGTGACGGCCAGTATAGTGATGAACTTCATGCGGTATTCCTCCGAAGCGCGCCCCCGGCAAAGCCGGGGGCGCACTCGCTCGTTATTTCTTCAGTATCTCCATGAACTGCTCGCCGGTGATGGTCTCCTTCTCATACAGGAAGCTGGCCAGCTCATCCAGCTTGGCGCGGTTGTCGGCGAGGATCTTCAGCGCCTTCTCGTGCTGCTGCTTCACCAGCTCCACCACCTGCCGGTCGATCTCCGTCTGGGTGTCGGCGGAGCAGGCCAGCGACGCGTCGCCGCCCAGATACTGGTTGGTGACCGCCTCCAGCGCCACCATGTCGAAGTCCTTGCTCATGCCGTAGCGGGTGATCATGGCGCGTGCCAGCTTGGTGGCCTGCTCGATGTCGTTGGAGGCGCCGGTGGTGATGGAGCCGAACACCGTCTCCTCGGCGGCGCGGCCGCCGGTGAGGGTGGCGATCTTGTTCTCCATCTCCTCCTGGGTCATCAGGTAGTGGTTGCCCTCCTCCACCTGCATGGTGTAGCCCAGTGCGCCGGAGGTGCGGGGCACGATGGTGATCTTCTGCACCGGGGCGGAGTGGCTTTGCAGCGCCGCCACCAGCGCGTGGCCGATTTCATGGTAGGACACGATCTTCTTCTCGTGGTCGGTCATGATGGCGTTCTTCTTCTGATAGCCCGCGATGACCACCTCAATGCTCTCCTCCAGATCGGCCTGGGTCGCAAAGCGCCTGCCGTCCCGGACGGCGCGCAGCGCCGCCTCGTTGACGATGTTGGCCAGCTCCGCACCGGAAGCGCCGGAGGCCATCCGCGCCACCTTGTTGAAATCCACGTCCTCGGCGATCTTGATCTTTTTGGCGTGTACCTTCAATATGGCCTCGCGCCCCAGCAGGTCGGGCAGCTCCACCGGCACCCGCCGGTCGAAGCGCCCCGGACGGGTCAGCGCCGGGTCGAGGGATTCCGGGCGGTTGGTGGCCGCCAGAATGATGACGCCGTTGCTGCTGTCGAAGCCGTCCATCTCGGTGAGCAGCTGGTTCAGGGTCTGCTCCCGCTCGTCGTTGCCGCCGTACTGGCCGCCGCTGCGCTTCTGGCCGATGGCGTCGATCTCGTCGATGAACACGATGCAAGGCGCCTTCTCCTTGGCCTGACTGAACAGATCACGCACCTTGGAGGCGCCCATGCCCACGAACATCTCTACGAATTCCGAGCCGGACATGGAGAAGAAGGGCACGTTGGCTTCGCCGGCCACGGCCTTGGCCAGCATGGTCTTGCCGGTGCCCGGAGGGCCCACCAGCAGGATGCCCTTGGGCATGGAGGCGCCGATCTCCTTGTACTTGCTGGGGTCGTGGAGGTAGTTGACCACCTCCTGCAGATTCTCCTTGGCCTCGTCCTCGCCGGCCACATCGTCAAACTTGATGCCCTCGGCAGATTTGACGTAGATCTTGGCGTCGGAGCGGCCCATGTTGAACATCATGGAGTTGCTTCCACCGCCCATTTTCTTCATCAGGCTGCGGGAAACCAGCTGCCCGATGGCGATGAAGAGCACCAGCGGCAGCACCCAGGCCAGAATGTCCGTCAGCAGGGAGGTCTGCTCGATCTCCTCGCCGGTGGTGGAGATGCCCGCGTCCAGCAGGCGCTGCACCATGTCGTCATCGGGTACGATGGCCGTCTTGTAGATGGTCTTTTCGTCCTTGTCGGTGAACAGGATACGGTTGCTCTGCTGCTGGATCTCCACCTTGCCGATCTCGTTCTTCTCGGTCATGGAGACAAAGGTGTTGTAGTCTACTTCCTGGATCTGGTGCTCCGCCAGCCACGGCATGGCCAGCATGTTGAACAGCACCACCAGCAGGATAGCCGCCAGATAGTAGTAAATAAGCGGTTTCTTGGGGGACTTGACCTCGTTCATGAAAAAGCCTCCTCTGTGCACTTTGTTTGAATAAGTTACCCTACCACATTTTGCCCAAAGTGTCTATAAGCAGATGCGCCGGAACTGCAAAAATCCCCGTCCCACTTCTGCGGGACGGGGATGAAATTAACATATCCGCCACAATTATAGGGTGGCGAAACGCGCCTTTTACGGCGTATGTTTTCTTATGCCAGGCGGCCTAACAGTCGGCTTCCGCTGCGGCGCAGCCACCGGCACAGCAGGACAGCCAGCGCCGCCGTCAGCACCGACCACGCCAGCAGGTACCACGCCGCGCCCATGTCAGCGCCGACCACGAAGTACAGCGCGGCGATGGCGGCGGCGTACAGCCACCCGGCCAGCATCACCAGCAGCACCGTGATACGCTGCTTGATGACTGTGATCTCGTTTGTCCAGACCAGATTGGGGCGCTTCAGATCCATCAGCAGGCCGAACTCCGCCGACAGCCACACGAACAGCAGCGGCAGCACCACCAGCAGCACGGCCTCCTGCAGAGCGGGACGGATAGCCAGCAGCACCAGCACGGAGGTGACCGCCATGGGGATGCCCGTCACCAGCAGCTGCACCAGCAGCTTGGCGCGGAGCAGCTGCCACGCCGTCACCGGCAGGGACTGCGCCAGCCACAGGTTCTTGCCCTCCAGCGACACGGAGGAGGCGGCTGTGTCGTTCATGGAGCCTATCAGACACAGGGCAGCGCACAGCATCACCGCCAGAAAGCCGGGCGCTTCGCCGCCGGCGATCTCATACACCACGGGCAGAAGCTCGCCGGCCTTCACCAGCAGCAAAACGCCCATAATGGGCAGCATCACCGTGCCCAGAGCGCAGTTGAGCATATAGTTGGGGCTGGAGGTGAAGCGGCCGAACTCCTTCCGCAGCAGGGCGGAGGACGCACCGGCGGCCTTGACCGCCTTTTCCCGGTACTCCGCCTTGGCGGTGGTGCCGGAGGCGGTGGCGATGCCGATAAACGTGCGGCTGAGCACCAGATAGGTCAGCGCGCACAGCGCCAGCGTCACGGCCATCACAAAGGCGATGGCCAGCCAGTCGCCCTCGCCCATGCGTCCCAGCAGATACAGGGGATAGGCCGCGCCCCTGACGGCGTCGCCCACCGCCGTCAGGTTGGCCAGCAGCTCATTCAGCAGGTCGGACGCCCGGAAGCAGACCATGTAGTACAGGCCGAAGAACACCAGCGCGATGAACACCGTCAGGAAGTTCTTGCGCTTGAGCTTGGCGGAGATCTTAGCCACCACCCAGCCCAGCACGCAGGAGAGCACCAGCACGAACAGGGACACCGCCAGCACCAGCATCACGCCGCCCGCGATGGCGGACGGGGAGGCGTCGGCGGCGCACCAGTAGAAGATCACGGCGGGCAGCAGCACCACGCCGGAGAACATCAGCCCCATGAGATACACGCCCAGCAGCCGGGATGCCAGTATCGCCCGGATGGGGATGGGCATGCTCAGCAGCAGGTCGTTGTCCTTGGCCTGATACAGGGAGGAAAAGGTGTTGAACACGCTGCCGAACACGCCCAGCAGAATGGCAAGCCCGGCAAACAGCGTGAAATACAGCCACCCCATGCCGGAGGCCACCAGCGGCTGGCAGATGCTCCACGCCAGCAGCACGAACATGCCGCCGACGAAGCCTATCATCAGCACCGCGTACAGGACGAAGAACAGAATGGTGGAGGCCCTGGAGCGGGGTCTGTTCTTTTTTGCGTCGTAGAAGTAGCTGCGGAATATCTCAAACAGCTGCTTTTTCAGGAGGACATTGACCATTACGCATCCTCCTCCAGCTCCAGAAATACCTCTTCCAGAGAGTCGTCGCCCTTGACCTCCTCCATGGTGCCGGAGCGGATGAGCCTGCCGCCCTTGATGATGGCCACCTTGTCGCACAGCTTTTCCGCCACCTCCAGCACGTGGGTGGAGAAGAAGATAGCGCCGCCGTTGTCGCACACCTGCCGCATCATGCCCTTTAGGGTATGGGCGGCCTTGGGGTCAAGCCCCACGAAGGGCTCATCCATAACGATGAGCCGGGGGTCGTGGAGCCACGCGGCGATGATGGCCAGCTTCTGCTTCATGCCGTGGGAGTAGGCGGCGATGGGCTGCGCCAGATCGCCGGTCAGCTCGAAGGTGTCCGCATAGGTGCGGATGCGCTCCCGCCGGGTCTGGGCGTCCACGCCGAACACGTCGGCGATGAAGTGCAGGTACTTGATGCCCGTCATGTAGTCGTACAGGTCGGGGTTGTCGGGGATATAGGCCAGCAGCCGCTTGCAGGCCAGCGGGTCGGTCTTGATGGACTTGCCGCCGATGGTGATCTCGCCCTGATCGAATTGCAGGATGCCCACCACGGATTTCAGGGTGGTGGTCTTGCCTGCGCCGTTGTGTCCGATAAAGCCGTAGATCTCGCCGGGGGCGATGTGCAGCGTCAGGTCGTCCACGGCCTTCTTCTCGCCGTAGGTCTTGGTCAGATGTTGGATGTCCAGCATGAGGGTTCCTCCTTATTTTCTCTCCGCTATCTCTATAACAATGCCCCGTTGGGGCGTGATTCAGCCGCGGCTGCGGCTGATGATGCGAACGATGCCCATAACGGCGGCATACAGCACGCCCGCCACCGCCCAGATGATCCAGCTGTACTGGGGCTGGCCGTTGCCCTTGGGGCCGTAGGTGTACAGCAGGAACACGGCTGTGGCCGCCAGCCAGTAGATCATGGTGACGGTGCCGCGCAGCTTGTGGTGCTTTTTCTGGGGACGGGTGTAGTCGCCCTCCTCCAGCAGCTGCTCCATAGCGCCCTGATACACCCCGGTGGTGACCAGTGCCAGACAGCCGACAGCCACCAGCGCCAGCAGAGCGCACACCGCGCCCACATACAGCAGGTCAGCGCCGTCGATGCACATGACGGCGAACAGCGGCACCGCCGCCAGCACGCACAGCACCACACCCACGGTGGTGAGCCGGGTGTTGGTGTCCTTATACTCCTGCTGCCGTTGGCGCACCATACCGCCTACGCCGTATTCCGTCTCAAACGGCTCCTCCTCCAGGAATTTGAACTCCCGCACCTGCGCGGCGGTGCGCAGGAAGAGGCTCACGGCCACGGCCACCAGCACCAGCAGCACGCACAGGCCGATGCCCGCGGCGGCGTTTCCGGAGATACCGAAGCGGCCGCTCTCGCTGAGGGCGGACAGCAGAAGCAGCGTTACCGGCGATACGATGCACAGCGCCGTGGCCGCGGCGACCTTCGGCGCGGCGGCCTTGCGCAGGGCGAGGTAGGCGGATGCCTGCCCCATGGTGACGCGGCGCAGGGGCGGGTCGTTGTCCTCCGCCGCGGCGCAGGGCACATCCTCCTCCAGCTCATCCTTCAGCAGATAGTCGGTGGTAACGCCGAACAGACGGCTCATGGACACCACCTTATCCATATCGGGCACCGACTGAGCGCCCTCCCACTTGGAGACGGACTGGCGGGTGACGCCCAGCTTCTCCGCCAGCTCCTCCTGGCTCCAGCCTGCCCTCTTGCGCAGGGATACGATCTTGTCAGCAATGATCATGACAGCTCCTCCTTCATGTCTGCGGCGTATTGCCGCGTGTTTTGTATGGCGCTATCATACGGTTTCCGGCGGCTGCGGTCTATAAACCGGGCTGGGAAATCTGTCAACCGGCGGTTGCGTTTCCGGATTTTTGGGCAGATCAGCACGTTTGCATGGATATTTTAGCCAAAAACACCGCCGGTGTCAACTTACAGTTATGCAGCATTCTTTAAGATTTATGTAATATGTAAAAGGAGCCGTCTCGGTGAGACGGCTCCCCAGTCTGTCGAAAAAGTCTGTCATTGCGAGCCAGTGCGCACACTGGCGTGGCAATCCGTTTCCAAAACGCATAATTCCTGCACTTTTCCGCAGATTCCCAGCTAAAAGGTTACGGATTCCCACACCAGTGACATCGGTCACTGGTTCGGAATGACAGGGGCGTGGGTTTATCGACACGAGGAGCCGTCTCGGTGAGACGGCTCTCTGGCTCTTACGTTATTCCTCTGTGAAGTGTACGTGGTTGAAGATGTGATCCTGACAGAAGCAGTGGTACCCGGCGCACTTGCTGCAATACCGGAACTGCATATCGGGATAGTCGGTGTCGGTCTTGCCGCAGACGGCGCACTTGTGGTGATAGCCCTGCTGCTCCTGCTGGCGGGCTTGCTGCTGCTGTGCCTGCCGGAACTGTACGGTCTTGCGGGAGGCCTGGTACTGGGTGCGCTGGCGGAGATAGTGCACCTCCGGCCAGATGAACACGGCGAAGTTCAGCAGCGCCACGATGGGCAGCACCACGCCGCCCCAGCTGTGCTGACCGACGGCGCTGATGATGTCAAAGGCGAACAGCGCGCCGTCCAGATACGCCAGCCACTTCATCTTCACTGGGATGATGAAGAACAGCAGCACCTGCGCGTTGGGGAACAGGACGGCGAAGGCGAAGAACATGGACAGGTTTACATAATTCGTACCCGCCACGGTCAGATAGTAGTTGCTGGTGATCAGACTGGCCAGAACCGCGCCCAGCACCGTCAGCAGCATGCCGCTGAAGTAGTACAGGTTGAACTTGGCCGTGCCCCACTGCCGCTCCAGCGTGGAGCCGATCCAGTAGTAGAAATACAGGCTGATCAGCAGGGAGAAGGGAGAGGAATAGGCCGGAACGAATACGAACGTCACCAGCCGCCACACCTCGCCCCGCAGCAGTGCGTGGAGGTTGAAGGTCAGGAAATTCAGCGCGTTGACATCGTTGGACTGGGTCAGCAGCATCAGCACATACACCGCCACGTTGCCCGCCACGATCACGCGCATCAGGTTGGAGATGCCGAACCGGGGATGGGCGGCGCAGAACCGCTGCACCCCGTCATAGATCTTTTTCAAGGGGAGTGTCCTCCTGTTGTGATAGAAATTATGAACAGTATACCGCATGAGCGGGCAAAAGTCATGTCATTTTTTTGAACATTACCGCAGCAGTGCCTGCATATCCTCCGGCAGGGGCGCGGTAACGTCGATGCTTGAGCCGGTAAGAGGGTGGCGCATGACCAGATGATAGCTGTGCAGCGCCGGGCGGTGGGCGGCGGTCTGGATGGACTGCCCCAGGGCGGAGGCACCAAAGACGCAGACAGTGCGTTTTCGCTGGGGTGGCAGGACGGGCTCCCACGAGGCGTGCGCCTTGGCAGGCAGACGCTTGGAGCCGTCCGCCTCCACCAACACGAAGTCCGCCGCGTGCTGCCAGCCGGGGAAGTCCGGTGCGGTCAGCTTGCCCTCCGGGGTGAACGACCCGGCGCAGACGATGGGACTGCGGGCGGACGCTGGCGGCTTACCGCCGGGGCGCGGCGCTGCTGTGACAGCAACGACCGGCGTGAGCCGGTCGTTGCTTTATTAGATCATCCAGTAGGGAGGCTGAGGAGTTTGCCCCTCGGGTAGGGGAATGACCACGTCTGTCCGCACGTCGCCGTACAGCGTCTTGTGCTGCGCCATGATATTTTCCAACGGTTCGACAGTGCCACACAGCAGCGCCTGCCAGACCATGCCGCAGGTGGACATGATATAGGCGGGAGTGAACCCATTGCGAATATAAAACTGGATACGCCGCAGACGCAGTGCGTTTTCCGCGTCACTGCCTCCTGGCACAGGAAACTCCGCCTCCGCTACCAGAGGCCGTCCCTGCTGCTCCAGCCGCAAAAGCATATCACTGCCCAGCCCTTCATTACGACGAGCGCGTGTGGTTCCCAGATAGTCCAGCAGTACCAGTGGTATTGTCGCATTTTTCCACAGGGCGGCGTAACTCAGCAGCTCATCTTCGTCAAATAGTCCCCATACCTCGTAACGTCCTTCCTCCAGCAGACGGAGAATATCGGGCAGAGGCTTGCGTTCCTGCGGGACAAAAGCCTCGGATAGCTGGTCGTGATACCAGCGGGGGTATTCCTTTGCGGTTAACAGGCGAAAATTCATAGACGTTCCTCCTTCAACAGTCGCTGCATATCCTCCGGCAGGGGCGCGGTAACGTCGATGCTTGAGCCGGTAAGAGGGTGGCGCATGACCAGATGATAGCTGTGCAGCGCCGGGCGGGCGATCAGCGCCCGATCCTCGGTGCCGTAGAGCCAGTCGCCGGTGAGGGGATGGCCGATGGCGGCCAGATGCACCCGCAGCTGGTGGGTGCGCCCGGTGGTGGGAGTCAGCCGCAGCAGGGCGCGTCCGTTGGCTGCCGCCAGCACCTCGTAATGGGTGTGGGCGGGCAGCCCCTGCGGGTCAGGACAGCGCTTCAGCAGCGACCCCTCCGCCCGTCCCAGCGGCAGGTCGATGTCGCCCTCGCCGGGCACCGGCACGCCCTCGCACACGGCGCGGTAATCCCGCTGAAAGGCGTCTGTGTGGAGCTGCGCCATGCACAGGGCGTGGATATAGCCGGTCTTGGCGGCGGCCATAACGCCGGTGGTGCCCCGGTCAAGGCGGTTGACGGCGTGGAAGCAGTCGGTGCGCAGATAGTGCGCCACAGCGCCGGCTACGGTGACAGGCTCCTCCGTCAGCGCGGCGGGGTGCATGGCAATACCGGCGGGCTTGTTGATCAGCAGCAGATCCTCATCTTCGTACAGGATATCCAGCGGGTAGTCCACCGGCTGGATGTGGGGGTTCTCGCCGGGCAGGTCGGACACATCGGCGGCCAGCAGGTCGCCGGGGCGGGGCACGAACCGCACGGTGACGGGTGCACCGTTGACCGTGATGGCGCCCCGGAACTTCAGCCGGCTGAGGAAGCCGCCGGAGATGTGCCACAGGCGTCCCAGCAGCTGCCGGACGGTCTGCCCGCTGTCGGCCTCGGTGACGGTATGGGTCAGAATTCGCATGGCACACCTCCTGTGAAAATCAGTATAGCACATTCTCCGCGGATGTGGTATACTTACCTCACAAAAACCGTGAAAGTGAGGACTTTTTATGGCTTCCAAGGTATACTTTGCCGACCTGCGGGCGGATATGCATGAAAATCTGCAGCAGAAGCTGACGCGGCTCATGAAGACCGCCGGCATGGGCGACATTGATTTTCAGGACAAGTTCGTGGCCATCAAGCTGCATTTCGGCGAGCCGGGCAACCTGGCCTTCCTGCGGCCCAACTGGGCGCGGACGGTGGCGGACTTCGTGAAGGAGCGGGGCGGCAAGCCGTTCCTGACGGACTGCAACACCCTGTATGTGGGCGGGCGGAAGAACGCGCTGGATCACATGGACAGCGCCATGCTCAACGGCTTCAACCCCATGACCACCGGCTGCCAGATCATCATTGCCGACGGTCTGAAGGGCAGCGACGAGGTGGAGGTGCCCGTGGCGGGCGGCGAGTATGTGAAGAACGCCAAGATCGGCCGCGCCGTCATGGACGCGGATGTGTTTATCTCCCTGACCCATTTCAAGGGGCACGAGACGGCGGGCTTCGGCGGCTGCCTGAAGAACATCGGCATGGGCTGCGGCAGCCGCGCCGGTAAGATGGAGCAGCACAACGCGGGCAAGCCCCATGTGGCGGAGAAATACTGCATCGGCTGCGGCCAGTGCCGCAAGATCTGCGCCCACGGCGCGCCCATCATCGAAAACGGCAAGGCGCACATCGACCACGACAAATGCGTGGGCTGCGGCCGCTGCATCGCCGTCTGTCCCAAGGACGCGGTGCAGATCAACTGGGACGAGAGCACCACCAACCTGAACTACAAGATCGCAGAGTACACCAAGGCGGTGGTGGACGGACGCCCCTGCTTCCACATCTCGCTGGTCATCGACGTGTCGCCCACCTGCGACTGCCGTCCCGAGAACGACATGGCCATCGTGCCCAACGTGGGCATGTTCGCCTCCTTCGACCCGGTGGCGCTGGACATGGCCTGCGTGGACGCGGTGAACGCCCAGACGCCCCTGCGCGGCTCCGCCGCCGACGGCGACCCCTGCGACCACGACCACTTCCAGCGGCTCCACCCGGACACCAACTGGCGCAGCTGTCTGGAGCACGGCGAGAAGATCGGCATCGGCACCCGCGACTACGAGCTGATCAAGATATAAGCAAAAAACAAGCACCCGGCGGGTGCTTGTTTTTTGCTCAAGCCGCGCCGCCGCCAGCGGCGTTGTCCTGCGGCACAGCTGGCTGCAAAAAAGGACTGACACGCATTTTCGCGTGTCAGTCCTGCTTTTTTTACGCCGTAGTGACGGCCGCTCCCGCGTCAGTCGTCCAGCTCCGCCTCATGCTTGAGGATCGCGCCGCTGCTTGCATCGATTTCGTAGCTATACTCTCTGCCGCCGGACTTGAACTCGACCTCGTAGATAAGCCTTCCGTCCTCGTCGTCCAGCTCGATCTCCATATCATACGCCTTGTTCTCGCTCACGCCCGCATGGTTCAGGGCAACGGACTTCGCCTTGGCGTAGCCGATATCGCCGGAGGCCGCAGGCTTGGAGGGCTGCACCACAGGTACCTCCGTCCCGTCCGCCGCCTCGCGCTTGCTCTCCAGGATCGCGCCGGTGTAGGCATCGACCTTGTACTCGAACTCCTCACCGGTCTGGCTCGTGATCTCCACCTCATAGTGGGCGGGGGACTCGTCCAGCTCAGGATCGACTGCGCTGTACGCCATCTTCGCGGTGGATGCCTTGCCGAAGGCTGCCGCGGCGATGTCCATGGCCTTGTCCGTGCCGATGGGCATGGCGGGCGCACCCGCTTCGGCCAGATCCTTCAACTCCTCCACCGAGAGCTTCGCCAGCGCGTCAAACTTCAGCGACGGATTGATGGCGAGGACGCGGTTCACCAGCGCCGCCTTACCGGTGGAAATGCTGTTTTCCCGCGCCTGCTGCGCCAGCCCTGCGTCCTGTGTAAGCGTCTGCGTCAGGACGGATGCCTTTGCTTCGCTGGTCTGCAAAACGCCGTCCACGGTGCTCGTCAGCTCCCGCTGGAGCTTTTCCGCCCGCGCCGTGTCGTTGTCCTCCACCGAGATCATGATGGCGGAGGAAATGCTGCTCAGATAGCCGTTTCGCACCAGGCTGCCCACAATGGCGTTTACCGCCACGTCCAGCTTCGCGCCCTTCAGGTCTGCACCGTCGCCCATATCCGCAAGGATGGCCTTCGCATCCTCGTTGAGCGGTGTGCAGACCAGCACCTTTTCGCTCCTGCTGACCTTCAGCTCGATGCTGGGGTTTACGTCCAGCGACACCACGGACGCCACCGCGTGTGCCTGCTGATAGAATATCCCTCCGCCGCCCAGCAGCACCAGCGCAAGGCAGGCCGCCGCCAGCGTCGTCCACCGTTTCTTTGTCGTTTTCTTCGTCGTCATGGGGATCACCGTTCCTTTCCGCTTATCACAGCGGGAGAGAACGCCGTTCACGTCGTTTGGCGCGGTCTTTTCCACCGCCGAAGCCAGACGCTGCTCCATTTTTTCATTGGTCATCGGGCGTCATCTCCTTCCAGACAGCTTCGCATCTTCTTCAATGCTCTGTGATATTTCGACAGGACGGTAGGAAGCGGCAGCTCCAGCAGCGCCGCGATCTCCCGGTGCTTCATACCCGTGACCGCGTGGAGCAGCACGATGCGCCGCTCCTCGTCGCCAAGGCTTGCCAGCGCGTGCTGCAAGAGGACGCGCTCGTCCGCATCCAGTCCGCACTCCTGCGCGGGAATAGCGTCCCATTCCTCGTCCGAGAGCGCGGTGCGGCGTTCCTCGCGCCGCAGACGCATCAGGCACAGGCTGCGGCACACCGCCAGCAGCCAGCCCATGGGGGAACCGGTGGGGCGGTACTGCGCCGCGCAGTCCCACACCTGCACATAGACATCCTGCGTGAGATCCTGCGCATCGTGGGCGTTCCTGAGGTAGGACAGCGCAAGGCCGTACACCGCCGGGCGCGTGCGCCGGTACAGCTCCGCCAAGGCGTCGCGGTCATTCCCGGCAATGCACCGCAGCAGCCGCTGCAGCTCACGCCGCTCCTCTGCCGGCGCATATTCGGTTGTCATCAGCATACTGAGCATGGGCTTCTATCTCCTGTCATCCGTGTAATGCACGGAAAGGGCGTTTTATTGCATGAGAGAAAAATAAAATTTTACAGCCTGACCCCGCGCTTAGTATACCAGCCCAGGCGCCTTTCGTCGAGAAGAAAGTGCCGCGCGGCTCTTCACGCTGCTGTCTGCGCCCTCACTGTTCCGGCTGCCGCAGAAACAGCACGCCCAGCGTGCCCGGGCCGCAGTGAGAGGATACGGTGCACCCCGCCTGGGTGACGAATACCTCCTCGAAGGGGGCCAGCTCCCGTACCAGCGCCGTCAGCTGCGACAGTGTCTCCTCCGGCACCTCGCCGGAGTGGGTGATGAAGGCGTGGTCGGCTACCACCGCCTTTCCCGCCAGCCGCTCCGCGATGTACTGGCGATACACCTTGTCCATGGAGCCGCGGTACTTTTTGCACACCGCCAGCTTGCCCTCCCGCATCTCCAGACAGGGCTTCAGCTTCAGCACGTTGGCGCCCAGGGCCGCCACGCCGCTGCACCGGCCGCCCTTCCACATGTATTCCAGCGTGTCCAGCACGAAGCTGGTATCGCTGTGAGGGGCCAGGCGGCGCAGCTCTGCCGCGATATCCGCCGCCGCCATGCCGCTGTCCCGCAATATAGCGCCCCGAAGCGCCAGCAGACCGCCGCCGGTGGACAGCTGGCGGCTGTCCACCACATGGATCTGCCCCTGCTCCGCCAGCTCCTGCGCCGCCAGCACCGCGTTCTGGCAGGTGCAGGACAGCTCTGAGCTGATGTCGATATGCACGATGTCATATCCCTCCGCCAGGATCGGGGCAAAGAACGCCTTGAAGTCCTCCGGGCTGACCGCCGCGGTCTTGGGCAGGGTTCCGTTCCGGCGGTACTCGGCGTACAGCTCCGCCGAGGTGTACTGCCCGTTGTCGGGAAAGACCCGCTCTCCGCTCTGGATGGTCAGCGGTATGGTGCGGATCTGGAAGCGCTCCAGCAGCTGGGGCGTCAGGTCGCAGGTGCTGTCATAGGTGATGCAGACAGGTCTGGGCATAAGGGGTATTCCTCCTATTTGTTATGTATAGCACAGGAACAGTATACCGAAGAAACCTCAACGCAAGCTCAAAAACCTCTCGATTTTTGTGAGCGGGTGTGATAAAATCCAGAAAAACGCAAGGGAGGAATGGATATGTTCCGCATTCTGGTGGCCGAGGATGACGACAGCGCCCGTTTCCTGATGTGCGAGGTGCTGCGGCGCGCCGGCTACGAGCCCTGCCCCGCCCGGGACGGTGTGGAGGCGTTGGAGGTAATGGAGCACTACCAGTGCGATCTGGCGGTGGTGGACATCACCATGCCCCGGATGGACGGCATCACCTTCACCCGGACGCTGCGGGAGGGCAACTGCGACCTGCCGGTGCTGATGGTGACGGCGCGCGTGACCCAGGAGGACAAGTGCCGGGGCTTCCGGGCGGGGACGGACGACTACATGGTCAAGCCGGTGGACGAGGAGGAGATGCTCTGGCGCATTGAGGCGCTGCTGCGGCGGTATTGCAGCCGGGCGGATCGCCGCCTGACGATGGGAGCCACGGTGCTGGATCGCGGCTCCCTGCAGGTCATCACGCCGCAGGGCACATGGCAGCTGGCCGCCAAGGAATTCCTGCTGCTGTACAAGCTGCTGTCCTACCCCCGGACGCTTTTTACCAAGCGCCAGCTCATCGACGATATATGGGATCTGGACAGCGAGGTGGATGAGCATACCGTGGAGGTCTACATCTCCCGGCTGCGGGAAAAATTCCGGGACAACCGGGACTTTGAGCTGCGGACGATCCGCGGCTTCGGCTACATGGGCATGCTGCGGGAGGATGAAGATGCGCAGAGCTAAGGTGAAAAAGGAGAACCCGCCCGTCCGCCTGCTGGGCACCATGTTCCTTCTGGTGCTGGGTCTGGTGGCTGTGTATGTTGTGCTGGCGCTGGGCATATTCGCGCTGGTGCAGCAGCTGGTGCATCTGGACAAAGCAAATTATACGCTGCTCTGGCCTATTCTCATCCTGACCATCAGCGCCATTCTGGGCGTTCTGCTGGCCGTGTTCATCTTCCGCGGGTATCTGGCGCCGCTTTCCCGGCTGATGCAGGCCACGCAGTCGGTGGCCTCCGGCGATTACTCCGTGCGGGTGGAGATGCGGGGCGCACGGGGCGAGGTGGCGGAGTACATCCGCAGCTTCAACAAAATGGCGGAGGAGCTGTCCGGCGTGGCGCTGCTGCGCATGGACTTCGTGAACACCTTCTCCCATGAGTTCAAAACGCCCCTGATCTCCATCCGGGGCTTCGCCAAGCTGCTGCAGAACGACGATCTGACGCCGGAGCAGCGGCAGACCTATACAAACACCGTGGTGCAGCAGTCCGAAAGGCTGGCAGCCATGAGCACCCACATTCTGGAGCTGGCGCAGTATGAAAATACCGAGATCGTATCCGGCAAAACGCTGTACAGCCTGGACGAGCAGCTGCGGCGGTGCGTCCGCCAGCAGGAGAGGGACTGGCTGCAAAAGGGGCTGACCGTGGAGGGCGACCTGGATCAGGTGGACTACTACGGCAACGAGGAGCTGGTGGAGCACATCTGGTCGAATCTCCTGTCCAACGCCATCCGCTTCACACCCGCCGGCGGGCAGATCACCGTGGTGCTGCGGCAGAGCGAGGGAGAGATCACTGTCTCCGTCTCCGACACGGGTATCGGCATGGACGAGGAGACGCAGCGGCACATTTTTGAAAAATTCTACCGCGCCGCCCCGTATCCGGATAGCCGGGGCAACGGTCTGGGACTGTCCATCGTGCGCCGGGTGGTGGCGCTGTGCGGCGGCCGGGTGGCGGTGTTCTCCCGCCCCGGCAACGGCTCCACCTTCACCGTAACGCTGCCCGCAGCGGGGGAATGATCCGCGGCGCTGCGCCATGCAGGAGGTGTGCCTCCTGCATGGCGCTTTGTTTTTCCGCCTGATCGAATTTATGTCCGACCGGCAAACATACGGCTCCCGTAACGCGCATACGATGGACTATTCTCGAGGAGGAGGTCTGTTTATGTCAACCGATCAGCCGGCGCTCACCGTTACCCGCAATTTTCTCGGCCAACAGACGGCGGAAGCGCTGGTTCTGGAACTCATCCGCGCCCACACACAGGCGGCTTGACGGCTGCGGCAGTCCACGGAAAGGAGGGAGCGTATGGAGCGGCGACCGCTGCCCACCGCGCTGTACTGCCGCCTGTCCCGTGAGGACGGCGACCGGATGGAGAGCGATTCCATCGGCAACCAGCGGAAGCTGCTGGAGGAGTATATCGAAAACCACCCGGATCTGACCGCGATGGAATGCTACGCCGATGACGGCTATACCGGTACGAATTTTCAACGCCCCGCCTTTCAGCGGATGCTGCGGGACGTGGAAAGCGGGCGCATCCGCTGCGTGCTGGTAAAGGATCTGTCCCGCTTTGGCCGCGACTACATCGAAACGGGCCGCTATCTGGAGCGCTGGCTGCCGGAGCACGGCGTGCGCTTCATCGCCGTTACGGACAACATCGACAGCGCCCGCGGCGCCTACGACATGATGATGCCGCTGAAAAACCTGTTCAACACCCAGTACGCTCGGGACATCTCCCAGAAGGTCAAAAGCGCCCTCCGCGCCAAGCAGCAGCGGGGCGAGTTCATCGGAGCCTTCGCCAGCTACGGCTACTGCAAAGACCCGCAAAACCACAATCGCCTGATCATCGACCCGCCTGCGGCGGAGGTGGTGCGGCGCATCTTCACCCTGTTTGAAAACGGAACGGGCAAGCTCCGCATCGCCCGGCAGCTGAACGAGGAGGGTATCCCCTGCCCCAGCGAGTACAAGCGGCTCACCGGCGAAAAATACCGCAACAACCACCGGCTGGCGGCCACCACCTACTGGACATACGCCACCATCCACCGCATCCTGCAAAACGAGATGTACATCGGGAACATGGAGCAGGGGCGGGACGACCGCCTTCAGATGCACGGTAAGGCAAGACGGAAGGAGCGCTCCCTATGGACGGTGGTGCCCGGCACCCACCAGCCGATCATCGAGCAAGACCAGTGGCGGCGGGTGCAAGCCCTGCTGAACACCAACGCCCGCACGCCGGATTTCCGCCAGAGCATCAGCCCCTTCGCGGGCTTCCTCAAGTGCGGCGACTGTGGGCGCGCCATGGTCAAGACCGTCTGGGGCGGCAAAACCTTCTACACCTGCGGCTCGTATAAGCGCTACGGCGCGTCCGTATGCAGCAAGCACTACATCGCCCACGACGCGCTGACAAAGGTGATACTGGATGATCTGAACCAACTCATTGCCGGCGTAGAAAACCTCCGCCAACTGGCACAGCAGGGCACGGCAAAGCGTCCGCGCTCCGGCGCCGACCAGTCCCAAAAACTGGAAGCTGCCCTGCAGCGCGTCCAGCGCCGCCGCCGAAGCGCCTACGAGGACTATCAGGACGCCCTGATCTCCAAGGAGGACTTCCTCCGCTGCCGCGCCGACTATGACGCGCAGGAGCAGGCGCTGCAGGCCCAGCTGGACAAGCTGCACAGCATGGCACAGGACGATCCGCTGGCTCTGCCGTGGGTGAAGGAGCTGCTGGCTTCGGGGCGCCTGACGGAATTGGATCGCCCCACCGTGGCCGCCGCCATCCGGGAAATTCGCGTCTATGAGGGCAACCGCATAGAGATCGACTATCTGTTTCCGGAGTCCTATCGGGCGCTGCTGGAGGGACGATGATCCGGCTTCTTGCAGCAAAGCGCCGGAAGCTGAAAAAAGCGCAGCAGTTCAGCTTCTGAACTGCTGCGCTGCGGCGGTTGCTTAAACGCGAAAGGGAACCCAGAGGGTTCCCTTTCACACTATCCTTCCCTCCGATACTTGTAACCGGGCAGGTTTTTTGACAGTCTCGCTTTTACATCACTGCGCTGTGTCGGAGGGGGACGCCTTCTCGTCCTCCTCCGGGTCGTCCATGTGGGCGAACCACTCCCGGTAGCGGTGCATATCCTTGGCAAACAGCTGCCCGTTGGTGGGCGGCGTGTATGTGATGGCGTTAGCGCCGGCGGCGATGGTGGCCAGGATCGTCTCCTCCGTGGGGCCGCCGGTGGCGATGATGGGCAGCTCCGGATAGCGGGCGCGTATCTCCGCAACGATGGCGGGGGTGCGGTCGGCACCGGAGACGTTGACAAAGTCGATGCCCGCGGCCAGCTTGCTCTCCAGATCCACCTTTTCGGATACCACGGTGTATACCACGGGTATCTCCACGGTGGCTTTGATGGCGCGGATGGTGTCGTCGTCGATGAAGGTGTTGCACACCACGCCGAAAGCGCCCTGATGCTCCGCAAAGGCAGCCACATGCGCCGAGCGCTGGCCGTTGGTCAGGCCGCCGCCTACGCCCACGAACACGGGCACGTCAGACACGCCGATGATGGCCTGGGTGATACCGGCCTGGGGCGTGAAGGGGTAGACGGCGATAATGGCGTCGGCGTTGATGTTCTTGATAATGGCCACATCGGTGCTGAACACCAGCGATTTGATGCGGCGGCCAAACACGCGGATGCCGCTGCACTTGCTGATGCAGTGGGGCACGGTCAGCGCGTGTTTGCGCAGCGTGCCCTCGTAGGTGGGGACATATTTCTTCACAGTTCCTTCCTTTCCAGCAATTTGCTATTTTCTAATTGGGAACATTATAGCATGAAAAGCGGCGTCTGTAAAGAAAAGAGGTGCGGGTTTTAACAGATCGTTCACATTGACTATCGCGCAGAAAAGTGCCGGGATCTGGCGGAACCGGGCGAAGGGCAGACCGCGCAGCCCTGTCATTGCGCGCCGGCGACACGGTCACTGCCTCGGAATGACAGGGTGTAGGGGCGGACGACCCTGTCCGCCCGTATGCGCGCACCCTTGCGACTTCGTAGGGGACGGCGTCCTCGACGTCCCGTCTCGTAGGGGGCGATGCCCACATCGCCCCGCCGCTGTCACTGGCTCACAGTGACAGTTTCCTTCAGCAACCAAAGCGAAAGCCACCGCAAATCATGCGCTTACGCCTTGGCAAGATAGGCGCGGCATTTGTCGTTGGCCTCCTGCGCCACCTTTTCCTCATCCACGGTGACAAGGCGGCCGTCCCGGACGGTGACGCGGCCGTGCACCACCGTATAGTCCACGGCACCACGGACGCCCACGGTGCCCAGCACGCTGCCGGGATCCGTGCAGGCGCCCACCAGCTCCAGCCGGCGGCTGTCGAGCATGAACAGGTCGGCGCACTTGCCCTCGGCCAGCTGGCCAATGTCGTCCCGCCCCAGCAGCCGGGCGCTGCCACGGGTGGCGATCTTCAGCATGTCGTAGCCGGTGGGAGCCTGACGGCTGGAGTTCAGCCGGTGCAGCAGGAATGCCACCCGCAGCTCCTCCAGCAGGCTGGAGCCGTCGTTGCTGGCGGAGCCGTCCACCGCCAGACCCACCGGCACGCCCAGCGCCAGCATCTCCGGAATGCGGGCGATGCCGCTGGACAGCTTCATGTTGCTGATGGGGCAGTGCGCCACGCCGGTGCCGGTCTGCGCCAGCAGCCGCAGCTCCTCGTCGTTGAAGTGGATGCCGTGGGCGAACCACACATCGCCGCCCAGCCAGCCCAGCCGCGCCATGTATTCCAGCGGACGGACGCCCTCCCGCGCCAGCATGAAGTTCTCCTCGTCCTTCGTCTCACACAGGTGGGTGTGCAGCCGGACATGGTACTGCCGGGCGAGGATGGCGCTCTGCCGCAGCAGCTCTGCCGACACGGAGAAGGGGGAGCAGGGTGCCAGCGCCACCCGATGCATGGAGCCGTAGCTGTCGTCGTGGTATTTTTCGATGCAGCGGACGCTGTCGGCCATGATCTCATCCACGGTCTGCACCACGCTGTCCGGCGGCAGACCGCCGTCCTTGACGCTGAGATCCATGCTGCCCCGGCTCATATACAGGCGGATGCCCAGCTCCCGGGCGGCGCTGAGCTGTGCGCCCAGCAGGTCGCCGCTGTGAGCGGGGAAGACGTAGTGGTGGTCGAAGCAGGTGGTGCAGCCGTGCTTCATCAGCTCGCCCATGCCGGTGAGACTGGACAGCCGGATCACATCCTCGTCCAGATTCTTCCAGATCTCGTACAGGGTCTTCAGCCAGTCGAACAGCTCCATGTTTTGCACCTGCGGCAGGTTGCGGGAGAACACCTGATAGAGATGGTGGTGGGTGTTTACAAGGCCGGGATAGCACAGCATGTGCCGCCCGTCGATGACCTCATCGGCGGTGACGTCCAGCGCCGTGCCGATGGACTTGATGAAGCCGTCCTCGCAGTAGATATCCGCGTTTTGCAGGACGCGGTCGCCGTCGTCGCAGGTGACCAGCTGGGATATGTTCCTGATAAGCAGGGTGGACATGGCAAATTCCTCCTTGGCAGATTGTGAGTGTAGAGAAAAAGAGCAGGCCGCAAGCGGCCTACTCTTTTTGCAGTCGTGTCAGCGTTCCTCGCGGAAGTAGGATAGACCGAGGGACGCAGGGGGCTGATCCTCCCGCTTCTTGCGCAGGGAGACGATGATCAGCACCACCAGAGTGATGACGTAGGGCAGCATCTTGTACAGCTCCTTCACGGCCATCTGTGCGCCGGTGGGCAGGTAGATGTTCAGAATGTACAAGCCACCGAACAGAATGGAGGCCAGAATGCTGACATTGGGCCGCCAGATGGTGAAGATGACCAGCGCGATGGCCAGCCAGCCGCGGTCGCCGAAGGCGTTGTTGGACCACACGCCGTTGGCGTAGTCCATCACGTAGTACAGACCGCCCAGACCTGCAATCATGGAGCCGATGCAGGTGGCCAGATACTTGTACTTGGTGACGTTGATGCCGGCGGCATCGGCGGTAGAGGCGCTCTCGCCCACGGCACGCAGGTGCAGGCCGGGACGGGTGTGGTTCAGGAAGTAGGACGCGCCCAGCGCGATGATAATGGCCGCATACGCCAGAAAGCCGTAGGACAGGAACAGCTGGCCGAACCAACCGGTGGAGGAAGCGCCGGGCAGCGTGGTCTTGAAGTACAGGCTGGTGCTGGACAGAGCGATGGAGGGCACCTCACTGTTGGTCAGCTTAATGAGGGAGCCGCCGAAGAAGTTGCCCACGCCCACGCCGAAGGTGGTCATGGCCAGACCGGTGACGTTCTGGTTGGCGCGGAGGGTGACGGTCAGGAAGCAGTACAGCAGACCCATCAGCAGGGAACCCAGCAGGGAGCACAGGATGGGGATCATGATGGCCAGAAAGCCGTTCAGCTGCCCGCCGGCGGCCTGCTCGTAGAAGAACGAGCCGATAACGCCGCTGATGCCGCCCACGTACATGATGCCGGGAATACCCAGGTTCAGGTTACCGGACTTCTCCGTGAGGATCTCGCCGGTGCTGCCGAACAGCAGGGGGATACCCTGCATGACCGCGCGGGGGAAGAAGGATACAAAGTCGAAGCCCATCCGTTACGCCTCCTTTTTGCTGCTCTTGCGCAGAGTGACCTTGTAGGTGATGAAGAACTCGGTAGCAATGATGAAGAACAGAATGATACCGGTCAGAATATCCGCGAAGGACTGGTTCAGGCTGAAGGCGGTGGAGATCTCGCCGGCACCGCGATCCATGGTCACCAGCAGCAGGGAGGCGGCGATCATGATGAAGGGGTTGAACTTGGACATCCAGGACACCATGACGGCGGTAAAGCCGCGGCTGTCCACGATGGTGGTGGTCAGGGTGTGGCTGATGCCGGCGGTCAGGATATATCCCATCAGGCCGCAGATAGCGCCGGAGAGCACCATGGTGCGGATGATCACACGATCCACCTTGATGCCGGCGTAGCTGGCGGTGCGCTGGCTCTCGCCCACCACGGCGATCTCGTAGCCGTGCTTGCTGTAGGTAAGGTACACGTACATCATGCCGGTCAGCAGAGCCACCACCAGAATGGGGAGCAGCTGTGCCTGTCCGCCGATGCGGGGCAGCCAGCCGGCCTCGGAAGCCTGGTTGATAATGCCGATCTTACCGGCGCCCTTGGGCACCTCCCAGATAATGATAAAGTAGGAGGCCAGCTGCATGGCGATGTAGTTCATCATCAGGGTGAACAGCGTCTCGTTGGTGTTCCATTTGGCCTTGAAGAAGGCGGGCAGGAAGCCCCATACGGCGCCGGCCAGCAGCGCAGCTGCCAGAGAGATGACGATCAGCAGGAAATTGGAGACCTTGCCGCCCAGCAGGATCATGCAGGCGGTGGTGGCCAGACAGCCGATCAGGGTCTGCCCCTCGGCGCCGATGTTCCAGAACCGCATTTTGAACGCAGGCGTCACCGCCAGAGAGATACCCAGCAGAACGGCTACGTTCTGGCCGGTGACCCAAATCTTGCGGGAGGTGCCGAAGGCACCCTTGAGGATCGTGCCGTAGACGGCGATGGGATCCTGACCGGTCAGCAGGGTGGTGATCAGTCCGCAGAACACCAGCGCCAGCAGCAGGATGCCGCCCCGGATCAGCAGAGCCTTGGGCAGAGGCAGCGCATCACGCTTGGAGATATGAAAGAGGGAACCTTTCTTATTCATCTGCCTTGCCTCCTTCCACGTGGGTCATCAGAGCGCCCACTTCCAGCTTGTTGGTCTTGCGGCCGTCCACCACGCCGGAGACCTTACCGCCGCACAGTACCACGATGCGGTCGCACAGCTCCAGCAGCACGTCCAGATCCTCGCCCACATAGACGACGGCCACGCCCTTCATTTTCTGCTCGGTCAGCAGGTTGTAGATGGTGTACGAGGTGTTGATATCCAGACCGCGGACAGCGTAGGCGGTCATCAGCACGGAGGGCTGCTGGGCGATCTCGCGCCCCACCAGCACCTTCTGCACGTTGCCGCCGGACATGCGGCGGACGGGGAAGGCGGTGCTGGGAGTGACCACCTCCAGCTCCTGCCAGATGCGCTGCGCCAGCGCCTCGGGATCCTTGCGATCAAGGAAGATGCTCTTGCCCTTGCGCCAGGAGCGCAGCATCATGTTGCCGGTCATGCCCATGGAGCCCACCAGACCCATGCCCAGACGATCCTCGGGGACAAAGCTCATGGCCACGCCGTTCTTGCGGATGTCCATGGGATCCATGCCCACCAGGTTTTTCTCCTCGTTGGTCCCCGGGGAGATATAGGTCACGGTGCCGGAGGTGACGGGGTACAGACCGGCGATGGATTCCAGCAGCTCCCGCTGGCCGGAGCCCGCGATGCCGGCAATGCCCAGCACCTCGCCGGCGTTTACGTCGAAGGTCACATTGTCCAGACGCTTGACGCCCAGCTCGTCGTATACGGTCAGACCCTCCACCTTCAGGCGGGGCGTGACGTTGACGGGCGTGGGGCGGTTGATGTTCAGAGCCACGCTGTGACCCACCATCATATCGGTCAGGGACTGCTGGTCGGCGTCCTTGGTCAGTACGTCGCCTATGTACTCGCCCTTGCGGAGCACGGCCACCCGGTCGGACACGTCCAGTACCTCGTGGAGCTTGTGGGTGATGATGATGAGGGACTTGCCGTCGGCCTTCATGTTGCGCATGACGGCGAACAGCTTGTCCGTCTCCTGCGGGGTCAGCACGGCGGTGGGCTCATCCAGGATCAGGATGTCCGCGCCGCGGTACAGCACCTTGACGATCTCGACGGTCTGCTTCTGGGACACGGACATATCGTAGATCTTCATGTCGGGGTCGATGTCGAAGCCGTACTTGTCACAGATGTCCTTGACCTTCTGGCGTGCGTTGTTCAGATCCAGCTTGCCCTGCAAGCCGAGAATGATATTCTCGGTGGCGGTGAACAGATCGACCAGCTTGAAGTGCTGGTGGATCATGCCGATACCCAGATCGAAGGCATCCTTGGGAGATGCGATGGTCACAGGCTTGTCGTGGACGTAGATCTGCCCCTCGTCGGGGAAATAGATGCCGGAGAGCATGTTCATCAGCGTGGTCTTGCCGCTGCCGTTTTCGCCCAGCAGGGACAGGATCTCGCCCTCGTACAGGTCAAGATTCACATCCTTATTGGCGATGACCTTGCTGCCGAACCGCTTGGTGATGTTCTCCATTTTGATCGCGCATTTCTTTTCCAAGGCTGTCATCCTTTCTTTCGGCGCAGATGGCTGCAAACACCTCGTAGAACGCCGGGAATAAATTCCATACGACTTATTTTACCATACATGTCGAGCGTTGTAAATCAAAATCAGCAAAAAATTTGTCAGGTATATACAAAGAATGTGAGGTTACACAAGAAAGAGTCATTCTCTTTGTGAAAATCGTCAAAGCCGCGTGCGGGAGGGGAAAAGCAAGAGGTGGACTGCCTGCGCAGTCCACCTCGTTGTGGCGCAATATGCTGTTGGAAAACCTGGCGATTAGCCGCCGAAGTTGGTATCCAGCAGGTTGATGCCGTCGATCTGCAGATCGAAGTAAGGAGCAGAACGGAACTCGGACTCGGAGAAGTAACCGTCGTGCACGACCTCGGTGTCGGGAGTGTAAGCGTCATCGGTGTCGACGTCAGCCTTGTAGGAGGTCAGAGCCTCGCCCTTCACGGTGAAGGTGGAGCAATCGAACACGTGGATCTCGCCCTTCTCCAGCTTCTCGGTAGCAGCGGCAATGGCCTCGGCAGTGCCTTCGGCGGCCACGGTGGTGTTCAGGTCGGTCAGAACCACGGAGTTGGTGGACAGAGTGCCGGTCCAGTCAGCATCGATGGCGGTGCCGTCCATGACAGCCTTGATGGCATACTCATAGTAGGGTGCCCAGTTGATGCGGGAGGAGATGATGTAGGTGTTGGGGCAGGCAGCCTGAGTGGAGCCGTTGTAGGAAACGTTGGGAACACCGGCGTTCTCGCAGGCGGTAGGAGCACCCAGAGAGTCGGCGTGCTGGCTGATCAGCTTGCAGCCGCCCTGGATCAGCTTCTCGGCGCCTTCCTTCTCCAGAGTCTCATCGTACCAGCTGCCGGTGAAGGTCACATCCATGGTGACGGTGGGGCAGACGGACTTGGCACCCAGATAGAAGGAGGTGTAGCCGGAAACCACTTCGGCGTAGGTGAAGGCACCCACATAGCCCATCTTGGCCTCTTCAGCCTTGATGTCGCCGGCCTCGATCATGGCGTTCAGCTTCATACCGGCAGCGATACCGGCCAGATAGCGGCCCTCATAGATGGAGGCGAAGGCGTTGTGGTAGTTGGCCAGACCCTCGGTGTGAGCGCGGGTACCGGTGCTGTGGCAGAACTGCACATCGGGGTTCTCCTTGGCGACCTGGATCATGTAAGGCTCATGACCGAAGCTGTCGGCAAAGATGATGTTGCAGCCGGCGTCCACCAGATCAGCGGCGACCTCGGCGCACTGCTCGGTCTCGCCCACGTTGGTCTTGATGAAGAAATCCTCATTCTCGACCAGACCCAGGTTGGCGCAGGCTTCCTTGGCGGCATCGATGAAGTTCTTGTCATAGGTGGAGTTTTCATCATGCAGGGTGATGAAGCCGACCTTGACCTTGGAGCCCTCGTCGGGGTTCTTGGTGTCGTCACCAGTGGGATCCTTCTTCTCACCGCAGGCCACCAGGCTCAGAGCCATGACCAGGGCGAGGAGCATTGCAAGGAACTTTTTCATTCTTGTTTTCCTCCTTAAAATATGTGACGCACGCTTAAAAGTAAGGAAAATTTGGCGCGCGTCTGAACAACGGGCTTCCTACCCGGTATTCACATTACTCACAGGAACGTGGGTATTATACAGGATTCCACCGCGAATTTCAACAGAAAATGTGAATTACGGCAAAATTTCTTTGTGACGCACAAAAAAACTTTGTAAAACCTGTGCAGTATGCGGCAATTGATAGAAATTTCACGCAGCGCGATACCCATTTCCGATGGCAGAAAGAAGCCTGTGTTACTGGTGGATGCGGGTACCGGTCTTGCCCTCGATGCCGTCCTTGGCCTTCTCCAGCAGGGTGATGAGAGCGGTGCGGCCGGGCTTGGACTCGGCGAATTTCACCGCGGCCTGCACCTTGGGCAGCATGGAGCCCTTGGCGAACTGGTTCTCGTCCATGTACTTGTAGGCCTCGGCGGGGGTCAGGTCGTCCAGCCCCTTCTGGTCGGGCTTGTTGTAGTTGATGGCCACCTTCTCCACGGCGGTGAGGATGATGAGCATGTCGGCGTCCAGCAGCTCGGCCAGCAGCTCGCTGCCGAAGTCCTTGTCGATGACGGCGGGGGTGCCGCTGAGCTTGTTGCCCTCGCGGACAACGGGAATGCCGCCGCCGCCCACGGCGATGACCACATGACCGGCGTCCACCAGCGCCTTGATGCTGGCCTTCTCCACGATGTCAAAGGGCTTGGGAGAGGGAACCACCTGGCGGTAGCCGCGGCCGGCGTCCTCCACCATGGTGTAGCCCTTTTCGGCGGCGATGCGGTCGGCGGTCTCCTTGTCATAGAAGGCGCCCACGGGCTTGGTGGGGTTCTGGAAGGCGGGGTCGTCCTTGGAGACGACGGTCTGAGTCACGATGGTGGCCACGGGCTTGTCCATGCCGCGGCTGGCCAGCTCGTTGCCGATGGCCTGCTGCAGGTGGTAGCCGATGTAGCCCTCGGACATGGCGCCGCACTCAGGGAACGGCATATCGGCCTTGATCGCCTTGGCCTCCGCCGCGGTGCTCAGACCCAGGTTGATCATGCCCACCTGGGGGCCGTTGCCGTGGGCGACCACCACCTCGTTGCCGGCGGCGATCAGATCCACGATGGACTTGGCGGTCTCGGTGACGAGACGCAGCTGCTCGGCGGCGGTGTTGCCCAGCGCGTTGCCGCCCAGCGCGATAACAATTCTCTTAGACATAGTTGTTAACCTCGATTAAAGCGTTTTTAAATTGAAAATACAAGTAAAAATATAACCCAAAAATACAACAGCGGCGGCGCGGCCGCCGCTGTTGCGGGTGGGTAGAGCTTTTAGAACTTCTTGCGGGTGTCCTTCGTCTCGTCCAGCTCCATCAGAGCCTTGACGGGATCCTTCACCTGTGCCATGAAGATCATGGCGGCGATGATGTAGGGCTTGTAGGAGGCCTGCTTGTACAGAGGCACGATGTAGCGGTCGAACACGGAGTTGTCCACCTCGCCCTCGGCGCAGCTCAGGCCGGTGATGTCGGCGGGCAGGCAGTGCAGGTACAGAGCCTTGCCGTCCTTGGTGAGCTTCATCATCTCCTCGGTGCACGCCCAATCCTTGTGCTGGGCGTTCTGCGCCAGCAGGCGCTTCTCCAGAGCGTCGATGCCCTCCTTGTCGCCGGCGGCGTACAGCTTGGTGCGCTCTTCCATGGCGGCGTAGGAAGCCCAGCTCTTGGGATACACGATATCGGCATCCTTGAAGGCCTCGGCCATGCTGTTGGTCTTGTGGAACTTGGAGCCGTACTTCTCGCAGTTCTTGCGGGCGACCTC
>OJKC01000408.1_pt1 | contig 38297 bp, 39 predicted proteins | sample 1596401 | NCBI WGS metagenome assembly OJKC01 (sample SAMEA4350162, study PRJEB24818) | metagenome | biome: human; feature: gut; material: faeces | place: Denmark | collected 2013-09 | reverse complement strand
ACAAGCTGGAGCTTTCCGAGCTGAAGGATCTTATCAATCTGACCTTCTGCTGTCAGAAGGCCACAGTCATCACAGATTTCTCTGACCTCGCCGCTGTTGGCCGTGACCACTACATGAACCTGCACGGAGGCTGCACAACTGTTACCGAGTTGGAGGCACTGGATGGTGAGGAAACGGCAAGACAGCTCATTGCGAGCGTCGGCGGCACGGTCACACCATATGGCGTGGTCTATGACAATGGCATGCGGTTAGAGCAGGTCTATGACGGGCAGTTCTTTCCTTGCTACTACTATGAGCCGCATGCCACTATGGTCGCGGTGACTCCCAAATCTGAGCCGGAGAATACCGAGCACATCACATGGCTATATCTCCCGATGGCGCAGGAGGAAATTGACCGTGTTCTCCAGAGGTCGGGAATCGCGGATTCTGCGGATGCCCGGCTCCGGCTGGAACACAGTCAACTGCCAGATGAAGTGAATGTGCTGCTGGATATGGAACATGAAAGTCTTGCGGAGCTCAACGCACTGGCGCAGGCAACAGGTACGCTTTCCACGGACAACATCAAGAAACTGGGCGCTGCTGTAACTCTGGCGAAGCCTCAGAATGCGGAGCAGGCCAAAAATCTCGTGGAGAATCTCGACCTGTTTGACTTTGCTCCCGACGCACATTCCCCAGCAGAGTATGGAAAATATATGATCCAGCAGTCCGGTCATTACGAGTTCGACGAGAATTTAGATGAATTCTATGACTACGAAGGCTACGCTCAGCAGCGCTTAAACGACGAGGACGGGATGTTTACCGACCGGGGTTATATCGCATATAAGGGATACTTCAGCCTTGAGGAAATTATGGAGGGCGGTCAAGGTGGCAGCATGGAGATGGGAGGCATGGTATGATCATTCACGATTTCATCTGTTGGCACGGCAACGGCAAGTGCCTGAGAACTGAAATGAGGGAGGTGCAAAAATGATCATTCAGGCAGAGCTGAGACGAAAGCAGTCCGAATACGAAGGCGAGGCCTGTGTCATTGACAAGGTCATTGAGTTACCTGCCCCACGTTTTGAGCAGTTCAGCCATGCGCTGCTGGCGGATTATGACTTTATCGCAGAGAACAAAAACGCAATCCAGCACAATGATAACGCCAGACACTGTCTGCTCATCCTCGATACTGACGGAACAGGCGGTTTTCTCGTAGACCCGCAGGGCTACGACTATACTGGATGAGATACTTGACTGGCTCTACTGCCAGATCATAGGCTTCCTCGGAAACTTCTTCGCCGAGATGGGCAGCATGGGCGCGGAGCTCTTCGAGATGAGCTGGGTGCAGGGCATCGTGCAGTTCTTCAACTACCTTGCGTGGACGCTGTACGTCATCGGCCTCATCGTCGCATGCTTTGAGTGCGGCATAAACTACGCCGGAGGCAAAGGCGACATCCGTGCCGTCGCCCTCAATGCCATCAAGGGCTTCATGGCGGCGAGCCTGTTCTCCGTTGTTCCGGTCAGACTTTACCAGCTCGCTATTTCCTTGCAGGCTGAGTTTACCTCCGGCATGACCGGCTACGGGACGTCCATAGGTGAAGTCGCGGCGAACATCATTCAGGAGTATGAAGAGATTGAAACTGTCGCCGACCTTATTGTGAAGCCCATCTCCGGCTTTGAAGCAGTAACAAGCCCCATCATGGTGATCGTCTGCATCATCATGATGGCGTATGCCGTAATAAAAGTGTTCTTCGCAAACCTGAAGCGCGGCGGCATATTGCTCATCCAAATCGCAGTCGGGAGCCTGTACATGTTCAGCATACCGCGCGGAGGTATAGATGCATTCGTACAGTGGATGAAGCAGGTCATAGGAGTGTGCCTCACAGCGTTCCTACAGGCGACGATACTCATTGCAGGACTGCTCGTGTTCAAAGAGCACGCACTGCTCGGCATTGGGCTTATGCTCTCGTCGAGTGAGATAACGCGCATCGCCGGAGCTTTCGGTCTCGACACGAGCACGAGAGCAAACATAATGAGCGCAGTCTACACGGCGCAAACTGCTGTCCATACCGGCAAGGCTATAGTTCAGGCGGTGAGCAAGTGATGCTCACGCTCGGAAGTTTGTTCGACGGCATAGGCGGCTTTCCTCTCGCCGCCGTGAATAACGGCATAGTGCCATTATGGGCGAGTGAGATAGAACCGTTTCCCATTGCCGTAACGTCTACGCACTTTCCCCAGATGCTCCACTTGGGGGATATAACTAAGCTGAACGGAGCGGAGCTGCCGCCGGTAGATATAATAGCCGGGGGCTCCCCGTGCCAAGATCTTTCCATCGCATCAGGTACAAGAGCCGGACTTGCAGGAGCGCGCTCCGGACTTTTCATGGAGCAGATACGGATCACTAAGGAGATGAGAAATGCAGATATATTACGAGGACGATCAGGCGTGTCTGTTCGACCCAGGATGTTATTATGGGAAAACGTGCCCGGAGCTTTCTCCTCAGGTGAGCCGCACGGCGAGGACTTCAGGATCGTCCTTGAGGAGATTATTAAAATATGTGTACCCGACATATATGTTCCTCGACCTCACGCCGGGAAATTCCAATCTGCTGGGTGGATACGAGTGGGAGATACGCTCTCCGTGGGCTGGCGAGTTATCTCTGCTCAACACTGGGGTGTCCCCCAAAGAAGAGCGCGAATCTTCCTTGTCGCAGATTTTGGAGGACTCACCGCACCCAAACTATTATTTAAGCCCGAAAGCCTGCCTGGGTATACTGCGCCGAGCGAAGGTTCGTGGAAAACCGCTGCCGAAAAGATTGGAAGCTGCTTTGCTGGCGCAGGCGGGCTTGAGTGATGGTGAGGATATAGATACAGATATCCATGCTTACCATATAAACCAGAGGAACGAAGGGATAGACCTGCACGGCGTCGCGGGGGCGTTGATGGCTACGCAGAACATGCAGATGCAGACCTTCGTCGCGGGATTCAGTCCGGGTGCAGGCAGCTCGGCCGGGAGCGTTGGCTATACTGAAGACGTTGCACCGACGCTTAAAAGTGCCGACGGCGGAAATACAACTCCGGCAGTACTGAGACTGTACGAGAACCACGGGATAGACAGCCGGTACAAGGGACCGTTGGACGTTGTTCCCACGCTCTCCGCCAGAGCCGGTACAGGCGGGAACAACCTGCCGCTCGTTGACGATACGCCGCTGTGCATTGCTGGAAACGTGATCGACCGCCAGCCGCAAAACGGAGGCAACGGCAACGGCGTCAGCGAGGACTTGGCGTATACGATCACCACAACTGACAGACACGCGGTCTTTGCCCGTCAGCGTGTAGATGTTTTTCAGGAAGATGATGTGGTCAGTACCCAAAGCGCCAGACAGTACAAGGACGCGACCGACCTCGTATACGACGGCTCGAAGCCGTTCGCGTATCTCATCCGCAGGCTCACGCCGCTGGAGTGCGAACGCTTGCAGGGCTTCCCTGACGGTTGGACAGATATCCCCGGCGCGTCGGACTCCGCGCGGTACAAGGCGCTCGGCAACAGCGTTGCCATTCCATGCGTGGACTATATAATGCACGGGGTCGCCGCAGCGCTGAAGGGTGCTTAGCTTGTTGTATCTGCTTCGTTTTGCTGATGATCTTCATTGCTTATGATGAATAGCTTTGTGCCGGAGCTTCGGGTATACTTCGCTTGCAAAAGCGGAAAGGAGTAAAGCTCATGGATGAAAAGAAGAAAAACCTCTGTGCCATGATCCCGGAGTCGCTGCACATCAGAGTGCGCGAGGAACAGGAGCAGCTGGCACTGACACTGAGCGAGTACGTAGAGAAGATCATCAGAGAACATTTTGAAGGAGGCAAAACTATGGCAAACGGAACAAGGACACTGGCGCTGCAGATACCGGAGGAACTCTTCGTGAGGATCAAGGAGCATCTGAGCAAATACGGGCTGACGCAGAAGGAGTTCATCATCGGGCTCATAGAGGCTGCGCTCACCGACGCCGCAGATGCGGAAGAGGAAGAGGCAGAATAAAACTTCATACATCATCAAAGCCGTCGTGGGAGACCACGGCGGCTTAAACTTTTCATAGGAGGGATTTCAATGTACATCTACCCGGATAACCTCGCGGCCAAGGCGATGCTCTGGCTGTGGGAACTCAAAGACCTTGCCATCATCGGCATCGGCTTTCTCATCGGCATATTTTCACTCGTGCGCACAGGTGCGCTGCTGCCGCTGGCGCTCGTCGTCGCCTACGGCTTTCTAAGCATCCGCTTCGACAACACCAGCATACTGGACTTCATCCGCTATGCCGCGGCGTACTTTTTCGCGCGCCAGCAATACTTTGAATGGAGGGACCCCACATGATCTTCAAAAAGAAAGAGTCCACGCAGGAACTGCTCGGCATTGAGGCTATAACGGATTACGGTATCTCGACCAAGCAGGGCGAGCTCGTTTTCTTTTCCGTTGCGCCCACTAATCTGAGCGTGCTCCCCGCCGACAGCATCGACGCAAGGATCAACGCTCTGCTCAACATCATCAAGGGCTACGATGGAATTGAGATGATTGCCACAGACTCGATGCAGTCCTTTGAGTACAACAAGCGCTTCTACCGCGACCGGCTTGAGAAAGAGAGCTGTCCTGCCGTCAGGCGGCTGCTGGAGCAGGATATAGAACATCTTGACCGAATACAAGTAATGACGGCCTCATCCCGTCAGTTCTACATCGTCCTGCGCATCCGCAGCGAGGTCAAGGGAGATATCTATTCCCACCTCGGCAACGTTGAGAAATACATCCACGAGCAGGGTTTTACCGTCCATCGTGCCGACCGGCAGGAGCTTAAAAAGCTGCTGGCAGTTTACTACGGGCAGAGCATCAGCGTTGACCCGTACCCGGACTATGACGGTCAGCAGTGGGAATAAGGAGGAAAAACTACATGGGAAAACATCTGAAACAGAAATCTGCACCTGTGAAAACAGAGCTGAAGAAAAAGAAATATAAATCCGCGTCCGTAAAGCCCACACCTCCGCGTAAAACGTTCTTAGATATGATCGCACCGGGAGTTATGAAGTTCAACCCCGACGTGTATATCCGAGATAACCTCTACTGCTGCGTCTGGGCACTGAAGGAGTACCCGGCTGCGACCGAGGATCAGGCTATACTCCGTCACCTCGGTGAGAAATGCGGAGTCAACATCCGCATATACACGCGCATCGTTGACGCGATGGAGGAGAACCGCATTATACAAAACGCAACCAACAAGAACAGGCTCAGCCGCGCGAACACCAACGACACTAAGCAGATGATCACCGCCGAGGGTAATCTGCAGGATGTCTTTGAGATGGTCAACACCATGCGCAAGCGCCGTGAGCCGCTCATTCACTGCGCTGTGTTCATTGAGCTGTGCGCCCCGACGATGCAGGAGCTTGAGCGTCTGCAATCCGAGGTAATATCTGAATTGCTGAGATCAAAGCTCAATGTGGATAGACTTCGTCTGCGCCAGCAAAAAGGTTATCTTTCCACCTGCCCGCAGGGGCATAACATCTTCGGCACACAGTTTGAGCGCGTGCTCCCTGCGTCGAGCGTTGCGAACTTGTACATATATAATTACTCAGGTAAAACCGATGCGCATGGCTTCTACATCGGCAAGGACAGATACGGCAGCAACATCCTCACAGACTTTGACCAGCGCGATGAGGACAAGACTTCGGCGAATGTTCTTATCCTCGGCAACTCCGGCCAGGGCAAGTCCTATCTTATGAAGCTCCTCATGGTCAACTGCCGTGAGGCTGGGAAAAACATTATCTCGCTGGATGTTGAGCATGAACAGGGCGAGCTCTGCGCCGCGCTTGACGGCTGCTTCATTGACCTTATGGGCGGGCAGTACATCATCAACGTACTTGAGCCGAAGTGCTGGAGCACCGGCGAGGATGAAGACGATCCGTCAACACCGGAGACTTTCAAAAAGAAAACCGTGTTGTCCCAGCACCTCTCATTTCTGCGAGATTTCTTCCGTGCGTATAAGGACTTCACCGATCCGCAGATAGACACTATAGAGATACTGCTCTCGAAGCTGTATTCCAAGTTTCATATTTCGGACTACACGAATTTCTCGCAGCTCAAGCCGGAGAATTATCCGTTGCTCTCTGACCTGTATGATCTCATTGAAGCGGAATACAAAAGCTACGATGCGGAAGCGCATAATCTCTACACCCCGCAGCTCCTGCAGGAGGTGCTGCTCGGTCTGAACTCAATATGCAAAGGCGCAGATTCAGAGTTCTTCAACGGGCACACGAATATAACCTCGTCGCGCTTTCTTGTGTTCGGCGTAAAGAGTCTCTTGATGGCGGGGAAAAACATTCAGAATGCCATGCTCTTCAACATTCTCAGCTATATGTCCGACAAGCTTCTGACCGAAGGCAACACCGTCGCAACGCTTGATGAGCTGTATATCTGGCTCAGTAATCCCACAGCGATAGAGTACATCCGCAACTGCCTCAAGCGAGTGCGCAAGAAGGAGTCCGCTATGATCCTTGCTTCTCAGAACCTTGACGACTTCGACCAGCCGAACGTGCGTGAGATGACAAAGCCGCTGTTCTCTATTCCTCCGCATCAGTTCCTCTTTAACGCCGGGTCAATAGACAAGCGCTCCTACATGGACATGCTGCAGCTCGAAGAATCCGAGTACGATCTCATCCGTTACCCGCAGAGAGGTGTATGTCTTTACAAGTGCGGCAACGAGCGTTATCTGCTCGAAGTCCACGCCCCGCCGCATAAGGAAGCACTGTTCGGCACAGCAGGTGGAAGATAATGAACACTGTACTTGCAAAGCTCGCGCTCATGGTCGGCGGCAGCGATAAAGGCAGAAAGACGATAGCGTGGATACTTGCGGCGGTACTCTCTCCGCTCATCCTCATAACCGCAGTGCTTTGTTCCCTCGCAAGCGGCGGCGCGGAGCACAATAACACTACTGTGAAAGCGTGCTTCTACGGCCCAAATTATACGGAGAAAGTTCCGAGCGAGTTCAAGACGCACGTCTCCGAGATGCGGGAAGCTTTTTCTCTTCTGGATTCGGCGATAGCCGCCGCAAACTCAAGTGAGGATAGCACCGGAAGCCTTGACCCGACAATGGTCAAGGCTGTTTTCTTCGCTCTGTGCTTCGGCGAGGACGCACCGACAGCAAGAGCAGCCGGTCGGTTTGTTGACTGCTTCTATTCCGAGCAGGAGCTGACACGCGAGGTCGAGAGTGAAGATGAAAACGGCGAGACGGTCACCGAGACAGAGACATACATTGCGATCACGCCGCTGTCGCTAAGCGACGCTTACAAAAATCTCTCCGCCGAGCTCGGCAGAGAGATAACCGATGAGGATAAGGATAATATCCGGCACATCTATACCATGATAGCCGGGCCGATGGGCGTTGAGAATTACACCGGCGCGTATGAGGTCGGAGGTCAAAGGAGTGTTGAGATAGATCTCAGTACATTCTCCGACTCGTCAACGAAGAACGCGCACGACCTTGCGGCTTACGCCATTAACGCTTGGCAGTCCGGCTGGGGCTATGTCTGGGGAACCTACGGTCAGATCATGACCGAGGAGCTGTTCGCGTCGAAGCTCCAGCAGTACCCGGAGGGAGTCGGCAGTTATGCAGACTTCATTCAGGCAAACTGGGTCGGCGGCAGGACTGCCGACTGCGTCGGACTCATCAAGGGCTACGGCTGGCTCGATGCGGAGACGCTGGAGCTGCGCTACGGTACAAACGGTATGCCCGATGTCGGCGCAAATCAGATGTACTATAACGCTTCCGTCTCCGGCGCGATAGACACCATACCCGACACTCCCGGACTCGCGGTATGGCACGACGGGCACATCGGTGTGTACATAGGCAGCGGCGAAGTGATCGAGGCGATGGGCACGAAGTACGGCGTGGTCAAGACGCAGCTCGAAGGCCGTGGCTGGACGCACTGGCTTCAGGTGCCATATATTTCTTACGACTAAGAAAACACACCCGGCATAATGCCGAGCGTGTAACCTCACAGCCGTTCGTAGTGCGACCACATACTGAGTATCTTTATTGTCTGTGCTTCTTCAACGACTTCATACACCAAGCGGTGCTGTGCGTTGATCCGGCGGGAGTACAGACCCGAAAGGTCGCCGACGAGCTTTTCGTATGACGGCGGATTCTGAAATGGATTGACCTTGATGATCTCAATCAGCGCCTTCACCTTGCCGTCAAGGTGCGCCGCTTTGAGCTTCGGTACGTCCTTTGCCGCAGCCTTCGTGTAAACTATTTTGTACATCACCAGTCTATCTCGTCCTCCGAAACGCACTCGGAGAGCGGCGTGGCCATTCCGTCAAGCAGCTTGCGCTTCATCTCAGGATCAGACATAAGGTTCAGCGTCTCTATCATGCCGCGATAGTCTTCCTCGCTGAGAACGACAGCATTGCCGGCCTTGGTGCTGATGTTGAGAGGCTCATTGTACTTGATGGTCTGCTCAAGCATGGAGAAGACATTCTTGCGAAAGCTCGTAATATTGGTATTAAGCAAAGTGATCACCTCCGTATATGTACATTATAGCGTACATGTCAACTCGCGTCAACAGAAAAATGATTTGTATTATTCTATGCAGAAATGAATTGAAACAACAAGGGGGAACACGATGAAACAGATAAACATATCCGTCAGCTTCGATGATGAGAAGCTGCGGGCACTGAACAAGTATCTTAAGAAGAAGGAGCTGACGGCCGAAGATGAGCTTGCGGCTGCTCTGCTGCATCTTTATGAAAAGCATGTCCCGGTCGCCGTGCGGGAGTACATCGACGAGGACGATGTTGTCGTTCCGGCAAAGCCGAAGCGCACGGCGAAACCGGCAGCGCCGAAGAAAGTTGAAGAGCCAGTGCCGACCGTGCCTGTCACTATGGATGGAGGTGAAAAATCATTAGCATCGAAATATTTTGGGACGACCTGACCGAAGCAAAGCAGCACGAGATCATGTCTGTCCTCGGCGACAACAGCAACTACGATGTGATTCCCATCGCAGTTATTGAAACCGAGCCGCTTCACAGCTTGGCCGAGGACGATTTCAATTTCGTCGATGAGATTTTGGAATGCGATGACGAGTTGAATTTCTACATGGAGCTGCACTGTGATGCCAGAAGTGTTTTCGGGTCGCTTGGCGGGATCGCCCCGGAAGATTATCTCAATGTCTACGCAAACTACAATGTCCTGACGCGGCAGGTCGACGACACTCTTGACATTATGATCTGCCGCGGCGTCGGCGCTAACGAGGCAGCGGTGTACAAATTATCTGAGGCTGAGAAAGAAATAGTTCTCGAAAAGATGGACGAGTACTGTCAGGAGTGTGATGGCACGACACTTGACGAATATTGTGACGCGATGCAAACCGAATGTCTCACGCCGGAGCTGTAGCCCGTGTTTGCCCACGTGAGGCGCTGTGTGCGCTTTTACGGAGACGGGTGGAGCGTGGATACCCCGGCAGAAGAACGCGCGGCGTTTGGGGGCGTTTTCGCAGCATTTTCGTCCGGGTGCGCCCGTTCGAAAATGGCACTATGATAAAGGGAGGTACACCCAAGGGCGCACCTCCCTCCCACAAAGCCCCGCAACGCGGGTCTTTTTCGGCTTTCGGGCAAGGTACACATTTTCAACTAACTCAAAAATTTAGGTGAACGCAGAGCCGCGAAGCACCCTTGTTTCAAGGGATTCGGCGGTTCTTCGCGTTTGAGGAGGAGATGATAGAAATAAGCACAGAAAACGTAAAACGCATTGCAGTCTGGCTCAAGCCGGAGCTGTTATCCCGTATGGATGGATGGCTCGAAACTGCCAATTGCAAAAACAGAAGTGAATTCATCACCAAGACACTCAGATTTTATATGGGCTACCTTGCAACAGACGACGTCAGTTCATACGTCTGTGAATCTGTATCACAAAACATTCGTGGGATACTGACAGAGAATACGAACAGGCTCTCAAAGCTCATGTTCAAGTGGAGCGTGGAACTGAACATGATGATGCACATAGTCGCGGCACACTTCAAGGATGACGTCTCTGACCTTCGTGCTCTGCGCGGGTACTCCGCGGACGAGGTCAAGCGCACATACGGGAATATTTCTTTCGATACCGCTCTGGATATTCAGCGCGGCAACTCTGATAACTGATGGCCGGTGTGTTTTTCTCTTCGCCGTATCTCAAGGGCGGAAAGCAATCTGCAAAGCTTGCAAATCTCACAAAGTATATTTCTACTCGCGAGGGTGTCGAGCTGCTCAAGGATACCGACAGCAGCTTGCCCGCGACAAAACAGCAGCAGGATTTTATATCTCGGCTGCTCAAAACGTTTCCGGATACTCGTGAGATGCCTGAGTATGAAGATTACAAAGCAGAGTGCTCACAGAAGAACGCCGCGGAGTTTATCTCTCAGGTGCAGGAGAACTACGGTTATTTGCTGGACAAGCGTGAAAACTATGTTGACTACGTTGCAAACCGTCCCGGCGTGAAGAAGCTCGGTGAGCATGGCCTGTGGAATGCAGACGGAAAAGTTCCTGTGCTGCAAAACGCAGTCGATGAAGTGGCGCACCATCCGGGCAACGTCTGGACGCCGGTCATTGCAATACAACGTTCAGATGCTGAGCGTCTCGGCTATGACTCCGCCGATAGTTGGCGCGCACTCATCTGCTCCGAATTAGACCAGATAGCGAAAGCGTATAAGATACTGCCGTCGCACTTAAAGTGGTACGCTGCGTTCCACGAAAAGGAGCGCAGCGTACATGTGCATCTGGTCATCTTCTCGACCGATCCGTGTGAAGGCTATCTCACCAAGCCCGCTATACTTGAGTTGAGGTCCGCGCTCACGCGACAGATATTCAAAGATGACTTGAAGAACATCTATGTTCAGCAGACTGCATACAGAGACCAGCTCCAAGAGAATGCCCTTGAGGTCATGGAGTCGTTGATTCAAAAAATGCAGGACGGTGAGATCAGCAATCCGAAACTCGAACTGCTCATAACTGAGCTTGCCGAGCGGTTGCAAAACTACACTGGCAAAAAAGTATACGGCTATCTCCCACCAGCAACTAAGCGCATAGTTGCTGCAATCGTCGATGAGCTTGCGGGCGACGAGCGCATAGCAGAGGCATACTCACTCTGGCAGGATATGCGCGACGAGGTGTTTAGTTTTTACTCGAAAGCGAAACCGGAGCGTGTACCGCTCTCTCAGCAGAAGGAGTTCAAGCCAGTGCGCAATATGGTCATCCGAGAGGTCGTGCAGATGATGGAACAATTGCAACCCCAAAATGTAGAGCGCAATGATGAATATACCTTTGAAATTTTTCCCGACAATCAGCTCGGTTCTATTACCGACGTTGAGGAATCCGTTTTTGCAGGTGCACCTATTATTGAGTCTGTTGGGTTTGACCAGCTTGGCGATATAGTCTCTGACTTCGCACCGGCATCGTTCCCTTACATTTTTAACGACATTTATGAAGTCTATGATCTTGCCAATTCTCAGTGGATGGAGAATATGCAGAGCGAGTTTGCCAATGCTGGTATTCACACAATAGCTCTTGGTGCGAACGGATATCGTCACTTCATAAGCACAAAACCGATTGCTGATGCATCTTCTATTAAGGGCATGATCGTCCGCATGGGTCCCTCCGCTGCAGCTCAGGGCTTTATCGAAGTAATGGGCGGAACGCCTACCACTTCTACTTGGGGCGATAACTACTCTCTGCTTCAGACCGGTACGTTTGATGCTTGCGAAGCAAATCTGGAAGCGCTCTGGAACGGAAGCTTCTATGAAGTGTGCGATTATCTGTGCCTGTCCGGACACTTCGTGACCCCTTGCGCGCTCATAATCAACAATGACATTTGGAATAAAATCCCCGCAGATGTTCAGAAAGTCCTTTCTGAGGCACTTTCTGAAGGCCTGAGGGACGCGACGGATGCCGCAATGGAAAATGAGGAGTCCTATATTGCAAAGTTCAAAGAAGCCGGTGTTGAAGTTACCGAACCCGACAAATCTACCTTTGCAGCATTTGTGCCTGCTCTCTTTGAGAAACTCGGCATTGCAACTTCCGTATACGATGATATTCGTGCGGCAGTTGAAGGCTGATAGCTGAATTCACGGGGCGCACTACGGAATGTGCCTAAAAGAAACCACATTGACCAATCTTAAAAAGGTTGGCTAATGTGGTTTCGACTTAGACCTAAGCAAACATCTGCTTACAATTTAACAGTTGATGCGCTCGATTATCGAAAAAGGAGAGCCTAACATGAAAGCGAAAATGAAATTTGTACTGACTAATTTTCCGGAATTGGTTGCAGGAATAACTCTCTTCAGCGGAATTTTTATCACTACTATTAATGGTATTGGCCGCTACTTTTTCTCTCGAACATTTGTTTGGACTGATGAAGTAGTTGCAATTTGCTTCGCGTATACTGTGTTTTTTGGCGCGGCTGCAGCTTGCAGAAGAGGAATGCACTACGGATTGGAGCTTATATCGAATGTGCTTCCGCCGAAAGGGAAAAAGGTTTTGGATGTAATTATTGCCTTTATTTCACTCGTTCTTATCGCTGTTCTTGCGTACCTTGCTTGGGTATTGACTGCAAATGTCGGAACGAAGATTATGACGGCAATGCGCATTTCGTACAAGTGGTTCGACTTGGGAATGGCGGCTGGTCTTTCTCTGATGTTTATCTACCAAATCGAAATATTCGTAAAAAAAGCAAAAACCCTCATCACAAAGGAATCATAATATAATAAATAATTATTACACCAACTACTAACATATTCACAATGGAGAAAACGAATGAATAGTGTGGCCATAATTACGATAGGGCTTATTTTAGGGCTGGCTATAATGGGAGTTCCCATGTGGTTATCTATAGTCGGCGGAACGCTCCCGTTTTTCCTGTTCCTAGAGCCTGGTTTACCTGCGCAACTGGTTGCTCAGCGCATGATCGCCATGACTGAAAACTCGTCATATCTTGCGATTCCATTTTTTATTACAGCTGGTTGCATAATGAATTACTCAGGTATTTCCAAAAGACTGATGGATCTTGCAGATGGATTGGTCGGTCATTTGCCGGGTGGTCTGGGGCATGTAAACGTTGTTCTATCTGTTTTAATGGGCGGTATTTCTGGTTCTGCTGCTGCCGATGCTGCAATGGAATGCAAGATACTGGTTCCTGAGATGGAAAAGCGCGGATACGACAAAGATTTTAGTGCAGCAGTTACTCTGGCATCATCATTGATCACGCCTATTATTCCTCCCGGCATGGGTCTAATAATTTTTGCGTTTACTACTCAAATATCAGTAGGACGTCTCCTTTGCGCCGGTTATATCCCCGGTCTGCTTTGCATGGTGTTTATGATGATTTATGTTGCGTGGTATGCAAAAAAGCATGGGTACAAGGGAAGCCGCGCAAAGATGGCATCTGCAAAGGAAATTGGAAAGCTGGTAATTGACGGTATCTGGGCAATACTGATGCCATTCGGGCTTATTCTCGCTCTCCGGTTAGGAGCATTCACAGCAACCGAGGCAGGTGCGATCTGTGCTGTTTACTCACTGGTCGTTGGCGTATTTATATACAAGGAACTGAAGTGGAAGCATATATGGCCTATCGTTAAGGAATCTGTCCTTGGAACGGCAACGATTATGTCGCTGGTATGCGCGTGCAATGCGCTCGGATATTTCATGACATATCTGAGAATTCCTCATGCAATCTCGCAAATGATTATTAATGCAAACCTTAGCAAATACGCATTCTTGGTTATCGTTAATATAACGCTACTCTTCATTGGTATGTTTATGGAAGGTAGCGCGCCTATACTGATTCTTTCCCCGCTTCTTATGCCAGTCGCAATTTCTTTGGGGATTGATCCAATACATTTTGGCCTAGTTTTCATCTTCAATATAGGCATAGGAAATATGACACCGCCTTTTGGTGGCGTTTTGTATCAGGTTGCCGGACTTTTGAACATTCCAATTGGAAGGTTGGCGAAAGCTGCTATGCCATTTATTGGGATAATGATTTTTATCCTAATCCTACTTACATTTATTCCTGAGTTGTCATTACTCGTTCCTAATTTAGTCTATAATTGATGGAGGTATATATGAATTTTTCAGGAAAAGTCGCAATGATTACCGGGGCTACCAGAGGGATTGGCAGAGCTGCGACCGAGATAATCATTGCCAACGGCGGTAAAGTGATTGCAACCGGCAGAAATGAACAGGTCCTCAAAGAGCTGGTTGATGAATATCATGACAAAATCTGTACTTATAAGTGCGATGTCTCCGATGAGCTTTCGGTTAGGCAAATGGTTGCAGATGCAACTGAAAGAATGGGAAAGATTGATATTCTGATAAATAACGCCGGAATATATATGGAAGACAAGGCTCCGTTTATCAACCAAACCAGCGACATATGGAAAAAGAAGATTGATGTAAATATCTACGGTACTTTGTACCCGACGCATGAGGTCCTGCCGCAGATGATTGAACGGCGTTGGGGCAGGATTATAAATATTGCTTCAGTTGCAGGTATTTACGGAATACGGGATATGCTGGACTATTCTCTTACCAAAGGCGCTATAATCGCTTTTACAACTGGTCTTGCAAGAGAGGTTGGGGAGTACAACATAACCGTAAACGCCGTTTCTCCTGGTAATATTAATACATACAATGAGCTGCCTGAACTGTCTTATATGAACAGGTCTGGTACGCCAACTGAATGTGCGAATGTGATCTGTTTCCTTGCAAGCGATGAAGCAAGTTTTGTGTCAGGTTCAAACTATGTTGTCGATGGGAGCAGAAAGAAAATCTGATTCCATATCAAGACTGTTATGGAATTGACATATCATTATTATTAAACTACACATATAGCCGGGATACTTAATCCCGGCTATTGCTATAGTAAAGGAAACGCGAACTTTTATGGATATAAATGAGCTAAAAAGAAATCATAGAACAACATTCGGCAGTACAGGGAAGCAATATTGTTTCTCTGCTCCAGGACGAACCGAAATAGGCGGCAACCACACCGACCATCAACATGGGAAAATCTTAGCGGCAGCTATTAACCTCGACACAAAAGCTGCAGTCTGTAAAAACCAGAACAACGTTATCCGCATCAAGTCCGAAGGTTACGACTATTTTGAAGTGGATGGAGAACACCGGAAAGGTACGAGGTGTGTTCGACGTGAACTTTGACAAACGTGAGTTCTCCGCTGTTAACATCATGGATGGCTGGCAGACCTGGGCAATGCATGATGTGTCGGTGGTAGTTTATCATGCCACCCGGTCGCGTTTTGCGCCCGACGATGATAGATGGCGCAAGCTGTTGGATCATCTGAGCGGCAAAGAGATCACCTCGGCAGGACATCTCACTGCCAACAACTTTTCGTTCTCAGATGAGATCATTGAGACGGACGGCAAACTCAACTTTTATATTCAGGCAGACTTCGATAATGATGACTGGCTCAACATCTACGCCAACTATGACGTGGAGCAGGATCGGCTATGCGACACGCTGGAACTGAACCTCTGCAAGGGAGACGGTTCGGAAGAAAGCTGGTTTTACCGTCTCAACGCTGCCGAACAGGAAGTCCTGCTCCGCAAAATGGAGGCATTCTGCCAGCAGCAGACCGGCATGAGTCTGCACGATTACACCCAGCAACTTCGAGACAGTGAATCACAGACTTCTGAGATGCAGATGTAACCAGCATGTCGGCGACTGCTTTGCATACTTCATGGATGATGTCATTAAAGCATAAAAACTAACATCGGAGTGTCTTGTCACAAGCACTCTAGTTTAAATAAGTGGCATTAGATATCTTGCACAGCGCCGACAGCAATGTACCTCTGTTTACTGCTGTTTGGCTTGCCAGGAATAGTCATTTGAAGCTGCCCGTTTTCAAGCAAAGGCTTCAAGTGGTATGGCGTGCTGCTGTAAGAGAGAGGTGAACCAGCCTATGGCGCGGTAATCTTGAAAAACGGGATCTATATTGAACAATTTATGTTATAAAATTCGATTGATTTTTCTCATACCCCTGATATAATAGGGGTATGTTAAAGGGTGATGTTATCAGGGGTATGTTTCACACAGGTCAGGAGGTTTTATATGGCTTTACCAATCAACATCGCAGATCTGATTAATCGCAGAGTTGTGGAAAATGCTCGTGTTGAGTACAAAAAGAGTTGGAATCCAGAACCTATCACTCATTCAATATGTGCTTTCGCCAACGATATTGATAACTGGGGCGGCGGTTATATCATTATTGGGGTTGAAGAAGAAAATGGGATGCCGAAGATTCCTATAGAAGGGATCAATCCGGAATCTATTGACCGTATAAGCAAGGAACTGCTGCAGAAGTGTAATTTGATAGAGCCTCGTTATGTTCCGGTCGTTGAACATGCCATATATGATGGGAAACATATCCTTGTGCTGTGGATTCCTGGAGGTGAGGCTCGTCCATACAAGTGCCCTGTCTCTATTCTTCCAGATAAGCCCGCAAAGTCTGAAAAGGCTTACTATATCCGAAAACTGTCTAATACCATCCGCGCAAATGCATTGGAAGAAAAAGAGCTGTTTATGTTGGCAAATAATGTTCCATTTGATGACCGAGCAAATATGCTGGCAAATGTAGACGATATGCGCCCGAGCCTGATTTCAGAATATCTTTATTCTGTAGGAAGCGATTTGCAGCGTGAGGCTCTAAAACGTCCGTTGGAGGATTTGGCCTCAGATATGCGGCTTCTTGGCGGGCCGAGTGAGTTCAGGAAGCCTAGAAATGTTGGCTTAATGTTTTTTAATGAAGCGCCAGATCGTTTCTTTGAATATGCTCGTATAGAGGTCGTTGACAAACCTGATCCTACCGGCATTGGGATGACGGAAAAGGTTTTCTCAGGCCCACTTGACAAGCAGTTAAGAGACGCATTGAGTTATATTCAGAATTATATTATAAAAGAAAAGATCACAAAGATCTCAGGGCAAGCGGAAGCTGAACGTATTTACAATTTCCCGTATGCAGCTGTCGAAGAAGCTCTTTCAAATGCTGTATACCATAAATCCTATCAGATAGGTGAACCCATCACGGTAACGGTCACTCCTGAAAAAATGGAGATAACCAGCCTTCCTGGACCGGACAGAACAATTACCGATAGCGACCTTGCAAACAGGCGCATGGTATCTCGGCGTTATCGTAACCGTAGGATCGGCGATTTTCTTAAAGAACTAAAACTTGTTGAAGGGCGTAATACCGGTATACCGACCATCCTGCGCTCTATGGAGCAAAACGGTTCTGGTTTGCCAACCTTTGAGACAGATGAAGATCGTACCTATTTAACTGTAATACTGCCCATACACAAAGACTTCATTGTTAATATTCAACCTACGCAAATCCGTATCACCAAAGGTAAGCGAAACCGTGCTGAAATCAAGGAGCTTATAATTGCTACGCTCTCTGATCGAGGGGTCATATCTACCACGCAGCTTGCCAAGGAACTCGGATACACAAAAGTAACCGATGCATTATCCAAGGCAATAAAAGAACTTATGTTAGAAGGCAAAATCGCATATAGCGAGCCGGATAAACCGACCAGCAGGAATCAAAAATTAAGGATAAATAGGTTATGAACAATGAAAATAGTATGGTAGAAGTTTGTTCATCTAGTATTTGTCTGTTCTCTAATATATGCATCTTATGAACATGAAATAAGGAACAGCATACGCTTACTTTAAATGGCATCAGTATTTCAAGTGCTGAGCTTAAAAGTATTAATATTTAACATTGTAAGAAGGCAACGTCACGGGAGACTCCTGTGAGCTGCCTTCTTTATTTGTTTTAAAGCATCAGATGTGAAAAAACACTGCAGTACCAGAGACCAACAGCAATTTTATAATGCTTAAGACTGCAGTTTTGTGGGATGTTGCAAGCTTCATTTATGACAAGTTTGCAATTCGGCAAGTATATTCGCCCAACTGTCAACCTTCAACTGCTAAAATAAATCAGAGCATAGAAAGGTGATTCACATCAATGATACCAACATTTGCTTCTCGACTCAAACAGCTGAGACTGAATAAGAATCTGCGGCAGGAACAGGTCGCAAATCTGATTGGAGTGAACAAGAGTGCCATTTCAACGTATGAAAACAATACTCGCCAACCATCATTTGAAATACTTGTTCGTTTGGCCACCCTCTACCGTGTCAGTACAGATTACCTGCTTGGCAGAACAGACTGCCGTTCTTTAGACCTGAGCGGGCTGACCGACGAAGAAGCCGCAGCGGTGTCGGAGATAGTGGCGATCATGACACAAAATAACGAACGACTTAATGAATTGGGATGATGTGGCGGTGCATAATGTCTAACGGCCTTCTTCAGTATGAATACTTCTCTTCTGTTACACAGCATAAAGTGGAATGGCTTTGGTATCCATATATCCCATACGGTAAACTTACTATTTTACAAGGAGACCCAGGCGAGGGTAAATCGACTTTTATGCTGAATGTCGCGGCACTATTGACAAGAGGTAAGAATATGCCGGATGGCTATCAGGTGAAAGAGCCGCAAAAGGTTGTGTACCAAACAGCCGAGGATAATCTGGCGGATACTGTTAAGCCGCGGCTGATCGCAGCTGGTGCAGACTGTAACAGAATTGCGTATATTGTGGACGAAGAAGAACCTCTGACGCTCATGGACTCCAGAATTGAATCGGTTATTCAGCAGACCAAAGCGAGACTTTTTATACTTGATCCCCTGCAAGCGTATCTGACCCAAGATTCAGATATGTTCAGCGCGGGGAAAATGCGAGGGCAGTTAAAGCGGATTGCCGATATCGCCGCTAAGTACAAATGCGCGGTGGTTATTATTGGTCACATGAATAAAACCAGTGGAGAGAAGAACTTATATCGAGGGCTTGGAAGTATTGACATTGCTGCTATTGCTCGCAGCGTTTTGATGATTTCAAGGGACAAGGCAGATCCTACTGTAAGATATATGTTTCCGGTGAAATCGAGCCTTGCTCCAGAGGGGACAGCAATTGGCTTCACCCTGAACCGCAAATTAGGGCTTGTCTGGCTTGGACAATGCTATGTAAATAAGGAAGCACTTCAGAAGAACGAATCGAGCGAGAGTAAAAGAGAACTTGCTGCGAGGATGCTTACTGAACTTCTAAGTGAACAGGATGTTTATAGTACGGATATTTTGAAAAAGTTTGAGACGATGGGTATTTCGGAACGAACAATTCATACGGTGAAAAAAGAACTCGGTATAACCTCCTACCGCAAAGGCGGTGTATGGCTGTGGCATCTGAATGATGATACCGATTCACTGAATTGGAGGAAGGCAGATGCGAAATTATGATAGTCGGGAAAAGCTGAGAGAAATATATCAGAGAGAGGATAATGGGCAAAAGACGTTCATTCCAGCGAGGCCCAAGATAGATCCCAATGAGAGCAATAGATTTTTCCGAGTTTGCGCTTATTGCCGTGTTTCTACGGACAGCGATGAGCAGCTCTCTTCTTACGAGCTTCAACAGGCACACTATCTGCACCTTATGGAGGACCATCCTAATTGGGACCTTAAGCATATTTACGCGGATGAGGGTATTTCGGGCACATCATTGAAAAACAGAGAGCAGTTTGCAGCGATGATAGAAGCATGCAAGCGAGGGGAATACGACCTTATTGTGACCAAAAGTGTTTCTCGTTTTGCAAGGAACCTTGTTGACTGTATTTCTACTATTCGTATGCTGAAAGGTCTGGCGAAGCCTGTTGGTGTGTATTTTGAGACGGATAATGTGAATACACTAAGTGAAAACAATGAATTTATGCTGTCGTTCCTTGCAACATTTGCACAGGAGGAGTCGGTCAAAAAAAGTGAGGCAATGAACTGGTCATTAGCGCAGCGATTCAAAGATGGAAAACTGCTTACACCCGCTCTGCTCGGATATGACAGACCCAGAGATGTTACAGGCAGATATATCAAATACGCTCCATTAAAAATTAACGAGCCGGAAGCGAAAATCGTACAGTTTATATATGATGCGTATCTTTCCGGTTGGTCGCAAGCAGAGATCGCTGCTTTCCTTACAGACATCGGTTGTGAAACAAAGACCGGCAGCACTGATTGGAACAGCGGTTCTATCGGGTATATTCTTACGAACGAAAGATACTGCGGCAATGTGCTGACGTGGAAAACCTTCACAGCTGATTTGTTCGAGCATAAACATAAGCGTAACTGCAAGGACAGGGACCAGTACCTTTACATGGGGCGTCATGATGCCATCGTATCATTGGAAAAGTTTGAGTTAGTCCAGACACTGCTGGAAAACAGGAAACATCATTTGCATGGTTCGCTTCCTCTGCTTCACGTCATAGATGAGGGGATTTTCAGGGGATTTATACCGATCAACCATCATTGGATAAATAATGATCCAAAGGTGTATTACGATATCGCCAACAGTATCGACCAACATGTGCGAATCCGGAAAATTGATAAGCGGGAATTGAGTGCATTCAACTTGGAAGGGTATCAGGTCGTAAGGAATCAGTTTACTCAAGTACGGTACGAAGGGCCATCTATCACAATATCCGATGATAGAATCACCTTTAACATCTTTTGTATGAAGAAGTTTTCTGACGTCGGCTATATTCAATTGCTGCTGCATCCTACGGAGCGAAAAATTGCTATACGCCCTTGCCAGGAAAAGGATACGCACAGTATAAGATGGCGCTTGGATCCTGAAAAACCTTTCTACTCAAAATCACTGAGCTGCCCGCATTTTGGAAGCGCTCTGTATTGCATCATGGGATGGAATCCCGACTATCTCTACAAGATCCGAGGGATCTGGGCTAAACGATTCAGCGAGCAGATTATTGTATTTAATCTTTCTAATGGAGTGCCCGCTGTTATAGTGACTAATGATGGCAATATAACCGGGGCTAAACGACGTGCCGAGATGTGCCCAGACGAATGGACAGATGATTTCGGTAATGAATTTTATGAACATGTGCTTGAGAATGGATTTTATTATTTGACACCTGATGCCGATTGGCAGACAGCGGCACCGAGCATTCCTGCCCCAGGCTTAGAGCAATACATAGTTCCTACACAGAAAGAAGTGCAGCTCAGGATAGAAACTATTATGAGGCGTGATGACAATGGAAATGTATGATAATCATCTGCTTGACGATATGGTGGAAAAAGCGAACTTGATTGATGAATCTACCGAGGAAACAGAAGTGATCGACTTGGCAGGATATCAAGTCACAAAGGCAGAGCTCTTTTCACATACGAGAGAACCGGCAGTCACGGTATGGTGTAATCGGCTGAAATTCAACATGGCCTGTCTGCGAAGGTTTCCTGGCGTGACACACATTCAAATACTGATCCATCCTGAACAGAAAAGACTTATTATACGTCCGTGTAAACCAGATGCACCTGATTCGTTGCGCTGGGCGAAGGGGGGAGGCGAAAAGGACTTACAAAACAGAGAGCTGATTTGTAAAATTTTTGCTGCAAAGTTATTTGAGCTTATGAACTGGGACAAGCAGTACCGTTATAAAATGATGGGTAAACCCGCTGCCTACAATAATGAAATGCTCTTCCTTTTTAAGCTTACTGACTTTGAGCTTTTCGTTGGAGGCGGGAAAAGAGATTCGTACCTGCCAAAGGAGTGGAGAGAATACTTTGGCATCCCGGCTGCTGAGCATGAAAACTCTTATAAAATCGACCTTGCGGATGGCTACATCACCACAGATAAAGTATAAGGAGACCCGACTATGGCGCATTATAGTAGAATACCGGAAATCAGTTTGGATGGCTACCAAGTGGTAAAGGGAGAAATGTTCATACATTTTCCGAGGAAAAGCGAGGCAGCCTGCACGTTATGGCCCACGAGCATTTCTTTCAACAAAATGGCATTGCAGACGCTCAACAATTGCGAAAGGATTCGGATAGAAATCAATCCTAAAACCAAGGGTATGCTGCTATTCCCGGTAACAGCGCAGGATAAGGATGGGATCAGATGGACAAAGGGCGTAAAAGATCCAGTCGCAAGGAAAATCGAATGCAAGGCATTTGCTACTCAATTGTACGAAGTGTGGGGGCTTGATTCTGCGTGTATCTACGTTGCTGCAGGTAAAATAGTTACCGCGGATAAGAAGGTTCTTCTTTTATTCGATTTTAGCAATGCGGAATCTTGGCGAGCAAAAAGCAAGGCAAAATAGAATGGCTGACGTTTATATTTCTTTTTACTTAAAGGCAAATCGTATACATATTTTTATGGATACGCTGCGCAGCATAGGCAGCCCCAAAAGAATCTGCTTTATGATCGAAGAAAACGGAAGGACTCTTTTAATTGCACCGTATGCACAGAAAGACTTTAAATCACATGAGGTACCGGATTCTGTATATGCTGGCTCGTCATCATTAGAGATTAACAGTCTGCGGCTCTGCTCACTTGTTGCGAAACTGCATGGGTGGGACAGAGAAAGGTCATACCGAGTCCCAGGCAAATACAGTACAGAACACAATGTCGTGATCTTCAGGCTTTATGAGGCAGAAATAATTGAACGCGCTGTGTCCAGTTAATACACCCAAACGGCACAGAAATCTGAGATTTTGGGACGATTTGTAATAATAAGTGTAGGGCAGATATGAGTTGATCAAAAGCAAAAGACTGCAATTAAATAGAGCGGTATGAGGTATGCCTCATGGTGTACGGCTCCTGAACTTGCTAAAATCATACGAAGAAATTAGCAGCACAGGAGTCTAAAACCGTGAGAGAAGAATATACAAAGATACTAAAGAGCCTCTTTTGCGAAAGCCTTTCTGCGTGTCAGGAAGACCAGCAGCTTACGTTGGATAAAATGGCAGATCGTTTGGAAATGTCGACCCGAAGCTATGCAGATTTGAAAAGCGGTAATAACGGATGCAGCGGACTAACATTAGCGTTGTTCCTGATCTATGTGTGCCCGGATGCATCTGAATTTCTAAGGAAGCTCCGTGATGCGCTTGAAGCCAGCGGCAACAAAGCCGCGTAGGTTTTCTACACTTACTGCATATAGCTATCGGGTTCCGATGAGAGTGAGAAAGATACTCGAACTTACAAGTGGCAGCACCTTCCCGATTTGTCCAAGATGCCATTGCACGTTAGATAGAGACTACCAGCGGTTTTGCGATCGCTGCGGTCAACATCTTTCATGGCAGCTTTATAATTTTGCTGCCGTTGTAAAATGGACACCAAAGTCAAACAACAGGTAGGCATATAGGGATGGCCTGAGGTGTGAGCTGTTAGACAGGTCGTATACGCAAGAAGAATGGCGTGGAAATTCAATATAGCGTATAAATATACCCAAGCTGCAAACATCGACTGATTTTTGCGGCTTGGGCGTATTACTGCAATTAGTTTTCCGGACATTTTTCGCTAAGCAGGAAATCATAGATGCTCATGACAGGAATCCCGTCGTTATAGTACGGAGTCGGAATATCCTTAACGTTTAGCGTGCTTCTATATTGGTTGAACATTTTTGTGGGTGCACGCAGTTTCGGTCAATATCTCAAAGTCAGGCCTGCATGAGGTGTCCTGTGCTGTCATGGCAGAAAGCACAGCCTGGAGACATGATATACGGTTATTCGGGAAAACCTTAAAAACCTTGTAGCAATACAAATGGCTTGGCGCGAATGGTGAAATATCTGAAGGGTTAAAAATATGTGGAGACGTTGATTTCTTTTGTTGAATTTGATTGCTCATCTGCTATAATATAAATAACATACCATAAATGCGAGAAACTATTTTGGCGTTTGCCGGCTTTTAATTTACGCAGAATTGGGGGTGTAAAATTGACGAAGGATTTGATAATGACAGACTGTTTTGAGATAAAAGGAAAGTGGTTTCTCCCTAATAATGATTGCAATAAAAATAATCAAGTACCAGGCACTCTTTGTTATAGCCCGCAGCAAATTGAACTGAAATTAATTGGTATGTTTGAAGGCGGGCTCTCGCTTCTTCATCTTGATGACCCGTCTAAATCGATAATATATGGCATATCGGACGATGGTAAGTGTTTTACATTGGTAGACTGTATTCCGTCTCATGCTAATCATAGCTCACTTGGATTTGGTACTATATCATATACAGTTAATCGATTTTATATGGGGACGAAGCTGCTGACAGATGCAAGTAGTGATTTGGTGCAAGCCGCAACATTTTCCTTCACAAATTTAAATGCATGGTTGTGTTATAATATCTTAGAATACTCTTGCCCAGATGATACCGGAGTATGGCAATGCAAGATAAACCCCAATAATCTCAGAGGGAAACAAACAATCAAGATTAGAGCAATAGATGTATGTCTGAAAGAAGAATTGACATATAATCTTTCTTTTCCGAAAGACTTCTTCTTAAATGAAAATACCGAGCTGACAATTAATCGTTGGTTCATTATGGAGTCATTGTCAGGGGCATTCCAAACAGTACATACTATGTTTAAGTATGCCTCATATCTCAAAAATCTTCTGACCCTTCTTGTTGGACAGCCTATGTTTTTTACGTATATTGATTTCTCATTGCCTGATGAAGAATATGTATCCCCTGAGGGGGAAAGGCTTAAGAGAAAACACAGTTGTAGAATGTTCTATACACAAATTGGTGATATTGCTGGGGCAAAACACCTATCACCAAAGAGAAACAACAGCTGTCTGATAAAAAAGGAATCCATTTTAGAATGCTGGGACAGCATAGTAAATCTGTGGTTTTCAGAACACAAAAAGATAGCAGAAGTTACGGATAGTTATATAGGGGATTTATACCTACCGGCATATATTCAAACCGCATTTCTAAATATAGCGAGAGGTTTGGAAGCGTATCACAGATTATATGTAACGGAGCCGGATGATACAACTACGGTAGACTCGTCAAAAGAACGTGTGATAGCTTTTATTAACAGTAATATTCCAACTGAAGATAGGGAACGCATTTTATCAAGAATAAACTATGAAACTGAAGAATCTTTTGGCAGACGCATCAAACAACTTATAACTTCTTTGTCGACCGGTCTAAAAAACACCATCTTTGGAGAACTGACAAATGCAGAGCAAAAAAGACTGATCACCCAAATAGTACAGACAAGAAATTACTATACGCACAGAGACAATAAAGAAAAGTATCCACTTTTGATTGAGACCCCTTTGAAAATTGCAAAGTTGTCTGACAAGTTAGCGATTGTGCTCAATTATTTTTGCCTGACTCAAATAGGAGTCCCAGCAGATATCGTGGAGAATGCGCTCGCAGCAAAAGGGGAAATGGAAATATAGAATTGCATCTAAACGGAATTATATAACTAATATTCCCTGTCCTCAAAATTGGCTGGGTCTGCCAAATGTAGAAATACCAATGGTTTCAGCCATTGGTATTTTTTGTTAGCATCCTAGTATATGGTAAAAAATGCGCACAGAGCCTACGGTTTCCAAGATTTTTGCAATGTGTTATATGTTTTGTGTATTTCATTCTCCTACGCTGCACGCCGTTGCACCTACGCTTTTTCCTAATATATTATTTTACCCTGCTTTCTTCCTGAAGGCAGGGGCTTTTTATATGTATTAGAATTTTTCGTTTTTTATTGACACGGCATACATGTATGGGCATAATGCAAATATACCATATGGGGTATGGAAAGAGGCGTTGTATGAAAAAGAAAGTTGATTCGTTTATGGAGAAGCTTGAGCATTTGATGGAAATCGGCGGGACTAAGAAGGATATCGTCCTGTTCGTTATTTCCGGTGTTGCTACGATTCTCAGTTTGCTGGGTATTCAGCCATTGCCGTTTGACATCATGTGTGTCGCGATAATCCTCTGCGGTGTGCCGATAGTAATGGAAGCGATAATCGGTCTTGTGACTGAATTTGACATCAAAGCCGACGTGCTCGTGTCCCTGGCGCTCATCGCTTCTGTATGTATTGGCGAATATTTCGCTGCGGGTGAAGTTGCTGTCATCATGCAGCTGGGCTCATTGCTCGAGGAGCTGACGGTTGCAAAGGCACGTGCCGGTATTGAACGCCTTGTCCGTCTCACTCCGCGTACCGCGCGTGTTATATCTGGCGGCACAGAGAGGGTGAAACCTGCGCAAGAGGTAAGGGTAGGTGATGTTTTGCGTGTCCTCCCCGGCGAGAGCGTGCCCGTGGACGGCATTATTACAGCCGGACAGACCTCTGTGAATCAGGCCGTGATGACCGGCGAGTCGCTCCCTGTTGACAAAGCACCGGGTGATGAGGTTTCCAGCGGAACAGTCAACCAGTTTGGCGCGTTTGATATGCGCGCCACGCGTGTTGGGGAGAATAGCTCAATCCAGCGCATGATACGTTTGGTTCAGCCAGCAGACGCGGGAAAGGCAAAAATTGTCGGCATTTCTGATCGTTGGGCGACATGGATTGTTGTTATTGCCCTCACTGCGTCGTTGCTGACATGGCTTACAACTGGACTAATTCTACGCGCGGTCACAATTCTGGTCGTGTTTTGCCCATGCGCGCTTGTGCTTGCCACGCCGACCGCAAGATCGGTAATGCCACACGGCATGGCTTCATTGTGAGGGAAGGTGACGCGCTTGAGCGCCTAGCTTCGGTCAAAGTGGTGGCTTTCGACAAGACCGGAACGCTGACGCATGGCACACCTGAGGTCGTTGCGGCGCACAGCATGCACGATGGTGTCAGTGATGACGAGCTGTACCGGCTCACGGCGTCTGCTGAACAGATGTCGGAGCACCCGCTTGGCAAGGCGATTGCGGGCGGCTGGAGGAAAAACGGTGGCGCGACCGCTGAAGTTACGGATTTTACTATGATCCCTGGCCGCGGCGTTAGCGCCATGGTGGACGGCATCGCAATTCTTGCGGGAAATCCTGAGCTGCTGAGTGAGCACGGCGTTGCATTTGACATACCGGATGCGGCCGAAGAGTACATCTCGCGTGGCTGCACAGTCGTGTATGTAGCGACGGACGGAGCTTTCGTGGGCTTTATTGCGCTGGCCGACACGCTGAGAGCGCGGAGATGATAGATCGACTTTCCGAGCTTGGCGTCAGACCCGTGCTATTGACGGGCGACCATGAGAATGCCGCGCGGGCTATCGCAGACAGCCTGCATATAAGCGAGCTGCACGCGAATTGTCTGCCGCAGGATAAGCTGACGCATATCGGCGAATACCAGAGCGCGGGCGCGCCCGTGTGCATGATCGGCGACGGCGTGAACGATGCGCCTGCGCTGAAAAAGGCCGACGTCGGGACCGCTATGGGCGGGATCGGCAGCGACATTGCCGTTGACGCCGCAGATATCGCGCTTGTGAATGATGATGTGAAGGAGCTACCGCATCTTGTCGCGCTGTCAAAGCGCATGATGACGACCATACGGCTCAATATGAGCTTTTCTATGGCTCTGAATTTCGTGGCGATAGTGCTCGCCATTATCGGTACGCTCGATCCGGTCATCGGCGCGCTGGTGCATAATGCCGGCTCGGTGCTTGTAATCACAAATTCGGCGTTTCTGCTGAATTGGAGAAAGAAATAAGGAGGATAAAATCATGGCGGCAAAGATTATCGGTCTCGTTATTGGGATACTTGTGCTTGCGGCAGGCGTGTACTATCTGGGGAAGGAAAAGAATGATCCAGAGTCCAAAAAGATATACGGCGTGATTAGCGCTGTGGGCGGCGTGGCTGCGGTCGTGTGCGCGCTGCTGATCATACTCTGACCCGTAGCAGGGCGTAAAAGTAAATAACAAGCGCATCGACTCGCTTTCCTCAGCACAAGGAAAGCGAGCCAATGCTTATTATACAGCATTATGTTAAAGAATGTATAATGGTGCTGTACAACAAAACGTTATGCATTCAATGCTGAGAATGGGCATTATACTGGTATGATCAATATCATACACATAAAACACTGTAAGTTGCTGTTATGCTGCAAAAATCAGAAACATTACGATGTTTCCTGATAACGGTATACGCTGTCCATCCGGAACAGCAATAATGAGACTGAAAAATCAGGGTGACGCCGACACAGGGGCAAGATATCCACAGTTTAACCTCAACGATGATATATCGGGACTTACCGGCATACCCTCGATTAGCTCTGCGTTATCCGTAATATAGGCAGTTTAAGTCTAGTGCCCCGCGATGGGCACAAATTTTCAAGCTGGTCAATACGATCATTGTCAACACATTTCAATCCACGTGCCCCACGAGGGGCACGACAAATACGCACGGCGAAAACCGCTATATCAGGCATATTTCAATCCACGTGCCCCGCGAGGGGCACGACGGGACGGAGACATATACGCCCGTGGGTACTGGGCAAGATTTCAATCCACGTGCCCCACGAGGGGCACGACTTCCAGAGGCGGCGAGAGCCGCACGGATAAATCAACATTTCAATCCACGTGCCCCGCGAGGGGCACGACCGCTGGTGCACCCGGCAAGGATGGCGCGAATGGAATTTCAATCCACGTGCCCCGCGAGGGGCACGACTGAAAAACGATTTCAGAAGCAACCGCCTCCTTTCTATTTCAATCCACGTGCCCCGCGAGGGGCACGACCCGCGCCGACTACCGGGACGCGGGGTATGAGCCGCGATTTCAATCCACGTGCCCCGCGAGGGGCACGACATAACGCTATACGCAAGTATGTTAATCAATGGCATTTCAATCCACGTGCCCCGCGAGGGGCACGACACAGGAACAAGAAGAGATAGCTAAACGGCAGGACATTTCAATCCACGTGCCCCGCGAGGGGCACGACAATTTAGGTAGTCCCGCTCAAGCGCGGCCTTGATATTTCAATCCACGTGCCCCGCGAGGGGCACGACGACAGGCGGCAATCAAGTGCCGCTTACATACCAGATATTTCAATCCACGTGCCCCGCGAGGGGCACGACTCTGCTGCATAAGCTGCACCGGGTTTTCGCCGCGCCGATTTCAATCCACGTGCCCCGCGAGGGGCACGACAAATGTTGCACCGCAATCAGAGCAGACGCGCTCGCATTTCAATCCACGTGCCCCGCGAGGGGCACGACCAATGCGTGCATTTGCAACAATAGCGGGAATGTATATTTCAATCCACGTGCCCCGCGAGGGGCACGACGGATTTGATTTCTGACCTACGGAAAATCGAAGCCATTTCAATCCACGTGCCCCGCGAGGGGCACGACCCGCCCCGCGTGGTGCAAAAGGAGAGACTACAAATATTTCAATCCACGTGCCCCGCGAGGGGCACGACTGACCGGCAGACGGTGTTCAAGGCAACTAACTGATTTCAATCCACGTGCCCCGCGAGGGGCACGACCCGCCTATCATAGGCTGGGTGACGGACACGACGCATTTCAATCCACGTGCCCCGCGAGGGGCACGACCCTGTGGCTGGTTAATCTGCCGGAACTTAAAGGATTTCAATCCACGTGCCCCGCGAGGGGCACGACCTAGTCCGGCGAGCAGGCCGGACGGCCGAGCATCCTATTTCAATCCACGTGCCCCGCGAGGGGCACGACGCGATTGGACAGACAGCAAAGCTAAGAGACGCAAAATTTCAATCCACGTGCCCCGCGAGGGGCACGACCATCGACCGTTACGCTCAAAGCGCGCCGCCAGTATATTTCAATCCACGTGCCCCGCGAGGGGCACGACTAACACCGTTTTTACAAAATGTCAAGGAATGGGAATTTCAATCCACGTGCCCCGGGAGGGGCACGACCGGGGTTTTCTACCGCTATTCGTTCGGCGTTGGCTATTTCAATCCACGTGCCCCGCGAGGGGCACGACTCGGCGTGGGCGAGATGTTCGCCCCGCGCAGCCGTATTTCAATCCACGTGCCCCGCGAGGGGCACGACCATCTTCAACGAGGTTCATATCTACGAAAATTATCTATTTCAATCCACGTGCCCCGCGAGGGGCACGACGACTCGGCGAGGCCGTCGCGGTCACACCGCTACGCATTTCAATCCACGTGCCCCGCGAGGGGCACGACGCAGAAGCCTCGGACGCAATTGCCCAGTCAAGCGGAATTTCAATCCACGTGCCCCGCGAGGGGCACGACGGGACTGTGAGGATTTGCAAGCCCTTTGCGTCCCCATTTCAATCCACGTGCCCCGCGAGGGGCACGACTCTCTTACTGTGTCTATATTATACCCTACAATGTAGGATTTCAATCCACGTGCCCCGCGAGGGGCACGACCGCGGCGGAATTTGTCTAAAATGTCAAGGCCGAGGCATTTCAATCCACGTGCCCCGCGAGGGGCACGACCCACATCCACAGCGCCTACTACCGGTTAAAAATCATTTCAATCCACGTGCCCCGCGAGGGGCACGACGCAGCTGCGAGCGCGCGGCGTATCAGGCGATTACAATTTCAATCCACGTGCCCCGCGAGGGGCACGACAGCGGGCGGCCACGTCCCGCCCGCCACGGAACAGGATTTCAATCCACGTGCCCCGCGAGGGGCACGACTTCGGGTTCACTGGCTTTCAGTATTGCCTTATATATTTCAATCCACGTGCCCCGCGAGGGGCACGACAGCAAACATGCACAATTTTTTCGTGCAGATTTGCGCAAGAGTTACAAATATCCCGCTGAAAGGGATGCCTTACCTACAAAAAACGTATGTAAGCATATAAAAACTTTGGGCTGACGCTCATTTTTCGGTGCGAAGCGCCCAGCAGAAATGTGTAAGCTTCTGCTTCGCAGTCAGACCATCAGCACCCCCTCAGGCTCATAACCGGGGTTTGTGCCGAAGTGTTCTATACGGGTTTGATACTTGTCACCGAGGTAGTAAAACCTCAGGCTGTCGCGCTCCTCGTCCATGATAGAACACAGAGAGTGCTGGAGCTTTCGGCACTGTGCGGGATCAACGAGGCACTCAAACACGGAGTTCTGAACGCGCTGACCATAATTTATGCACTCTTTAGCGATTTTTCTCAGCCTGCGCCGGCCGCCTGCATCCTCGGTATTCACGTCATAAGTTATCAGAACAAGCATTTATCCCCTCACTTCCACAGGAACGGCGGATACTCATCCAAGTCATCACGCAGATACCGCGCGAGAAGCAGCGCCTGAACATACGGTACAAGCCCCCAGGACAGCTTCTCTTTGAGGTATGGATGGGTAATAACATCACGCTTGCGCTCCTGCCAAGCCTGCAAGAATGCCTTGCGGCCGCTATCGGTCAAAAGCACTGCGCCGCTGTCGGTGTGCTCAAAATCCGAAGGGGTAATGACGCGGTTATTGATGAGTGACAGAACAAACCGATCTGCAAAACAGGGGCGAAGCTCCTCCATCAGATCGAGTGCAAGAGAAGACCGTCCTGGCCGGTCGCGGTGCATGAAGCCGACATAAGCGTCCAACCCCACGCTCTCAAGCGCCGAGGCACAGTCGTTTCCAAGCAGGGAATAGGCGAATGAGAGCATGGCGTTGACATTGTCGAGCGGCGGACGGCGGCTGCGCGTGCGATAATAAAACTCATCCTTGCTGCGGAGAATCATATCGTCGAACACGTCAAAATATGCCTGCGCGCCGGAACCCTCTTCGCCGCGGAGCGAGTCCAGCGAGATCTCTTCCATGACAAGGGGGTAAAGACTTTTGATCCTGTCAATAGACGCCTGAAGCTTATCCACATCAACGCGAAGGCCGTGATCGCGCTTCGTGCGCTCAATGCTCCAGCGGGCGTTGTGCAGCTTCCCGAATATCATATTTCGGGCAATGCGGCAGCTTTGAAAAGGATCATCTGCCGCGCGGTATTGCATGCGCCGAAGTAGCACATTGCCGGTCGTCTCGCCGACGCATCTCGCGAGAAAACGGCCGCGCGGAGTGCAGAAGCTCAGCGCAATATCACGTTTGGCACATGCGCCCATGAGCGCAGGGGATGCACCGGCGTAGGTGAAGGCGATGATCCCGGACAAGGTATGCAGCGGGAAACGCGCAAGCTCCTGCTTTTCGCGGCTCACGACGACGTTTTCTCCGTCAAGGCTGAGGTATGCGTCCTCCGTTGTGACAAACAGAGTGTTGAGCAGTTTCTTCATGGCGTGTCCTCCATGTTATCGCGCAGGTAGGCGGCTACCGTGCCTGTCCGCGACAGCCGCGGCAGGCACAGCTCCTTGAGCGAACAGGCGTTGCACGACTTGGTCGGCTTTACGCGCGGCGTGTATCCGCGGCGGTACAGTTCATGCATCTCGGCGGCATCGTCAATGACTTCTTGGCGCAGTGCATCTGTGAACTCCACACGCGTACGCCGCCGCGGCTCGCCGTAGAACAGCGCGCCGCTGTCAATTGTGCAGCACAGCATCTCTTCAAGGCACATTGCCTGTGCGCACAGCTGCAATTCGTCACAGCCGTCATCTTTGGGCTTGCCGCGTTTGTATTCGACGGGGTACGGCAGCCACAGCCCGTCGTGCCCGGCAAGCGGAACGCCCTGCGCACTGCGCCGGAATTCAACTACATCGCATTGACCGCTCAGGCCGAGCGTAAGGGAGTATACGCGCAGACTGCGGGTAATGATAGTGTCGCCGCGGCTTTCGCGGAGACCTTCGTCATGTGCACGTTCGTGCATCAGTTCACCCTCAACCGTGCGAAGATTTTCCGCCCACTGCTGCTCAATGTGTATCAGCGCCCACTGCCTCCGGCAGAAGCGGAAGTGCTGCAAGCCGGAGATCATCAAGCAGTCATCAGGCTCGTACATCACGAAAGCCTCTCGCAGGTCACTCCATCAGGAATATTCTCGGCGACGGTTACGGTATAGTCGCGGTAGCTGCGGGGAATATCAACGCCGTCGTTTCTGCTGACGGTCACGGCGTCGAAAAGCTTGTAGGACGGCGCATTGCCAAGCTCAGATTCGTGCTTGAAGACGATGAGTTCACGCACGGCCATCTTGCCGCGGGCGGCGGAGTGATCGTTTTCAAACATGTTGAGTATGGCCTGCCAGAGCAGAGCGAGGTCGTCTTCGGAGAAGCCGGTGGTTTTGCGGGCGAGATTCGCGGAGACGAAGCCCTCTGCGCGGTAGAGCGCATAAGGCACAATGTGCTTACGCCCCATTTCGGTGCCCTTCTTTTCTGCGTCGGCCTCGGTGGTGATAGCAACGCGGGTTATGGTGACTTCCTGCGGGACTATAGGGTCTATGGAGCGGGCGAAACCAATCTGCACAGGGCCTCTGACCTGACCGCAGTTAAGAGCGCCCTTTACAAACGTTGTCATTACCGCGCCAAAGGTACGGATATCATAATAATTTGCGCACATATAGTCGCGCAGTTTGCGGTCTATTTCTGGATCGCTCTTCTTTGCGGCTTTGAGATCTTCAGAGATGCCGAGCGCGGTTATTGCGGTTCTGTCGCTGCGGTTGAGGGGGACGCCGTCCTTGATGTATATGCGGTAGCCGTCCTCGTCCTCTTTCAGCGTTTCAACATAGTTGCGTATTTTGCGCTTGAGGCATACGTCGGTCACGAGGCCGTAACCGGTCTCGGGGTCAACGCGGGGCATATTGCCTGCGTCGGGGTCGCCGTTGGGATTGCCGTTTTCCACATCGAACAGGATCACAAAATCATAGCGGTTTTTTATAGCTTCAGACATTTTCATTTTCCTCCTTATTCCAGTTGCTGGGCTTCTGCGTCTGATGATAGTAGCCGATCTCAAATGCTCCCTGCTCCGGCCGGGTCATGCGGGCGGGAAAGTCTTCGTGGATCATACCCATAAGCGCCGTAATCTGCTTGTTATAATGCTTACGCCAACCTGCGTTAAGCTTTTGCAGATGCTTCTGAGCGAGCTTGATCAAGGTCGGGAATACGATGGCAGGTGTAGCACAGGCGGAGTTGAAGTAGCGATCTTTTATGGTTGTGTTGATGTCTGGATTCGCTTTGTGCTGCACAGCCTCCAGCACGGCAAAGAGCCGTCCGAGAACATAGGGCAGATATTCGCTTTCGTCGTTGAGTGTCACGGTAAGTACCTCCTCAGGGCAATATTTTGAACGGTTTCTTGTGTAATAGGCTTTGATTATCGCGGCGCGGCCGCGGGTGATTTCCCGCTCGGCGCGGATGCGGAGCGTCACGCCGTTGAGCAGCGTGGCGGGGTAGCGGGAGCCGGTGAGGATCGCTCGCATGAGGTCACCGGCCAATTGCGGAGCGGGGGAGGGGTTGCGCTCTTTCATATTGACTGTCTCGCGCACGAGCTTCCAGACAGGAAGATCCTCCCACGGGTCATTTGCCGGACGGACGATCTCAAGCGCTTCGCGGTGCTGATTTATGTGTTCGGCAAAGCGGCGTATGCTGTCTCGGAGGAAAAAGCGCACGGAGAGCCGGGCGGCATTCGGCGCGAGACCGAGAAAGTATACATGCTGGTCGGGGAGGATAAGCCCATCCAGCCAATCACAGCTTTTCCCCGCGGCAAGGGCTTTAAGCGCCGCCGTTACGTCTGATTCCTGCACGCCGCGGTCTTCCGGAATACCGAATATAGCATCTATTCCAAGGTCTGCCGCGGCATTATCGGCATTTTCCGCCCAACAGACTACGGCGGTGTCGCCTATGATTTTGCAGCGGTCACGGTCGGCGAGAAGTGTGTTGAGCGCGGTGGTATAGGCAAACGCGGCGTATTTGCTTACGGGGGCGTTTCCGCCCTGCTCGTGACCGTAGGAGCAGAAGGCCGGGGCGTTAAACGATACGAGCGCGGCTCCGGAACTCTGTGCGCCGGGCACTCCCTTTATGGCGGGGTGTGTTGCGGCGATGGGGGCTGTCTGCCCGGTAACAAGGCACTGCGCCATCACGGCGTTCGGGTCTGTATTGTCATAATGCCGCTGCCATGCGTCCTTAATCGCCGGATCCTCGGTTACGGTACGGCGGCCGTCAGCATAATCGTAGCAGAATACGAGATTTGCGTTGTCGATGATATCTTTCCAGCGCTCGGCAAGCAGCGGATGCGCGGCGGCGAGTTCCGGCTGCCAAGTGTCAAAGAATGCGAGCACAGCCCGTGCCGCCGGAGAATCGACGCCGTCCAGCAGCTTATGGTGCAGCGCGGCGCATGCTTCAAAGCACTGCACAGCGCGCTCAGGCTTGCCTTTCTCATCTGCGCCGAAAATATAGGACGAGTTATCGCAGAGAAAGTTTGCCGCGACGCCGGAGGCACGTTTGACATGAGCGGGGACGCTCATCTGGAGAGGGGCGAGCACGGTTTTCTTGCCGCGCTGTTCGTCGTGCCTCTGGTCTATGACGTCGATAAGCTCGCCGCTGTCGTTCAGTTCAAGCCAGAAGCTGACCTTAAAAGCCCCGTCCCAGCCCGGCGGGGCGACGATGCCCTTTTTCAGCATCGCCTCATAGTACGCGGTCAGAGCCTGTAATATCATGTGTGCACCTCCGCGTTCCGGCAGTCGAGTACACCGCGGTCAAGCAGCGCGCGGAAGAACTGCGCCTTTATGTCTTTCGGATTGGAGTAGTCCATGTCGTACAGCATCCAGCCGAGATCTTGCGTCAGCTCGATGGCGGGAATGGTTCCTCCCTGCCACTCGCGGAAGTTGGCGGGGAATTCCCGACAGCCGAAGTACGGCGTGTGATAGCACTGCCCTTTTGCGAGCCTCCGGCGCAGGATATCCTGAAACTTTCCCGGATTGTCGCTTGGGGCGGCTTTGTCCGTCAGGTCAAAATGACAGTCGATAACATAGTGCACGTCCTGAAGCACCATCGCGGCGCGCTGCTGTATCTCCTGCGTGGTATACAGTACCGGCGGTGTGCCGCCCTTTGCCGCACTCAGCGCCGCGGAAGCGAGAAGCGTGGCCTTGACCTCGTTGCGGCGTATGTTGGTGAACCTGATCGGGGAGAGCACGTAGATGCGGTCTACAGTAAATTTCAGACCGGGATGCCAATAGATCGCTTCGACCAGACCGCGCGCGGCGGACGGGGTCATCACGTCATAGCTCACTCGCTCGGACTTCATCTCCGGGCGGGAAAAGCAGGCGTAATCGCCCCAGACCTCTATCAGCATAGACATACGCACCACCTCCTTCCGCTGCAGGTCAGGGCGCTTACGGTTATATGCTTTTGCGCCACAAAACTACCTCCTTTTCTAATTTCAATTAATTAATATTTAAAACCCTGTGATTGGATAATACAACAGTTTTTGACATTTGTCAATAGCATAATTACAATATTTTAAATAGTTGAATTTGGAGCCGATTGCAGGTATACTATAATATAGTCGCTCGAAGTGAAACTTTTGAGTGAGGATTGAAATAATTAGTTAATTTTTAGCGCAAAAAGCGGCGGAGGTACATTCTTCGCTGCTTTTTGCGTTTCATTATATAAACAAGCCTACTCCGGTTTTTGCGTCGAGCGCGAGACCGGTTTTTGGATCATACTTCGTCATGTCGATAAGTATCGCCGAGCCGTCAGGCAGAAGCTCCAGCGCGCCGGATCGGTCAAGCGCGTTGAACTGCGCGTCGTAGCATTCAACGGAATATACGCCGAGACGACGCAGAAGTCCGCGGCTCATCTTCCCGTCGCTGAGCTGTCGGCACAGCTCAGCGCCAGCGCCGAGCGGCAGATATACGGTTCTGGTGGGTGTCTCGATGAGCCTGAACAGCTCCGCAACCTGAGCAAACGGCAGTATACAGCCGCTGACGCCGTTTTCTATCATGGAAAGTATGTGCTTTTTGTCGAGCAGGTCAGGGCTGCGGAGGTTGAAAAGCTCGTTGAAATAAGCTTTTATTGCCTCAGGCGAGGACAGGTCGGCATGCCGCCTTGCAGCGTAGTTCATGGCGCTGATATTCTGCGCCAGCATTTGCGGCGCGGCCTGCCCGTCAAGCTGAAAACGGTACACGAGACTGTCCGCGGGCTCATTGCGTCCCTCGCGGTTGCAGCGTCCGGCGGTTTGCAGCAGCGAATCAAGCCCGCATTGTTCGCGGTAGGCGACGGGGAAGTCCACATCGACGCCCGCTTCTATAAGCGACGTTGAGACTACGCGGCACGGCCTCCCGTCGTGAAGCCGGGCGCGTATCTCGTCTATCTGGCGTTTGCGGTCAGCCGCGCACAGCAGCGTGGTGAGGCAGTAGCTGCCGCTGTACGGCAGAGCGGCGTACAGCTCCTGCGCCGTCTTGCGCCGGTTCACAACGCACAGCACCTGCTCGTGTGCCTGCAGCCGAGAGCAAAGCTCGTCAGTGGAGATGCTGCCGAGATCGCGTATCTCGGTGCGGCGCAGCGCGCTGTACATTCCGGCAACATCAGGACATATTTCGCGCTGTGTCAGTTCGGGCGCGAGGCGGTCAAAAAGCGGCGCAAGCGTCGGTTGAGTGGCCGTGCAGAGCACGGATGTGACATGGTAGTGCTCCACGAGCTGGGCAATGGCCGAAAGGCACGGCAGGAGGTAATCCTGCGGCAGAGTCTGCGCCTCGTCAAAAATAATCACGCTGTTTGCAATATTGTGCAGCTTGCGGCAGCGGCTGCTGCGGTTTGAGTAGAGCGATTCAAAAAACTGCACGGCAGTCGTGACAACAATGGGAGCATCCCAGTTTTCGCTGGCAAGCAGCTTGCGATACTGTGCGGGGGTCAGATCTTCCGACTCTGCGAGGAGATATTCGGCGGCGGAGTAGTGGGCGAGAACATTTTCTTCGCCGAGAAGCTCGGCGAACACGCCGGCAGTCTGGTCAATTATCGAAGTGTATGGAATGACGTATATCACGCGTGACATGCCGTGCGCCGCTGCGTGTTCCAGCGCGAATGCCAGAGAAGCGAAGGTTTTGCCGCCGCCGGTGGGCACGGTAAGCGTATACATACCCTGCTCCCACTGTGCGCCGCGCTCCATGCAGACGCGAAGCGCTGCATTGCGCTGGGATGCAACCGAACTTTTGGGCTTTTCCAGATAGCCCTTGGCTTTCGCTCTCACTTTTTCGAGAAGTGCGGATATTGATTCGCCGCCGCCGCGCGGCGCGGCTTGTCCGTCCATGAAATTCTGCGTGTCCTGAAAATCGGCGTCTACCAGACAGGAGTACAGCATACGCGTATAAAACGCGGCAGTGGTGCTGTCCGACACAGCCCATGCGGGAGGCTTGGCAGGTGGAGGAGCGATTTCACGCTGCCATTCGTCATATGTCGGCAGCTTGCGTTTTAAACGGCCTTGGAGGGTCGTATCGTCGGCTGCATCATTAAGGTTGCCGCAGTCGGGTATACCGCCGTGGTGCCCGGCGATGGCAAGCGCCGCAGGCAGGTCTCTGCGTTTACGTGCTTCCTGCGCTCCGGCGGTGGAGTGGTCAACGGACACGGCGCTTCCGCGGATCCGCTGCTGGAATGCGGCGCTGTATTTGCC